>Ga0308019_10000833_pt1 | contig 19190 bp, 15 predicted proteins | sample Neamet284_FD_203135 | JGI IMG/M metagenome (GOLD analysis project Ga0308019, IMG submission 203135) | Marine microbial communities from water near the shore, Antarctic Ocean - #284 | ecosystem: Environmental > Aquatic > Marine > Unclassified | place: Southern Ocean | collected 2014-10-01 | reverse complement strand
GAATCTAAAATGCTACGTAAATTCATGTTTAGCACTCCTTCTCAATACGAGTTAACACGTCACGCAATATAGCGCCGTACTCGTATTTGCCAGCACAGGCATATGTCATCAGAGCTAGGTCAGCTTCTTCAAGCTCTAAACAACCTAATTCTTGTGCATTAACGATATCACCCACTACCAAACTACGGAGTAACTGAGTGGGTAGAATGTCCAAAGGCATCAAACTTTCAAATGAACCAACAGGTACCATGGCACGTTGCGAGCCGTTGGTAGACGTATTAAGTCCAACCTTTTTAGTACGATTGAAAGCCGATAAGAAAATATTTAGCACAGAGTGCTTTTGACTACCAGCACCCATCCAACCCATAAATTCACGCTTTCTGCCTTCTTCAAGCACGGTGATTTGGTTGTTATAACGACCTAAGAAAGCCGTTGCGCCAGAAGCAATATTGCCACCTAGTACAGAACCAGAGATAACTCGATTCTCAAATTCACCCTGTTCAGTTTCGCCAGCCAACAACTGAGTTGTAGAAGCGCCTAAACGAGTGCGTAATAATCGAGGCTTAGTCACCATTGGACCAGCCAACGCAACAACCCGCTCAGTAGGCAATTTACCGGTAGCGAATAGTTGAGCAAAAGCGATCACGTCTTGGTAACCCACCGTCCAAACTGTTTTAGTGGCACTCACGGGATCCAACATGTGGATATGTGTAGAGGCAAGACCCGCAGGGTGCACACCTTCAAAACGCTCAATTTGAGTACCAGCAACCTCTGGCACTTGCGTGTCTGCTCCAGCACAAACAAATACCTTACCGTCAGTTAGCTTGGTTAGTAGTTGTAAACCTTGTGCAAAAACGTCCTGCTGGGCGGCAATAATAGGCGCAGGATCTGCGGCTAGGGGATGTGTATCGATGGCTGTAACAAAGATAGAGCGAGGCTTGCTATCAATAGCCGGTATCTTGCTGAATGGACGTGTGCGCAAAGCAGACCACAAGCCAGAAGCCTGTAGATTTTCTGCCACTTGTTCAGCTGTTAGGCTAGCCATGTCGCTGGCAGCACAGGTTGCAAATTCAACAGCACCATCACCGTCGATGTCAATCACAACAGATTGCAGCACACGCTGTGCGCCACGATTAATTGCACTTACCACACCAGCGGCAGGCGCTGTGAAGTGAACACCCGTAGTTTTCTTATCAGAAAACAATACTTGGCCGAGTTTTACTCGATCACCTACTCTAACTGCCATAGTAGGCTTCATGCCCACGTAGTCAGCACCGATCACAGCCACTTGGCTTACCGCTGCAGCATCTTCGATGCTTTGCTGCGGTGCGCCAGACAATGGCAGATCCAGACCGCGTCTGATCTTGATCATAAGTCGTACCCAATTGAGAGTTATTGGTTGGCCTTAGTGATTACCGCAAAGCCGACGCCTCGCGTAACTAAAACCCATAAAAAAAGCCGGGCTATTATACGAAAATTTCCACATTTTTTCCAGCTTTATAACTAAAAAGGCCACCCTAAGGTAGCCTTTTTCAAATTGTGTCACTTCACTTGCAATAATCCAGCCTAAACCGCCATTGCAAGACCCGGGGGAAAACTGGAACCTAGCCTTCGATTGGGAACGCCGGCAATGCTGTACTAGTGACATGTTGCAGCATACGAATCACCTGACAAGAATAGCCAAATTCATTGTCGTACCATACATAAATCACACAGCTCTTCTTACCCGTAGCGATCGTGGCTAAGCCATCCACAACACCCGCTGCACGAGAGCCCACAAAATCACTCGATACAGCTTCAGGAGAATCTGTGTAGTCGATTTGCTTTTGTAGATCAGAATGCAAGGCCATGTGACGCAAATAGTCATTTAACTCTTCACGCTCAACCTCAGTTTCGAGATTAAGATTAAGAATAGCCATAGACACGTTAGGTGTAGGCACGCGAATGGAATTACCAGTCAACTTGCCTTCTAACTCTGGTAGAGCCTTAGACACTGCCTTAGCAGCACCGGTTTCAGTAAGCACCATGTTCAAACCAGCGGCACGGCCACGACGATCACCCTTATGGTAGTTGTCGATCAAGTTCTGGTCATTAGTGTAAGCATGGACCGTTTCTACGTGACCATTCTCTACACCGTACTTGTCATTCAATGCCTTTAATATAGGTGTAATGGCATTAGTGGTACAAGAAGCCGCAGACAATATAGTATCAGTGTCTTCAATATCTTTTTGGTTAACACCCATAACGATGTTCTTAATGCCCTTTCCTGGCGCAGTCAGCATCACCTTAGAAACGCCATTAGCACGCAAATGCAAAGACAAACCATCTTCGTCACGCCACTTGCCAGTGTTATCAATTACAACAGCATTACTAATGCCGTAATCGGTGTAATCAATTGTATCAGGCGAGCTGGCGTAAATGACCTTAATCACGTTACCGTTAGCGATCAAAGCATTTTGCTCTTCATCTACAGTAATTGTGCCTTGAAAAGTGCCATGAACTGAATCTCGGCGCAGCAAGCTAGCGCGCTTAGCAAGGTCGTTATCTCCACCTTTACGCACAACAATGGCACGTAAACGCAAACTTTGACCACCGCCAGTTTTTTCAATCAACAAACGGGCTAACAAGCGACCAATACGACCAAAACCGTAAAGCACAACATCTGCCTGTGTTTTAGCACTGTCTTTATTTACCGCACCAATTAAGGCAGCAGCAACATAGCTCTGTAAAGTTTGTCCTGCACCGTCGTCACGAAAGCCTTTAGCTAACTTACCAATGTCTACATGAACATTAGATAATTCCAAGCCCTGCAATATCTCAATCACTGGGAAAGTTTCATGTACAGATAATTTGGTGTGCTCCAACATGCGAACTGCACGGTGGGATTTAAGAATACTAATGACAGAACGATTGACAACGGAGCGGCCAAATACAGAAACCTCTACATTATTTTCGCGATAGATCTTACCAATCAAGGGGATCATGGCTTCGGCTAACGCTTCACGTTCTTTCCAGTCTGAAAACACTTGTTCTTGGCTCACAATGAGTCCCTTTGTTCACCGTAAAAAAACGGCTTGGTTGCGGTTCAGGTGTTTAACCTTTTAGTTACCCATCATTGGGAGCACGTATTATCGTGGAAATAGTCAAATTTGGCAAACTTAGTTTGACCTATAGTCAACATAATTTATGCGAATTTTAAAACCTCTGCTGCAACAACTAAAGCACTGCAAATGGTGCAACTATGGCCATATACATCTACAATAACTCGCTTTGAATCATCTAACCACACGCAGCCACCCAGCAGCTACAAAGGAAACCTATTACTCGTGTTATTGGAAACCTCGCTTTTACCCTCTAAATCCGGTCAAAAGTCCAATTGGGGCCAAACCCATGGCGCTGCTTCTGCCTTAGCCATATCTGAGGCTGCGCAAACCCATCAAGGCCCCGTACTAGCACTGGTAAAAGATACCGATGCGGCACTTAAATTGAGTGCAGAGCTTAGGTTCTTTCTAACGGGTACAGGGCTTGATTGCCTAATGCTACCAGATTGGGAAATACTTCCCTACGACAGTTTCTCTGCCCACCCAGACATTATTTCAGAACGCATTAGCACACTCAACCAAATCACTCACCTAACCAAAGGTGTAGTCATTGTACCCGTGGCTACCCTGTTGCATCGCCTACCTCCAATGAATTACTTGGCAGGCAACAGCTTCACATTAACAACTGGGCAAGAGCTACCACAAACTCAATTCCGACAACGTTTAGATCAAGCAGGTTACCTACTCACAGAAACCGTATCCCAGGCGGGTGAATATGCCTTAAGGGGTGGTCTAATTGACCTCTACCCCATGGGTAGCCACGCACCGTTGAGAATCGAATTATTTGATGATGAGATTGAAAGCCTGCGTTATTTCGATGCTGATAGCCAACGCACTACGGCCCTAATTACTGACTTTAACTTACTGCCTGCTCGTGAGTTCCCATTAACCGATGTAGCGATTAGCCATTTTAGACAAAATTTTACCAGCCAATTTGATTTAGATCCCAAAGCCTGCCCTGTCTACCAAGACGTAAGCCAAGGTTTTGCGCCTGCTGGCATCGAATACTACATACCTTTATTTTTTAACTCTATGTCGACCTTACTAGACTACCTTCCAGGTTCTACCCTGGTAGTAAAACTAGGCGACATTGAAGGCCAGGCAATCCATTTTTGGCGCGACATTGAATCTCGTCACGAAGATTATGGCCATGACATAGAGCGCCCATTACTTGCACCTAAACAATTATTTTTGTTTACCGATGAGATGTTTTCTGGCCTGAAAAACTTTCCTATCATTGATTTGCAAGAAGGTGCCTTTGTCGAGCCTGAAACCAACAAAGGGTTTTATAACCTAGGTGGCTCCCAAAACCCCCAGGTTGCTATTAATAACCAACTATCTAAGCCGCTGATTGCATTACAGACGGTGTTACAAGTTCAACAACAAAGTGTGTTGATTTGTGCCGAATCAGCCGGTAGAAAAGAAGCATTGCTCGATTTGTTCAAGGTGCTACCTGCAGCCCCAGAGGATGTAGAAGACTGGCCCGAGTTTATTACCAAAAAGCCCCACTTTGCGATCTGTGTTGCACCTTTGGAACAGGGTTTAAACTTGCCCGAACACAACATCCTTGTTGTCTGTGAAGCACAACTATTTGGTCAAAAAGTGCTTCAGCGTCGTCGCCGCGACAAGGCCACAGAAAACCCTAACACCGCCATTCACGATTTAGCCGAACTAAGCATTGGCAATGCTGTAGTGCATCAGGACCATGGTGTGGGCCGCTACAATGGCCTGCAAACACTGAGTATAGATGGCCAAGATGCCGAGTTCTTAGTATTACTCTACGCCAATGAAGCCACCCTTTATGTACCTGTTTCTGGAATTGAATTACTGTCCCGTTACTCTGGTGGTGAAAATGCACCGTTGCATAAATTGGGTGGTGAACAGTGGACTAAAGCGAAACGCAAAGCAGCAGAAAAAATTAAAGATACCGCCGCAGAGTTGTTACACATCTATGCCCTGCGTGAAGCCCGAGATGGGTATGCCTTTCCAAAACCAGATGAGAGCTATCAAGCCTTCTGCGATGCCTTCCCCTACGAAGAAACACCAGATCAAGAACAGACTATTAAAGCCGTATTAAGCGACATGATGGCCGACCAACCTATGGACAGACTAGTGTGTGGCGATGTCGGTTTTGGTAAAACGGAAGTAGCCATGCGGGCAGCATTTATGGCCGTTAACGGAGGCAAACAAGTGGCGTTATTGGTGCCCACGACGTTACTGGCACAGCAGCACTATGAAACCCTAAGAGACCGCTTCGCTAACTGGCCAGTCAATGTTTCAGTGATGTCACGCTTCCAAACTACCGCCGAACAAAACAAAGCCATGGCTCACGCTGAAGACGGCAAATTAGATATTTTGGTAGGCACCCATAAAATTTTACAAGGTAAGCTTAATTTTAAACGTTTAGGTTTGCTTATAATTGATGAAGAACACCGTTTTGGCGTACAACAAAAAGAGTCGTTCAAAAAACTCCGTTCAGAAGTGGATATATTAACGCTCACTGCCACTCCCATCCCCAGAACATTAAATATGTCCATGGCCGGCATGCGTGATCTTTCCATTATCGCTACGCCACCAGCAAGACGCATTTCCATCAAAACATTTGTGCGACAAGATGACACTAAATTGGTTAAAGAGGCCATCTTGCGAGAGTTACTTCGTGGTGGGCAGGTGTATTATTTGCACAACGAAGTGAAAACTATCGAAAACAGCGCCGAAAGGCTGCGTGAGTTAGTACCTGAGGCTCGGGTAAGTGTAGCTCATGGACAAATGCGCGAGCGCAAGCTCGAACAAGTGATGGGGGATTTTTATCACAAGCGTTCCAACGTTCTTGTGTGCTCCACCATCATCGAGACCGGTATCGACATTCCTACTGCTAACACCATTATTATTGAGCGTGCAGATAAGTTTGGTTTAGCCCAACTACACCAATTGCGAGGGCGCGTTGGTCGTTCTCATCACCAAGCTTATGCCTACTTAATGACCCCTCACCCAAAGTTGCTGAGCAAAGACGCAACCAAACGTCTGGAAGCCATTGAAGCTACTGCCGACCTAGGCGCAGGATTCACCCTAGCAAGTCACGATTTAGAAATACGTGGCGCAGGTGAACTTCTGGGTGAAGAGCAGAGCGGCCAAATGCAAGGGATCGGCTTTAGTTTGTATATGGAAATGCTCAACCAAACCGTTGAGGCCATGAAGAATGGCGAAACACCTAATTTAGACCAGCCCTTTAAGCGCGGTACGGAAGTTAATTTACATCTACCAGCGCTGATTCCAGAAACCTATTTACCTGATGTACATAATCGCCTAGTGATGTATCAACGCATTGCCAACGCCGAGCACAATGCGGCGTTAAAAGAGTTACAAGTAGAAATGATTGATCGATTTGGTTTATTGCCTGAACAAATAAAAAACCTTTTCCGACAAAATCGCCTAAAGCTAAAAGCACAGGCTATTGGTGTCACTCGAATTGAAGCCTCTGCAGGCAGTGGCCGCATGGAGTTTGGCAGGAATACCAATATAGACCCTATGGTGCTAGTGAAATTAGTACAAACTCAACCCAGAAACTTCCGACTTGAAGGCGGCACCAATTTACGGTTTACTTTACCCATGGAAAAAATAGAAACACGCTTCCAACGTATGGAAGATCTAATTAAACAATTGAGCTAACCATGCGATCAAGAATCCTTCATCATTGGCGCCTGTTCACTGCATTTTTTGTCGCTTTATTAATGCTGCAGACTACGTTAACTTTTGCCGCCAATGAGAATGACGAGACTTGGTATCAAATAGAAGTCATTGTTGCCCAACGAACAGACAACACACCCACACTAGAATCTTTTCCATTTCAGCCAGCCCCAATATCATGGCCCCGCGGTAGAGCCCTCACCCCCTTTGATCCAGAAACAAGCAACCGCAATGAATTGGAGAATGTAGAATTTATAAACTTGCCCTCAGACCTACGCATCCTCAATAATGAAGCCCGTATGCTAGAAAATAATGACGATTACAACCTTCTAGCGCATAAAAGCTGGCGCCAAATCATAAAGGGCAATAAAGTCATTAACTGGATCGACATTAATGGCGGCTATGCTTGGGCTGGGCATCAACAGCTAGAGGGTAGTTTGGGCTTCAGCAAAGGACGTTTTTTACATGTCCATAGTGAATTACATTTAAACCAATTCCCAAGCATTCAAAGTGCTAGCAGCCAACGTGCCAAACAAAGATTATTTAGCGCAGGGCAAAGTCTGGTGCCAATTGTAGAAACTCGTTATAGCCTCATCCAAAGACGGAAGATGCGTAGCAAAGAATTGCACTATATAGACCACCCTAAACTTGTACTACTGGTTAAAATAATACCTTTTACGCCAGCAGAACCTATTTTAGAAGAAGTGGGAGTGGAAGTGGAAGTAGAAGTAGCAGACGAGCCCACACTGGTAGACCTTACGGCGCCAAGCATCGTAGAGTAAACGCTTCAGGAAGTTGCTCAGCCAACAGCTGGTCTAGCTGCATAGCCTCTGAGTGCGATTGTGCTCGGGGGTATACTGGCTGGTGCCGATCATCATGCCATACATCCCAATTAAGGGTATCGTGGATAAATTCCTGGGCAAATGTAGGTCCTATTTCTTGGCAACCTAACAGAATCACATCAAGGTAGGATTGTACGATAGGGGCGCTCCGTAACCCATGGCCTTGATGATTGTATAGGTACACCCATAGCTGGCTATCGTCACTCAGTGCTTGAGAAGCGTGTAAGTAATCTACTTGAGCTAAATCTAGTTGAGCCCTGATGTAATGGGTTTCTCTCTCATCAAACTTTTCTAACTCAGACTCAGGCACCTCAAACAAGACCCCGTTACAACACGCCCCTGCCATTGACCTTGCAGCAACAGCGCGCATACCAGAACCTTCCCAGCCTACCCATGTTCGCTCTAACCCTTGCACTCGCACCGCTAATGACTCACCTGCTATGCCAGTAATGCGACGACTAGAACTACTAATTAAGCTACCGTACCCAAAAATATAGTGCTTCTTACTCATGAGACATGGGTATCCGCTACCTGTTGAGGCATCAGTTGAATGGTTTGAGTTGGGAACGCAAAATCTGCATCATGCTGCGCTACGATGCCACCAATTAAGCCAAGTAATTCCTGCTTAATTCCATGAAATTCAGCCCAGTTAGTTGTTTTAGTAAAGGTATACACAAAAAAGTCTACGCTATGAGCGTTAAAAGTATTCACGTTTACCATCAGAGTTTGTTGCGTATCTATGGCTGTGTGAGCCAATAACATATCTTTCACGGCTACAGTAATGGCTTGCACCTTATCTTGGTCTTGATAGCGCAAGCCAAAGGTTTCGTAAAATCTTCGATTATGCATACGCGAAGGGTTTTCTACAGAAATACTGGAGAAAGTTGAGTTGGGTACGTAGAGCGGACGCATGTCAAAGGTACGGATACGAGTGATACGCCAACCAATGTATTCTACGGTGCCTTCTATCTCTTTATCGGGCGAACGAATCCAATCACCTACAGAAAACTGGCGATCCATATAGATCATTAACCCACCAAAAAAGTTAGACAACATATCTTTGGCAGCAAAACCGATGGCAATACCACCTACTCCACCAAAGGCCAATAAACCTGAAATAGAAAAACCAAAGTGTTGCATCAACGCTAAAATAGAGGTGATTATGACCGCCGCCTTAACGAGCTTACCCATAGCTTCTACAGTAGTTTTGTCCCATGCGTCTCGATGCTTACCTGGACGAGCCAGCATAGCCACAACCACGTTCACTAAACGTATTAAAAACCAAGACACTAAAATAATCAGCAAGGTATCACGTAAGCTTGACACAAAACTTAACGTGTCTGCATCAAAGGCATCGCTAACAATACCAACCACCCATGCTATACCTACAACCCATACCCCCCAAGCCAAGGGTTTACGTGCGGCATCAAGTAGGGCGTCGTCCCATTCATTTTCAGTTTTTTGAAGCTGCAGGGCTATACGTGAAAATACTTTGCGTACTACAAAGTTAAATAGCAGAACTGCTAATACCAACAGAAATACTTTACTGAGCAATATGGATTGAGACGTATCTATCCCCACATTTCCTAACAACTGCTCCATCGTGTTCATTACGACTCTCCTATAATTGGTGCTTGGGCTGCACTCGCCATAACGGGTACGATGTCCGACATAATTTGATCCAAACTTCGGCTGCTAGCGTATTCTCTTTCACAAATAGCTATAAGTGCTTCACTACTGGAAATGGAAAACACTAATATGCCTAATAAATAATGAAATCGCCAAAAAAACTGTTCATTGTTCATTGGCGGCATGTGTTTACGTAGCAGTTTCATAAAGTACATAAATGAAGCGCCGTACTGGTGGGTAAGATGTTTACGAAGGTGCCCCTGAGACTGGTTATAAGCCGTGTTTATAAGGCGTGCAAACACCGCTAGACTATGATGATTTTGTTGCGCAACTTGCTGGCAAGACCTCGCTAAAATACTCAACAACACCTGTAACTCTTGCTCAGCGCCCTGACTTTTTGCAGGGGTCTTTTCATACGCACTCAATTGGGCCTGTAGGTTCTCAGTGAGCGGCCCTAAAAAACGATCTGTTACAGCTTGGATTAAACCTTTTTTAGAACCAAAGTGATAATTTACCGCGGCTAAATTAACCTTAGCCTTCGCAGTAATGGTCCTCAGTGATGTCTCTACAAAGCCATGGGCGGCAAACTCAACTTCTGCAGCATCTAAAATACGATCAATAGTAGAACTTGTCATAGTTATTTCTTACTGATAATTTTTGTTTAAAACATACGTTTAAAACTACCACGACTGCGCACCCTCAAGCAAGCTCACTTAAGTCAAATATCTCCTAGTTCCAAAGACTTATATCAGTTAACATGGCCGCCTATATAATATATTAAGTTTGATGAATATGCCTATCCAATCCTTGAGCCGTAACGTGTGGTTGCTGTCTGTATCACACGCATTTTCCTTTGCGGGAGCCTCTGTCACTTTTTTTCTAGGAGGAATCATCGGTGCGCTAATGGCACCGTCTATTACTATGGCCACCCTTCCCGTTGCAGCATCTGTAGTCGGCACTGCAATAGGCACGGTACCAGCAGCTATGTTAATGAGTAAAAAAGGGCGTCAGTTTGGTTTTATTGGTGCTGCAGTACTTGCTGCAGGATCTGCTTTAATAGGCGCAGCGGCTATATGGCATAGCCTATTTTGGCTCTATTGTTTCTCATGTTTAAGTTTAGGTGCTACCTACGCCTTCGTTCAACATTACCGTTTTGCAGCCGCCGAAAGCGTGGCAATAAACGTTGCACCGACAGCCATATCCGCTATTTTATTGTCGGGTATTGCGGGAGCATTTTTAGGCCCAAATGTTGTTAACTATGCCCAAGGTTGGATTCCACAACATGCCTTTGTTGGATCATACCTTGCCTTAGCGATATTAGTAGTGATACCAGCGATCATTTTATTGTGGCTGCAAACGCCTAAGCAAGTAATTCAAGCCACAGAAGCTAAAGGCAGAACCATTAAACAACTGGCCCAGCAACCCGATTTCATCTTGGCTGTATTTGCCGCAACCGTGTCTTATGCAGTGATGGTATTTCTTATGACAGCCACACCAGTCAGTATGCACGTAATGGATGGGCACAGCATCGACAGTACTGGCATCGTCATTCAGTGGCATATTGTTGGCATGTTTTTACCTTCTCTCTTTATCGGTAAATGGATAACAAATTACGGCCATAGAACCATGATGATAATCGGCATATTTTCTTTAGCGGTGTGTATTGGCGTAAGCCAAGTGAGCCAAACCGTGGTCGGCTATTGGATTAGCCTCTTCACGTTGGGCGTAGGTTGGAACTTTCTATTTGTTAGCAGCACGTCTCTTCTTATCACCACATATAAAGAAGAAGAGAAGTACCGCGCCCAAGGCTTTAACGAACTGATGGTGTTTGGCGTTCAAGCTATAGCGTCTTTGTCTGCCGGATGGCTCTTAAGCGCCACCAGCTGGCAGGCTATTAACTTAATAAGCCTGCCTGTGTTAGGTTTATTGCTGATAGTTATTTGGTGGAGCCACAACAAACTCAGCCCGCGGCAGAAAGTACTTGCCTAGCCCAAACCACATCATTTACAAACACGGCGTCAACACCAATTTGCTTTAAACGAAGTAGATCTTCCGCCTCTTCCACCGTATAAACCCTAACAACCAAACCGCGGCTATGTGCGTCATTCACAAGTTCTGCATCTGTAGTTTCTGTACAGCTGTGTAACGCTTCAGCACCCATATCATCAGCTAAACGAGAGAGCGACGCAGGGCAACACCCAATTAATGGGGCAATAGACACAGAGGGCATTTTGACTTTAATTTCCACTAACAGGCGATGATCAAATGCCGATACACACAGCTGACCTAGCTTAAACCCCAAATTATCTAAGGCATAGTTAATCTCTTTAGCCACCTGGTTAACGACATCAGAAGATTTAATCTCAATATTTACGTCGCAGCGCCCAGTTATCATTTCTAATACCTGCCGCAAACTCGGCGGAGGGTTACCATCACCTGCATCCAGTTGCTGCCATTGTTCTAGGGTGAGCTGGTCTACTAGACCCGTACCATTAGTTGTACGATCTACGCTCGCATCATGCATCACTACCGCCTGACCAGACATCAAACGAACATCCAGCTCGATACCTTCGCATCGCTGATCCAGCGCCAATTGAAATGCCCTGATAGAATTTTCTGGCGCTAAATCACTGGAACCACGGTGAGCAAATAACTGCATTGGGGCTACAACCTAAACTGTTTCAATAAGCGGCTATTGTGCCCTTAAATATTGATCTAAAGCAAACAAACGCCTACTCATATAACTATATAGCATCATCCATTGAATCCCTGTCTAAAGAATCAAGTTATTGATACACTGTCGATGTCATTAAAGTAAAGCACAGGTCCAGCATTGGGCCCTTTGCACACTAACAACACTCAGCTCATTGACATCCGAACACTCAACCACAGGCACTGTTATGATCACAGATAATTCAAACTACGATTATATTATTGTGGGTGGTGGATCAGCAGGCTGTGTTCTTGCCAACCGACTTTCTAAAAACCCAAAAAACAAAGTATTGCTATTAGAAGCCGGTGGTAAAGATAATTATATTTGGATTCATATCCCTGTTGGATACCTCTACTGTATGGGAAATCCACGCACAGACTGGGGGTTTATAACAGCTAAGCAAAAAGGTCTAAACGGTAGGGAAATTAACTACCCACGTGGACGTGTTTTAGGTGGATGTTCATCAATCAATGGCATGATCTACATGCGAGGCCAGGCCAATGATTATGATACCTGGCGTGACATGGGAAATGCCGGCTGGGGCTGGGATGATGTGTTACCTTATTTCAAAAAGTCAGAAGATTATTATGCTGGAGCTGATGACTTCCATGGAGCTGGTGGCGAATGGCGCGTCGAAAAGCAACGACTATCTTGGGAAATTTTAGATGCATACCGTGATGCTGCCCAACAAGCTGGAATTGACAAAATTGAAGATTTTAACCTTGGCGATAATGAAGGTTCTTCGTACTTCCGTGTAAATCAAAAAAATGGATGGCGATGGAACACATCAAAAGGTTTCTTAAAGCCAGTGAAGAAACGAACTAATTTGACAGTGATAACCCAAGCACAAGTGCAGCGAGTTATATTTGCGGGTAAACGTGCTATCGGTGTTGAGGTTTTAGTTAAAGGTAAAGCCATTACCTACCATACAGAAGGCGAAGTTATCCTATCTGCTGGCGCTATTGGCTCACCACAAATCCTTGAACTGTCTGGCATTGGCAATCCTGAGCACTTACGTAAAGCAGGTGTCGATGTTGTGCATCAGTCTGATGAAGTTGGCGAAAACCTACAAGATCATCTTCAATTACGTGTTGCCTTTCGTGTTAAAAATGTAAACACACTAAATCAGAGAGCTGGAACCTTATTAGGCCGCATAGGCATCGGGCTTGAATACATACTGTCGCGTAAGGGGCCCATGTCAATGGCGCCTAGCCAGTTAGGAATATTCGCCAAATCAAGCGCCGAAGTGAAAACTGCCGATCTAGAATTCCACGTTCAGCCACTGTCATTAGACAAGTTTGGTGATCCTCTACACCCCTTTCCTGCATTCACCACCAGCATCGTTCCATTGCGACCACAAAGCCGTGGATCAAGTCACATTGCGTCTGCGAATCCACTGGCACACCCGGTTATCGACCCCAACTACCTAAGCACTGAATCTGATAAACTGGTGGCTGTAAATGCCATTAGATTAGCCCGCCATATCGCTGAACAATCAATAATGGATAAGTATTGCCCTAGTGAAATTAACCCGGGTGAAGCTTATCAATCGGATGCAGATTTAGCTAAAGTTGCTGGAGAAATAGGCACTACAATATTTCATCCAGTGGGAACCTGTCGTATGGGTCCAGATGATCAAGCAGTCGTTGGCACAGACTTACGGGTTAACGGCGTTAGTGGCCTACGTGTTGTAGACGCATCCATCATGCCAACAATCACCTCAGGAAATACCAACTCTCCAACCATTATGATCGCAGAGAAGGCCGCTGATATGATTTTACAGGGTAAAAAACTAACCAAGTCAGTTTAATCCTAGCATTCAATGCCTAAGTTAAACTATTTTGAGCCGCAATTACTATTGCGTAATAACGTGGAAGTTTCGTCCTTATGTCATTAAATAAATCACTAAATACATTACCAAACCCGTCATCAAATCATACGGTTTGGCTAAAGAATCCCCTTGCCATACTGGCTGATAACGCTCAAGGCGGCTTAGTGATTAAGGGGCAGAAAATTGTCGAACTAGTGCCTCAAGGGCAGCAACCCCTATGTACCTATAACGAGGTGATGGAATGCGAGGATTTAGTCATACTTCCTGGTTTAATCAACGGTCATCACCATTTTTACCAAACCCTTACTCGTGCCTTACCACAGGCTCTTAACAAGCCCCTTTTTGGCTGGCTTACCAGCCTCTATCCGGTATGGGCAGGGTTAGAACCAGACATGCTCTACCAAGCAACACGCCTAGCGTTAGCTGAATTATTGCTATCGGGTTGCACCACAGCTGCAGACCACCACTACTTGTTCCCTGATGCACTGACGGAGGCAATGGACATACAAGCTGAAGCGGCCGCAAGCATAGGCATACGAATGACCATGACCCGAGGTTCTATGAGCTTGGGTGAAGATGATGGCGGCTTACCTCCACAAAGTACTGTGCAGCAAGAAGATATCATTCTGGCCGACAGCGAGCGCGTTATTAAACGGTATCACGACGCCAGCGAAGGCAGCATGTTGCAAGTGGCCTTAGCGCCTTGTTCTCCTTTTTCCGTAACCCCAGAATTGATGCGTAATTCCGCAACTCTTGCCGCCCAACACAATGTGATGCTCCACACTCACCTAGCTGAAACCATTGATGAAGAGAATTTCTGTTTACAGCGATTTGGTTTACGCACTGTTGATTACCTTGATAGCGTAGGCTGGCTTGGCCCACAAACATGGTTGGCCCATGGCATTCACTTTAACTCCGATGAAATTCAGCGTTTAGGTGCGGCCGGAACCGGCATCTGCCACTGCCCTACTTCCAACATGATGCTGGCCTCAGGCATGGCACCAGTGCAAGAGTTGGAAGCTGCGGGCTGCCCTGTGGGCTTAGGTGTGGATGGATCAGCTTCTAACGATGGGTCTAATATGATTCAAGAAGTGCGCCAAGCTTTATATTTGCAACGATTAAAATACGGTGCTCAAGTCAGTCACTTTGATGCTTACCGCTGGGCCACAGAAGGTAGCGCAAAAATGCTAGGTCGTTCCGACATTGGATCACTAGAAGTGGGAAAACAAGCAGACATCGCATGCTTCAAGCTCGATGAAATGCGTTTTAGCGGCAGTCACGACCCATTAGCTGCCCTTTTACTTTGCGGTGCTCACAAAGCGGAACACGTCATGGTTGCAGGTCAATGGCGAGTAAAATATGGTGTTATTGATGGTTTAGACTTAGGCCCATTATTGCAACAGCATAGTGCTGCAGCGAGGGCTTTAGTCGCAAAAATTTAACTAGCTACTACTTAGTCCACCTTTTTGTTCGAGTCTTTGTCTAGGTCTGGTCCTGGCTTGCGGCCTGGGTCTTCATCTAAGTTGTGGCCTAGGCCGTGGCCAAATAGGAACAAAAACATACCAATGAACATGGTACTAAACAGCACAATAGTGAGGTAGATATCCCATCCAAAACCACAGGATGCGCTACCCATCACCCCATCAACTAATTGCAGGTAGCTTTCACCACAGTACCCTTTGGCTAGACCATCTGAGACTAACATCGTGGCCCGCTCGATAAGCATCAAACCACCGCTAATAATTAACAGACTTAAGGCAATTTTTTTAATCATATCAGCCGTCCAAATATAAACATGTACCTCCAATTCTAACATCTCGTTGAGCTATTGGCAGGCATAAAAAAACCAGACTGATAAAAATATCAGGCTGGCTTGTTTTGAACTAATAGACTGAACGAGGATTAGCCTTTAATGATGTTGTGCTCTGGGCCGAATGGGAACTTAGTAATGTTCTCAGCGCCTTCTTCACCAACCACTAGAATGTCATGCTCGCGGTATCCACCGGCGCCTGCCATGCCTTCTGGCAACATGATCATTGGCTCAATAGAAACCACCATGCCTGGCTCTAATACTGTGTCTACGTCTTCACGGAACTCAAGGCCAGCTTCACGACCATAATAGTGGCTTAACGTACCAAACGAGTGGCCGTAACCAAAGGTGCGGTATTCTAGTACATCGTGTTCAGCAAAGATTTCGTTAAGCTCGTGAGCTACATCGCTGCACTTCACGCCTGGCTTAACTAACTCTAGGCCACGACGGTGTACCTTACAGTTAATTTCCCACAATTCTAAATGACGGTCACTAGCATGCTCAGAGAACAAAGTACGCTCTAGCGCAGTGTAGTAACCTGCAATCATTGGGAAGCAGTTAAGGCTAAGGATATCACCAGCTTCAATCTTGCGGCTGGTTACCGGGTTGTGAGCACCGTCTGTGTTCATGCCCGATTGGAACCAAACCCAAGTATCCATCAACTCTCCGTCTGGGAAAGTTTTAGCGATTTCACGGATCATAGCTTGAGTACCGGCCAAGGCTACTTCGTACTCTGGCACACCTACACCAATAGCGTCACGAATAGCAGCACCACCGATATCACCAATACGTGAACCGTGCTTGATCACTTCAATTTCTTCGGCAGACTTAATCATGCGCATTTGCATGGTTGGTACACCAATATCGGTGAACTCAGAACCAGGGAAGGTTTGCTTTACAATGTCCATAGTAGCAAGGGGCATGTGATCGTATTCAACAGCAATGCGGCTACCTGGTTTGATTAGGTTCTTAAGGGCAACAAAGAAGTTACCTTTCTGCCAATCAGTGTAAACCACGTTGTCGCCCAACTGGTTACGACGGAATGGCTGACCACCGTCGATGTTAGCTGTAACGGTAGTGAAGTTGTCTTGCGTTACAACTAAGCCGTAGTCACGGCCAAAACGGCAGTAAACGAAGTCTGAGAAGTAGTTAATGTTGTGGTACGAGGTTAATACCACTGCATCAACATTGGCTGTAGCCATGTGGGCACGTAACTTAGCAAGGCGGTTAGCCAATTCTTGTGTTGTAAACGTTGCTACAACTTTTTGGCCATTTGGAATTTCGATGGTACGAGGCATGTTGGTTGGGCTAAATTCTTTCATGGCATTCACCTATTGGTTACACTGATAGTAATTAATATATTGCCTGCTAGAAAATCAACTAGAGGCAACAGAAAACGAGTGTATTTTAGTTTTTATATCAACATTAGTAAAATCAATAAATTAAATTAGATCATTAGTTATATTTATATTTTAATCCCTAGGCCCCATTCTTCTAGTGCCCCGCAGAATGAGCAAAGGTTTGCCATTAAATCAAAATCTTGCAATATGCACCTAGATTGGAGATAGTGTGCATTATTCTGAACACAGTTAAACAGAGGCTCCTTTACATGGCCAAGAACAAGCTTATCGGCGATCCCGCTATCATCTCTATGTACGCCAATCAGTTTAGCTTTTTGGCCCGTCCGCTTACGCGAGACATGACTCAAGGTTTTGATGCCGCTATCGTGGGCTTGCCATTTGATTTAGCCACTACAGGGCGGGCAGGCACACGTTCTGGCCCTAATGCAGTGAGGCAAGCAAGCAGCAATGTGGGCTGGGAAGGCAGGCGTTGGCCATGGGCCTTTGATGCTTTCAAGTACCTTAAGGTAGCAGACTATGGTGATTTGGATTTTATTCCCGGTAACCCAGAAGACCTTAATTGTGAAATAGAAAAACACGCCGAGCATATTATTGCGTCTGGCACCCACATGTTGAGCATTGGTGGTGACCATTATGTGGCTTTGCCGTTACTTAGAGCCCACGCTAAACATTACGGCAAGATGGCATTAGTTCATTTTGACGCACATACAGACACCTACCCTAACGATACGGAAATAGACCACGGGAGTATGTTTTACCATGCCCCTAAACAAGGCTTAATAGACCCAGACCATTCAATACAGGTAGGCATCCGTACAGAGTACAGGCCGGAAGACCATGAGTTTAAAGTGATTGATGCAGCACGGGCTAATGACATGAGCGCCGATGATATCGTTTCGGCTATTATACAAAGAGTGGGCGATCTGCCGGTTTATTTAACCTTTGACATAGACTGCTTAGACCCAGCCTATGCACCCGGTACAGGTACCCCTGTGGTGGGTGGATTAACCACTGATAAAGCCTTAAAAATTATTCGTGGTTTAAAAGACGTAAACATTGTTGGGTTTGACTTAGTGGAAGTAAGCCCAGCTTATGATCATGCCGATATTACGGCTTTAGCAGGCGCAACAATATTACTTGAGTTTTTATATTTATTGGCTCACAAAAAGCATCAAGCAAGCCTATAGCCTATATAAAACACGTCTAGGTTATTTCAACCAAGGGTTATGGCCTTTAGGCTCTACTTTTTGAACGCTAGTTTCAACCGGCTTAGTCTCAACCGTTTTAGGTTCAACAGCTTTAGGTGCTGGCGCTGACTCAACTGCGGAGGTTGGCGTTGGTGCTGAGCCCCACACATTGACTACTTCTGTAGTAACAAGAGCAGCCTCGGTCTCCAACAACACCTGCGCTTCTAAGCGTAGTTTTTCTTCACGAGCGGCGTCTAGCTCATCTCGTTCAGCCAAAGTAATAGCGTCCATGTTATACATAAAAGAACCCACGTATTGCACGTACTCATCTTCATGTATTTTGGTGAGTTTATTACGGTATTCAAAATCAAATAACAAAATGATCCAGCTCACTTGGTCGTGGCCCATCTTATTGATTTTATGAATGATACCTTCACCATAAGCACTGGAATAAGAACAATCTTCAATAATACTTTTAACCAACGCCGTACCGCTTGCCACACCATTAGTTTCCATGTTTTCATGGTCATATTCGGTGATGGCAAAATTTCTAGCCCACGCTTCTATACCGTTATCATCTTCTTCAAAGTAACTATCTGGAATAGTGTCGTAACTAGTGGTAGAACACCAAACAGACACTTTGTCGAATTTTTCAAAGCTAGGTAGTTCTGTGTTATCAGTTGGAGTTGTTGAAGCCATTAAAGGAGCCTAAATATTGGTGCTTGTGCGGATGCGAAAAGTAACACAAACGCCCTAATTCTACAATGATATTAGCCTTGATAAGGGACACACTGTGCAACCATACCTAGAAATATTTCAGCAACTTGCCGCACAACATTTCAATCAGGATCGCCCTGTTAGTAAGCCTATTAGCGCCAAAGACCTGAAACAAATTGTAGATTTTAGCCTCGGCGAAGAAGGCGCAGAGTTAGCCGTTTTAAAACAGGCCGCTGGTCACTATTTAAGCTATCAACCCGATAGCGCGCAAGTCGACTTTTTTAAATTACTTTACTCTGGTCGCAACAACCC
>Ga0308019_10000832_pt1 | contig 19234 bp, 9 predicted proteins | sample Neamet284_FD_203135 | JGI IMG/M metagenome (GOLD analysis project Ga0308019, IMG submission 203135) | Marine microbial communities from water near the shore, Antarctic Ocean - #284 | ecosystem: Environmental > Aquatic > Marine > Unclassified | place: Southern Ocean | collected 2014-10-01 | reverse complement strand
TGTCTAATCGGAAGCGACTCTATCGGCAAGGGTACCAATATCGGGGCCCTCTCACATATTGGCCAAGATGTCAAGATTGGGATTGATTGTAGAATTCAAGGTTCGGTTTACATTGCGGATTCCTCTACAATTGGGAATGAAGTTTTCATTGGACCAGGTGCAGTACTTACCAATGACCGTCACCCACCCTCGCAGGGAAATTGGTCACCGGTAATTGTTGAGGATAAGGCAGTGATTGGAGCGAATGCAACAATTGTCGCCGGAGTAAGACTCCACACCGGTTGCGTTATCGCTGCAGGCGCAGTGGTCACAACAGATATCCCGCCGCAACAAGTTTGGGGAGGCAACCCTGCCAAACAAATGATGATGCGAGACGAATATGAATCAAGGAGAGGTAAAAATGAGTAAAATTGTAATTAAGGAATTTCTTCAACGGTGTATTGAATATGCAGACTCATCCATAGCTCGGAAGCAAGAGCGAGGAGATGATGCAGCGATTATTGCTGAATGGATTGTATACAGAGATTACACTCAACATGCCCTAAAGGAAATTGATAGAGGGGTACTAAATCATTGGATTGATAGAAAGGCCACCAAGCCAGATATGGAAATTCGCATGGAAGAGTTAGATCATGCCAGCCGTAGCAAATGGCTTTCAGCAACACTTTCGCCACGACCATTAGTATTAGTTTCCACAAGAGACAAGGGAAAAGAGAATATCGCTCCCATGACTAGCGTGTCTGTTGTATCCAACACCCCACCTCTGGTGGTAATTTCGCTTTCTCAAACCAGAGCAGGTCAACTACGTGACACATATATCAATCTCAAAGCCAATGGAGAATGTGAGTTGCAATTACTGGCTGCAACTAAGAAAGCTGCAATTGATGCTGACCTTACCAGCACCCCGACTGTAGAAAGTGAATGGAGCCTGCTTGATAGTGAAGGCCCAATTCATCCGTTGGCTGTTGCGGTTCTGCGCTGTAGAATGGTAGAAGATAATCCCCTTCCAGAAGGAGCAGTTGCTAGACTTGTAGTTCTAAGAGTGGAAAGCATGCTCGTACCATCTGGCCTTCCCCCTGAAGAGGGCCTCTCAATCCTATGCCAGCATGGAATGGACCGCCTAACCCCTAGTCCACAAGACTGGGGACATATCGCTACATATCATCGTAGTTGAGAAAGTCCCTCTTGCAGTGAAGTTTTTGCTTTCCAAGAAATGGCACTATTCATTGAAACATCAGGTAACCTTCGAAGGCTATCTCCATGATTTGGATTGCCGTGGATGATTTTTGCTCCTGTAATCTCTGAGATAAGTTGGGCTAATTCCAGCATTGTTATCTCCTCGGTAGAACCAAGGTTGAACGCTTGACCTTCCAACCCATCTGTATCTGATAAAGCGAGTAATCCCTCAATTACATCTCCTACCCAAGTAAGACTTCTAGTTTGTAATCCGTTTCCATGAACGATGATTGGGTCGGCAGACATCATCATCGAGACCACTTGCCCGTTTTCATTACCATGTAAACGAGGACCATACGCGTTACAAGGGCGGGCAATACGTACATCCATGCCTTTCCTCACTTCGAACTGACATAGCAATTCTCCAACATGTTTTGATGTCCCGTATGAATGGCGTTGATGAATGTTAGCAGGTGGAAATAGGCTCACAGAATCATTAGACAAAGGCATCGATTCTTGCTCACCAAAGGCTTCAGGAGAGGAATAGAATATCAATCTGGAATTGTATTTTTTAGCAGCAGCCAAAGCATTTCTAGTTCCATTGATATTTACATCGATAACCAAATCCGCCTCATTGTGAAATCTCCTAGTACCATTTACTGCAGCGAGATGATGAATCACATCAGGTGAAAATTCTGAACAAATCTCATGCCAATCGGCTTCAGAACGAACATCTCCTTGTACAAACTTAGCTCCGTTTCCGATTTGTTCAATCGACCCTCGTGACAAATCATCGAATACGATTACATCGTTCCCACGAGCAAGTAATGCATCGGTAAGGTGAGAGCCTAGAAAACCGGCTCCACCGGTTACAAGAACTCGCATTTACTCACCTGCACGTTCAAGAACTTCTAGGACTACATCGCCGGCAACCTTGGAGACTCGCACTAAATCTCCATCGTTTACCGCAAGGCAGGGGTCTTCGTCAAATCCATGACTGTAAGGTACATTTAGCAAACTGCAGGCAGGTAAAGTCAAAGAACATACATCACGGTTTACAATCGCTTTCGGGCCCTTATCGGTGTAAATAAGACCCATCAGAACATAAGGAGCAACAGTTGATCCGGAGCCTTTTGGATAAATTAAAACTGTATCCTCAACCGCTCTTCCATCGAGAGGATGGCCAGTTTCTTCGACGATGCCTGTGTCTCGGTTTACATATCCGAGATAGGTAATCGCGACATCGCTTACCATTGCACGGCCTTCTACCACCCAATCATCCTGGGAGTTCAAGCCGCTACCAGTTATTGTACAATCTCCGCTCTGATGAGTTTTTGACGAAGCGTGTTGGGGTTGTGCTTTAGGTTTCAAAGGAACAACCTCACCTTCGCACAAATCTGGCATGAAAGCATGGCCAACACAATCCTCTATTGTACCGACTGAAGTTGGCATTCGATTCAATCCGCTTGTCAAATAATGCTCGGCTTTGAGTGAGTTGGTCATTAGATGGTTGTAGCGGTTACGATTGTAGGGGGTTACTTCGGGGCAGGTGTCCCGTAGAACGACTGCGCCTGATTCTTCCAAAATACCAATTGAACCATCGGCTTCAGCCAAATCAAAATTATGTCCAGAAGTGAATACCCAAAGGCGGTTATCGGGTATTCGTAGACCCATCTCACTTCTTGAACGTACAGCAGAAGCAGTGATTCTAATTTCTTCAAGACTTGCTTGAGGACAACCAATTACTACCAAATCGACTTGACCTTTAGGTGCAAGTTCCTCATATCTTGAACTCAGATCATCGCTTGAAAAGGTCAATGATTCCTCATCACCTTCCAAAATAGGAGTCGATGTGTGTCCTTCAGCCCAAAGCATCGGGCAACCGTAATTGGCAGCTGCTGCAGTTAGAGCCTTCTTTGATGCAAAACTGATGTAGGATGGTAAGCCACGAATGAATGGCATTGGCCCGTAGGGAATGTTCCATCCTGGCCGTACTTGTTTGCCAATCCAATCTCCAAGAATTGACCAATCTGAAAGTGTTGATAATTCACATTTTATATCTACAACGATATTTGGAACTCGGTTCTTTTCAAGATGTAGTCCCCACTTAGGAGCGTATCCGGTAAGTGCGGTAGCGAGGGCGGATAGTCCAGATTCGCGATTTGTAATCAAATCCGTCCATGAATTAGAAAATGCAACCGCATTAGATTCAGACCAAGATGCGATTCCTGCTTCATCCTCAACACCTCGGTCATAAGGTGTACAAGAAAGTGAAGGCTCAATTCCAAGACTCTCATATGCCATGATAATCTCAAATTGTTGCTCCAAGAAATCCGGATAATCGATATCCATTTCTTCCATTCGCCTTTTGTCACAGCCTGCAGAGTTCAAAGTGGTCGGAATCACAACAGACCCGTCCCCCGCTAAATCTGCAAGAAAACGTCTAAGGCCATGGCCTCCAGTAATTACTGAAACTCCAGAAACATGGCTGTGGTTGACTTCAACATACCCTTCCGCACCTGCTGTTTCGGCAAGGTCAACAACCAAGCGAGCGGCTTTCTGACGAGTCAAACCCTCAGCCCCCGCAAGCATAGATGCAAGCCGCCCGGGTAACTCCATGATTAGATGCTGGGGAAACTTACCCATGAACACTTTGTAGGGAACACACTCTAATCCAAAGAAGAACCCACCCCATACATGAAGGATAAACAGCAATCTGAAATGAAGAATAAACAGCCATCAAAAATGAAAAGAATTATGAAAAGTATTGGAATTGTTTCGGTCATACTTGCCCTTACCATGAGTAGTGTTGCCCTGAACAATACTATGGGTCTTAGTGATTTGAAATCTGGTGAAAATGGAAATTCATCGATATCACGGATTTCTTCGTTATATGGCACACATGGTTGTGAAGACGGCGGATTTAGTATTCAAATTGGCAACGATATCGACGAGAATAGTGTACTCGAGGATGAAGAAGTCTTGGAGAGTCGAAACATATGCCATGGTAAGCAAGGAGAATCCGGCCCGATGGGGAATCTAGGATACTGGGGTTTCAATGGCAGTAATGGCACAGATGGAATCGATGGTTTAGATGGGGTGATTGGTAATTCGCCATTCATTCAATCGCTTAGAGGTGAATACGGTCCTTGTCCCGAAGCGGTAGTAATAGAAATGGGAAATAATTCGACCTCGCAATCTATTGATTCAAGCATCAAAATATGCTTTCAAAACCTCACAAGTGGAAGGCTAACCGATATCCAACCGAACTCTGGAAATTCGTTTTCAACACCTTGTGAAGGAGGGGTTACAAGTGGAAATAATCTCATCTTTGCTGCTTTTAGAACCGACAAGTGTCTATTGTTTTCAATTAATGATGGACAACTAAACCAAATTTCTCCAGATGTGGATTTCTCACCAGGTGCCAATTTAGGCTTTATCGAACATGGTGAACGGGTTTGGTTCGATGCTACCGATTCTTCGGGAACACAACTGTGGTCTACAGATGGAAGCATTACTTGGAAAGAGACTAACCTCAGCAATGACATATCCAGTGGTGACTCAATTGTTAATTTAGGCTCGGAACTTGTATTATCATATGGCGATGGAATGTTGATTCTTGGTGAATCAGAGACATTCATTAGTGGTAGTTTTACAAATATTACTGCCGTAAATGGTATCCTCCTCTACAATACACCCGTCGGTATCTCGATAGGAGGCACTACAGTTAGCGGTGAGATTCATTCATCAGCAGTTTACCACTTAGGCCACTATTGGTTCATTGCGACTAGTGATAGTAATGGCCCACAATTACATCGCTGGAATAATGTCAATCTCGAGCAAATGAGTGTTGGTTTGCAGGGCACTCCCGGCCAAGCGATTCCTCCCACTATAGTTGGCGGAAATATTCTCTTTGATTCAAATGGGCTATTTTCATTCAATACTACATCATCATCAATATCTGAATTGAACTCAACACTACAAGATGTAGGAGTGGCGACTGGAGGCGTATTGCATGAAGGGAAATTATGGTTTGACTGTGGGGCTCCATCCTCTGGTTACGAATTATGTGTTAGCGATGGCGATAATGCATGGGTGCATTCAGATCACATTTCAGGAATGGCATCCTCATCTCCATCCCACCTTGCGCTAGTTGAAGGAAATTTACTTGCAATTATTACCGACCCAATCGATGGTGGACAATTGCATTTAGTTGATGAAAATGGACTTACATTATTGTGGGACCATGATGATGGCAATCTTGCATCGGGGGTTCACGGTGAATTATGGATTGGCCAAGATTTGGTCTACTTCATCGCAGATTCATCAACACACGGACTTGAGATGTATGGCTGGGCACACGGACAACTGAGTAATGAATGGATTATTATTCAGTGACGCCAATCGTGCCTAGCAGCTAATGGTTGACGCCATCCTTGGCCAAATGCTCTTTTGGAAACTCGAGGAGCAGGTGGCATTTGCCAACGCTTGTGTTCATTTCGAGCAAGTCGTGTCAATACATCTCGTACAACATCTCCATCATGGCCTCTAGTCGTGATCTCAGTAGCATCAAGTCCGCCTTCAATGTGAAGGCGTAGAATATCGTCAAGAATTGGATATGGTGGAAGACTATCCTCGTCTTTTTGGTCAGGAGCTAATTCAGCACTTGGTGGCTTGGTCAGGGTTGATTCGTTAACTGCATTAGCGCCAAGTCTTTTGTTGAATTCCCTTGCTAATGCATACACTTCCATCTTGTACAGGTCACCCAATGGCGCATATCCGCCCGCCATATCGCCGTACAAGGTACAGTAACCTTGTCCAAGTTCGGATTTATTTCCCGTCGCAATTGCCATTGCACCGTTGGCATTTGCATGGGCCATTACGATTAATCCACGTAATCTGGCCTGCAAGTTTTCTCCAGCCACAGGGTTTCCATTAGCCAATAAATCTGCTAGAGCAAGGTCAGCAGCATCATGTAAATCGTTAATTGGTCGAATCACGAAATCTATTCCCAATACTTCGGCAGTAGCCTTAGCGTCATCGATACTGTGCTGGCTAGAGTGCCTAGAAGGCATTGAAATCCCAGTTACATTACCAGCTCCTACTGCAGCACTAGCCACACAAGCAGCCAAAGCAGAATCTATTCCACCCGACAAACCTAGTACAATCTTTGAGATTCCACTCTTTTTACAATAGTCCGACAAACCGATTATTATGGCATCCAGTAAGTCATTCTCATCATCTTCAATATCTGCATCAGGAGCAAGAATTGTAATTTCTCCTTCGCCTAACCAGATGCAACCCTCCGGATTAGAAAGGTCTGCGATGAGAACGCCTTCCACCCAAGCAGGTGCAATTACAACTGTCCCATTAGGCCATGCGATTACTGAACGGCCATCGAACAATAGATCATCGTTACCCCCAACCTGGTTGGCAAGAAGGAATGGATGATTCAGAGAAGCGGCTGCACTTCGGGCAACTGCTATCCTGATTCCAGACTTGTTAGCATGATAGGGCGATGCGGAAAGGTTGACTGTAGCATCTAGCAATACGCCTTGACGGCCCCACTCTACGATTTGCGCGATTGGGTCACTATCGTAGTCGTTAGGAGTAGCACCACAGTGCTGCCAAGCGTCTTCACAAATCGTAACGCCAATATCCAGCCCTGCAATAGTCCGAGCAATCCCCGGTCTTTCATCTGCTTCGAAATATCTTGCTTCATCAAATACGTCATAGGTTGGAAGAAGTTGCTTACGAGTAACCTCCCGTGCAGAATCACCCGCTCTAACTACTCCATTACCTGGAAGCGAGCGGTCTCCAAGAGATGGTACAGGTGTGCCAACCAAGATTGGAATAACCGAGTCCATCGAACTCGCAGTATTATGACAAGCATTTACGAAATCAGATTGTAGTAATAGGTCCCTAGGAGGGTATCCACTAATTGCAAGTTCAGTAGTAACTGCCAAACTCGCTCCGGCTAGTGATGCTTGGTTTGCTAATGACTTGATTAGTGACGCATTGCCACTAATATCTCCCACAATTGGGTTGATTTGTAACAAAGCAATTTTCGATGTCATTACTCTCCCCCATTCTTGTCCATAAAAAATCAGCATCTATGCTTTGTGCATCCGAGTTAATCTTCAGATACGGCCTCATCTTCGTATTCCCAGTCGAGTTCTGATTCACCTTGACGAACAGTAGCAAGACGCATCCAAGATAATATGAATAAAACTCCTAACGAAGTCATCGTTAATGTAACTCCAAGAATCCATGGGTTGGTTGCACCAATACTATCTTCGAGGAATGAACTCTCTTGAATTGGCTTAACATCGATGAATTCAGACTTTTCGGTTTGTTCTAACAACGTCACTTCTATTCTTTGAATCCCAGGTGATTCAGGTTTCCAATCAACCACTACAGTTGAAACCGACTCTGCATCTACGAATACTGAAGTTTTTGTCAATTCAGACCGTACTCCATTTAGGTCAACAATCTCTACAAGAAGTTCAGCATCACCGCTTAACATTCCAGAATTACGGACATGTATCTGAACGATAGTAGGCTCGTCAACTTCAAGACTATATTTGGACAATTCAATGCCGTTTCTATCAACACTAAAATCAGGAGTATAATGTATCAAATTCCATTCCCCTGCTGGAGATGATTCGCTATTGCCTTCTTTCTCAAATTGATTGCCAGCTATATCGCGGCCTTCGAATCTCATTTTTACAACAACTTGTTCGTGAAGAATCTCAGAAGAAACTCCAGATAAGTCGATTGAACCAATAAATTCGAGACGTAATCCCGAACTTTCATTTCCATCTAGTTGAAGAATGGAATTACCTGACGCAATAGCATCATTACTACCTTTTACAGCAACCCACCAAATCAATTCCACAGACTCGGTATCGATTCCATAATTCTCAGAGATAATCACTCTAACAAAATGAGTCTGAGTCTCCAAAATAGATGATTCCCTCGGTGATGAAAATTCCACTACCTGGGGCCCAACTGCATCTACAAGTATCCATTTCACTGCTTCTGTAGGGCTGGTCAGATCAATTCCTTGCTCAGGCATACAATCAACGTTCCAAGTCATAGCATGTTGTCCTGAAGTAACCGGGGCATTGAGTGCGGCTGTAAACAATCCATCGATAGCCACAGCAGTTGTTCTAACCCCGTTAAGGCGAACCTCGATATCACAATCAAATTGCGGCTTTTCTAAACTTCTAACGAATATCAAATCACCAGATAACTCCATTGAAGAACCTGGAGAGACTCGGGCTCCATCTTCAATTGTCGCTCCATTTTCAACCCAAAGTGACAACTCGTTTGGAATCATCATCTCTGCCGAAAATCGCCAACGGTTTTGTGGGAAGTTTGCTACATCTAGATTACCTGAACGGTCATAGATTTTGACAATTGGCTCTCTCCTTGTATCCCCTAGGTCGGGTAAATTCCATTGCGGAATCAGTTCTAGATAAAGCACTAAATCTTGGTCATATGGACTTGGAGTCTGTCCATTTGCATCGTTGACTTTACACATCGAAATTACGATATGATCGGTTTCACTCATGCACTGGCGAGTGTTTGAATCCCACCTCAGAGTTAATTTGTCGCTACCGATATTATTTGCTAAAGAAACCTCAATTTCACTAATATCCGAAATTCCATTCAATTCAGTAAATGAAATATTCAAGCCGTAAGTTTGGCCTGGGTGTAACCATGCTCTACGGCCTTCAGTCCATTCAAACCCATCACTATCAATCAGAGGAACTCCATCGGTACTAATCTGGTACATGAACAGGTGGTCATCTGCCATCTCTGAACCTCCTTCCAATAGAATGTGGCCTGAAGGGTCACTTCCAATTACGTAACCTGCAACCTTTTCTCCAGGGTATGCAGAAGTGTCATCGATAGTTGCAGTATATGACCCATGGGTTTTCTCCAAATCTGAAGGTACAGTCATCATTAAAGGGATATATTCACCTTCATTTGGCCAACCATCTCCATTGAGGTCATTCGACCATTGGGTCCACAGCATCAATGTGACATTTGATGGCAATACTGGCTGGTCGGTGATATTGATGATAATTTGTTGATTGACTGAAGGCGTTAGATGGTCAAAATATCGAATGCTAGCTCCTGTAACAACAGGTGCAAGGGGGTCGATAACAAAGTTTCGAGTGATTGTGACTGGCTCGCCCAAACCACCACCTGCAAGCGGAGTTACCATTGCCTCATAGGAAACATTCCCATTTGTGAAGGGTGCTCTTGTCTCAACAACCCAATTGTCACCTTCATATCCAGTAGTATTTGCGATGATTTGGCCATTTCTAGAGAGTGATAGTTCGAATTCACTAGGGAATGGCCTCTCGTCGAGTCCTCCATTTTCAAATCCAACATCAATATTGAATGTCAGATTATCTTCTGCCATCAAATAGGTTGTATCTGATGCTACAAGACCTCTATCGGTATACATCATCATCGATTCGATACGTAAATCATTGTCGATTGCAAGGGCCGTCCAAGTCTCTACTGCTGGCATTGAAACTACACCATTCGCCAACTGGATACGGGTTTCAAGTCGAAGAGTCCCCTGGTCATCAAATGATTGTGAAGTTCTGAAACTAGTCAACAAATCATGAACTCCTTGTGACGAGGAATGATTGATTCCATCAGGGGAAAGGACTAGTGTTTCATGATCTCCCGTGGAAATCGTATTACCACCTAGTATTGGAATGAACCACATTGCAACCTTATCATCAGAATAAAGATTCAGAATTAGTCTGTGAGGGGAGGAGGTATGAACCTGAGCTCTTGTATTGACTTGACGCCACTTCTGTGATGGCGTAAGCGTTTGTGAATCATTAGACCAGGTCAGCGAGCCCATCGTTACATCACCTGAAGAGGTTGATGAAAGGAGGCTTACTTCCAAAGTACATGCTGAATCTGCGTTAAACAACAGTGGTAGGGTAGATGCTTTGCTAGAATCCAGCCTTGCTCGATTCATAGCTAGTACCACTTCATCTATTGCTGTAGCACTGACTGTATCTTTAGCATCATAAATGATAGTTAATCCTGCTAGTCTTTGCGTACCTGCATCTGAGATTAATTCTATTCTACCATGAATAAAATCGGTTCCACCCACGTTCTTTACAGGCGCTGTGCCTGATGTTTCCTGATTTAGAAGTTCCAAATCACTGGCGTTTAATGATAGCCTCAACCCATCAACAAATCCATTACCACCAATTTGGGCAATCATCTGATTACCAATCCACAATGCCATGGTTTGGACACCTAGGCCAACCACTCCCACATCATCTACCGATACTTCGAACGATTTAGCATCCCTCGGAATTAACAAACTGTGCCAAGAAGTAGGACTTAGACCAACTTCGAATGTGGAACTAGAATTACCGCCGATAAACACATCCTGGTTACCCCATACTCCAATGTCATCATCGTTGACCGACCATTCAGGTCTTCCATCATTATCAATATCCATTCTTGGTGATACAACTGAAGTGGTCGGATACAATTGTAATTGGAGGTTTTCTGCTAACCAACCATTTGTCAATCCATGATACCGGAATTGGATTGTTGAAGCAGAGTTATCCAAAGTCGTTCTTTGCGCAGATGAATTAAGTTGAGTCCAATTACCTCGGTCTAATGAGACAAATGTGTCTACATCTCCTTGTAATACAGATTCAAATCTATATGAAGAAAATGGCATATTGATGTCGAATTCAGGAGACAACAAGGTTGAATTCGTGTCCCCTATAATTTCGACTGATGATGAATTCCAACTAGAATTATCAAGACTCCAACCACTATTCTCTGGGTTGGAATTGAATCCATCATAGATTCTACCCCCTCCTGAAATGCCATGCAAACGAGGTGAGGAACCGAATTGATCAGAAGTAAATTCGAGATTGAGACGGAGAGATTTGTGAACCTTCCAATCAACTACTGAAAGGTCAATCCATTTACCAGAACGATTAACCAATCCTGGAATTGGAGCATTGGTATTTGCATCGATAACAGTCCAATTTAGATGTGCGTCTTGAGGGATTGTAGCATCGAGATAAATTGGAGAATATCTGCCTTCTTCGATTTGTTCATCGGCAATTGGAGACCAACCGAATGACCTTGTTGTCAAATTCGCACCATTTGTACCTGGGATTGTAATGTCATCAAAGAACCAATAGTCACAGCAATTTCCGGAACCAGAATTTTGACGAGCTCTAATCTGGAACGTGGAATGATATGCATCTGATGGCAAATTGTAATTGACATTGGTAGCAGTTCCACCAATGGTCGAACCAGGAAGATATTGTATCTGTGCCCATTGATTGCTCGAAGTTTTGTATTCCAAGTAGAAATTTTCGTTGGTATCGGGTTCTTCACCGCATTGAGAATTACCTTGCTTTAACCATGCTTGTAACGATAATCCTTGGTGACCTGCAAGACTTACCTGCGGGCTCGTGACGGTTACAGCACCACCACGTGTCCACCAAGAAGAGCCTGTTGCTCCATTCATTCCACATGTTAATGCAGTATTGTGCTGGGCGAAATTTGAATTCGATGAGGTCCAACCATTGGCTCCTTTGTCAAAATCCCAATCGACTCCCTGAAACCCAAGAATCAAAGCACCATCTGAATCTGCTACCAGACCTTGATTAGAGAAACCAGATTGAGACCAATCCGACCAATCAAAACCAGTAGCCCTAATGCTGTCTCCTGCGGCAACAGAGAAAGATATTGTCTGTAATGCATGACTTTGATCAAGCATCAAAGATGGCCCAATGCCGTTGTGCCCAGCACCGTTGATTATAACTTCGGTAATATTGCTGGAACCACTTTTCAAAAAATCATCTTCTTCTAATGAATCGGATACATTGGGCGTAATGGAAAACTGAGAAAGAGGACCGGATAGAATGAACAAGAGTCCCAACGCGAACGCCTGAACCCCTCTTCTTACTGGCGCCATGCGCTTACTGTATGAACTCAATGTAATTCAAAGAAACCCCTATGAATCACTTCTACGAAGTGGGGTTTGGTTGTAACAGCGAATATATATTCAAACGACTGTTTCAAGACAGGTTCACATCTCGGATGTGACATGGCCAGCCCACGGACGACCAGCGAACTGGATTCAGTTGCATTGGAAACCGGTCTACTCTCCACTTGGCAAAAGGAGAAGTTATTCGAAACTAGTGTCGAAAATCGCGCTGATGGAGAACCATTCATTTTCCTTGAAGGCCCGCCTACTGCAAATGGTAAACCTGGAATCCATCATGTTGTTGCTCGAACCTACAAAGATCTGGTATGTCGATGGAAGACTATGCAAGGTAATTTTGTCGAAAGAAAGGGTGGCTGGGACACTCATGGCCTGCCGGTAGAAATTGAAGTTCAGAAGCGTCTTGACCTCATGAGCAAGGAGGCGATTGAGAATTTCGGAATCAAGGAATTCAACTCAGAATGTCGTAAATCGGTTTGGACATATGAGGCTGCATGGCGAGAGATGACCGAGCGTATGGCATACTGGTGTGACCTTGATAATCCATATGTCACACTTGACAATACATACATTGAATCATGTTGGTGGGCACTCAAGAAAATGTTCGAAAAAGGCTTGCTATACCGTGGTTACAAGGTTCTCCCATACTGTCCACAAACTGGTACTTCATACTCTAGTCACGAAGTTGCTCTGGGCTACAAAGAGGTAGAAGAGCCATCGGTTTATATCAAATTTAAATTGGAGGATAGTGATGCTTCAATTCTAGCTTGGACCACGACTCCATGGACATTGCCAGGAAACGTAGGACTTGCAGTGGGGCCTGAGATTGAATATGTCAGAGTCCGTGTTACCGCAAATCCAGAGAACTGGGATGGCCATGGCGGTGCTGAAATTGGCGAGGAGTTAATCCTTGCAAAAGACCTCTTCAAAGAGGTTATTCGCCACCATTGCGAAGAGATTGAAACATTCCCTGGAAGCGACTTGATTGGACGCTCGTATACACCATTATTCCCTGGCGCAGTCGACCGTGATGGTTCAAAAACAGCATGGACTGTTATCGGTGCAGATTGGGTTACTACAACCGATGGTACCGGCGTAGTTCACACAGCGGTAATGTATGGTGAAGATGACTATAATTTGGGTATGGAAGTTGGACTTCCTGCACAACACACCGTTGGAATGGATGGCGCATTCCTTGCCGGAACTCATCCCTCACTGGATGGAAATTATGTCAAAGATTGTGACTCTACAGTGATCGAACTAATGCACGATGCAGGATTGCTATATCGTGAAAAGATGTACACGCACGATTATCCACATTGTTGGAGAACCGGTCACCCACTCCTCTACTATGCGATGGACTCCTGGTTCGTTCGCATGACAGCAGTCAAAGAAATGCTGTTAGAATTCAACTCACAGGTCGAATGGGCTCCCGATTGGGTTGGAGAGGGCAGATTCGGAGAATGGTTGCGCAATGTCAAGGATTGGGCTATCAGTCGTGAAAGGTATTGGGGAACACCCTTACCGGTTTGGGTTTGTACAGATTGTGACCATTTGCATTGCATAGGCTCGACTGAGGAAATGGCAAGTATGGCCAAGGAAGGAAGTCCGGTTGCACAAGACCTTCATCGCCCATATGTCGACGACACTGTACTGGTTTGTACTGAATGCAGTGGTGACATGAAGAGGGAGCCATTTGTCATGGATTGCTGGTTTGACTCTGGATGTGCATCTTTCGCTCAATGGCATCATCCATTCGGTGAAGAAGGAAAGTTCGAGAATAACTTCCCTATCGATTATATCTGCGAAGGAGTAGACCAAACAAGAGGTTGGTTCTACACTTTACTTGCTGTAAGCACAACTGTATTCGATTCTATTTGTTACAAGAGATGTCTATCTCTTGGTTTAATTTTGGATGCTGAAGGAAAGAAGATGTCCAAATCTAAAGGCAATATTGTCGACCCTTGGGACCACTTCGACCGTGAAGGTGCAGATGCTACCAGATGGTACATGGTCACCGCTGGTGCCCCATGGAATCCGATGAAATTCGACCCTAATGGCGTTCGTGAAACCTATGGTAAAATGTTCTTGACGCTGTGGAACATCCACAGATTTCACTCAGATTACGCTGCACTCGATGGATTTGACCCAGAAACTTCACCTCAAGGTAAGAAGGCACCTTTGGATGATTGGGTTCTTTCTCGACTTGCTGAAATTGTTGAAGGCACTGACAAGAAATTCGAAGAATGGGACTTCCACAAGGCTTGCCGTGACATCGAAGACTTTGTTGTAAACGATGTATCCAATTGGTATGTCCGACGTTCAAGACGCCGTTTGTGGGATGAGGCTGAAGGTGATGACAAACTCGCTTGCCAGCACACACTTCACACTGTTCTGGTGACAATTAGTAAGCTAATGGCACCGGTCTCGCCGTTCATGTCCGATACGATTCATCGAAATCTAGTTGGAACATCTGTCCACTTGGCAGATTGGCCAGAGGCTGGAGAAGTTAACACCGAGATTTTGGAAACAATGATTCTGGTCCGTGAACTTGCTGAAACAGGCCGAAGAATCAGAGTAGATTCAGACCGTAGACAACGACTACCTTGTGCAGAAGGATGGATTGTAAGTGGACCGGACTTGTCTGCATTCCATGAAATCCTAGCAGAGGAATTGAATGTTGAGATGATCTCCTTAGAAGGTGACCTCGATAGATTCCAAAGAAGCGAAGTCGTTCCAAATCGTAGAAGTCTAGGAGCAAAATGCCGACAGGACCTACCTGCTGTTCTACAAGGGATTGCGGATGGTGATAGTGAAGCAATGCTAGCAAGTATTCAAGCTGGAAATCTGACAATCGCTGGATATGAGATTGGAGCAGATGACATCGAACTTCGACGTGTTGAAAGAGATGGATATGCTGCACAAACTGTGCAAATCGCAGATAGTTCAGTGTCTCTGGTACTAGATATGAGTGACACGCCAGAATTACTCTCTAAAGGCCTAGCCCGTGACATTACTCGAAGGATTCAAGCATCTCGCAAGGATATGGATTTAGCAATCGAAGATACGATATCCCTAGAGGTTTGGATGAAGGATGCACCTGAATTATTCAACCCAGATAAGGAATGGATCGTCAACGAAACCAGAGCAAGCAGTGCGAATTTCAATTCAGGAGAAGGCGACGGAGATTCATTCGAAGTTGATGGCTCAACAATTTGGTACAGTGTTAAGAGGTCGTGAAAATGAAATCCGCTATTGCAGTTCTACTCACCTTAACCATCCTGTTAGCAGGATGCTTTGGTGGTGCAGAAGAACTTGCAATGGTTGAAGAAGAAATCCCAATTTGGGAAGATTATCAAATGATTGACCCAGTTCCTGCAAATTCTCCTTGGGAATTTACTACTATTGATTTAGCATTGAACAAGAGTACTTCGACGACATGGGCGGTGTTCAACAAGGACCAGGGTGGCAATTGCTGTGAACATTATCTAGCTACAACGATTGAAGGAGATATCCTCAATATTGGAGGAGAGTACCCTGTTTGGTCTGAAGACCGTGGCCATGAATGGGAGACTTGGCTTCCGCCTGCTCTAGGCGACATCACCTGCCGCACACCAGTTCCAACAAACCCTGGTCAAGAAGGATTAGGAGAAGGAAGTATAGTTCAGGCTACCAATGGAGATATCATTTCGATGTCTTGGTTCCCATATATTGGAGCCGATGGTAAGATTGACAAGTTCTATGCCATACTTTATGATGATTCAGAAGAAGAGTGGAAATGGTGTTACAACCGAATGACTGAGCCGTTCTATGACCGCTCTTGGCAAGTAGAAGTTGTGGGGCCTATCTCTTCTAACATCGGCAGTGGCGATTGGGCGAGTTTAGTGGTCTCTAACTTCTGGCACCAGACACAAAATGCTGGCGGACAAATCAGTGTTGATGGTCTCAATTACTACAATTTCCAATTCGTAGGAAGAAACACAAATCCTGGAGCGGAAGAAGTTGACCTCAATTTCTCCGATCTACCCGAATACTACGATGTTAACAAACCGCACAAAGAAATGCGTTCATTCCCAGTACCTAGTGGTGGCCTATACTTCCCGCAGTACTTCAGTGATGGTACATCGGCATTCCTAGATACATCACTGAATTGGAATAAGCATGATGTTCAATTCCCTAGTGAGTACTGCCAACTCGATTCCACAGGTGCGTTACATTGTATCAGCCTAGCAGGCACGACATTCACTCACCATCTTTCATGGGATGGAGGAAGCACATGGGCGACCCAGAATTACACAGATGAAAAATGGGCCCAAATAGAAGAATGGGAATTTCAAGCGAATGGGGCACTAGACCTATTCGCTCTCAATGTCAGATACCAATCTGCAGAGGGACCTGATGTCGATGTAGTATACCATGTGAGGGAATACTCTGAATCCATGGCCCCAGATACACTAACCTACATTGGATTAGGTGATTTAGATTCTACTAGCGGAGCAGGTAATGACATTCGGTTTGATTTCGCTTCGATGGCGATTCTCAACGATGGTGGAGTAGTCGTAGCATACCATGATTCAAGCGACCCTGACCCATTATTCGCTGTTGAAGTTGAGATGCCTGTGTATGGACCAGTCAATCAATCCTGATGAATTAACTCATTTGGTTGTGAAACTGAAAGTGAACCTGTTATGCGACCCCTATCTTCAAAACCTGTTGGCAAACAATTTTGCCTATGGTTCTGAAAGCTTTACCGGGAGTTGGGGCAGGTCTTGCAAGGAAATTAACTGATCATTTTGGCACTGAAGATAAGGTGCTGCAACTGCTTGCAGATGGTCAAACTGAATTGATTGCCGAAGTTGAAGGGGTGTCTTTGAAGCGTGCTGATAGTCTAGCGAGGTCACTAAATGGCATGGAAGAATTTCTAGCCACGCCTGAATCGATAAGATTGCATAGAGAACTTGTCGCAACAATTGCAGCACATGCAGTCAACAATTCAACACGCTCCCGATTGCGGAATCTGATGCCGGTAAGAGACATCTCAAGTAGAAGAGAGATTATTGGTCAAGCGATTGATTGTGAACATGTCCTCACTGGTCTTCGCATACCAGCCGAGGTTGAAGGCCACTACGAAAGAGTGGTAGTTTCGAAGAAGCCACTTGATGATTTGAAACGCTTTTGCCGAGTTCTAAGCCCGTCGCCACAAGAAACATGGAAGGATTACAAGGTATTCAAATCTGTAACTTGGATTGGCGAAGGTGGCCCTGCCCAAACACCAGAAGGGTGGTTGGTATTACCTGATGATTCATCGATTGACATGATTCTACCAGAGAAGTGTGTTGGCTGGTTTGTAAATAATTTAGAATCTCTAGAACTATTGACAAATTTACCGGAAGGAAAAGGTTTCTTCAGTCATTTTGATGATGTCAGAATACCATCTCTAAGAGCACTACTGGATGAACTTTCTAACGAAACAGATGCAGAAGACATCGCTGAAGTGAGAGACAAACTGTGGCCATTGGCTAAAACACTGGAAAAGAGAATCCATGCTGAAGTAGACGATGCAATGCAGAATGTTAAACTAGATTTATCCGGTTCCGATATGCTTGCAGCATTAGCAGATACTGCATCACTACAACGGAAACTTGCACAACAAACCAGTGATGCAATAGAACAAGCCATCGAAAGTGCAACTGATGAAATCGCAGTATTATTGGGAAGTGTTGGTGTTAGATGTCCACGTTCAATATTCAAATCTGAATGGCCCACTAAAGTAGATAGGAAGTCACTAGATGAAATTGATGGTCAACTTGAAGACTTGTGGAAAACAACTCAATCAGAACGTCTAATTTCCCTAGCACGAAGGCTTGCTCCACTAAAATCCCGATGCGAAAAGGCATTGCGTCGATTGGTCGAATTGGACCAATGGCTAACAATTGGCCGTTGGGCTAGAAGTGTTGAGGCAGTAATGCCTGAAATGTGTGACCACGGTATTACAATCGAAGAGGGAAGACATTTGCTAATCGATGGAACTCCAGACCCTGTCGATTACGGCTTTGGTAATTGCGCATCTAAAGATGATAGACAATCGGTTGCTCTTCTTACAGGGGCAAATAGTGGTGGTAAAACAACTATGCTCGAATTGCTAGGTCACTGTACTATCCTGGCTCACATGGGCCTTCCAGTACCTGCAAAGTCAGCCCGTGTTGGAAGAATTGAATCGCTCCATGTATTAGCAAAAGCCGGAGGTACTCAGTCGGCTGGAGCACTTGAACAAACATTGCTACAACTTGCACAAGTTGTCTCAAATACCGATTCGAAATTAATTCTTGCTGATGAACTAGAAGCGATCACAGAACCAGGTGCTGGTGCTAAAATCATAGCGGGTATGTTAGAAGCTGCAGAATCACATGCAGGAACTTGCATGCTCTTAGTGACGCATCTTGCCCCTGCCATCATTGAAGCAGCGGGACGGGAATTGCGAACTGATGGTATTGAAGCAAGAGGGTTAGATGAGAATTTAGAACTCATTGTGGATAGAACACCTAGAAGAAATCATCTAGCGCGTTCAACACCTGAACTAATTGTTAGGAGATTGGTTGAACGTTCACAAGGTGATGCGAAAGATGTATTCAAATCGATTCTAGGAAGATTCTGATTAACAGATTCTTCCTGATTCGTCGCTATATTCAACCATTGCAACTTGGAATAAATCGTCGCATGTGCGGTGTACAATTGGAAGAGTAAGAGTACTAGCAGCCCAATTTATCGAGTAATCACCAGATGCTGCAGGGCTTGGAACATAATCCTCGCCTGTCTGAGTAACTGTGAAGTGAATTGATTCACCAGCGGCAAGGAAGACATCCATTGGCATGAACTCCATCAATGCCAAAACAGAAGAGAACGGTGTGATCTCTATCACTCCATCTCGCCCACCTGCATGGAATCTCAAATCCATTACTGCATGGCCAAGATGCATACCTGCATCATCGGTCATTTCAATGAACATATGTCCGTTGTTAGTAGTATGTGGCGTTG
>Ga0308019_10000831_pt1 | contig 19235 bp, 30 predicted proteins | sample Neamet284_FD_203135 | JGI IMG/M metagenome (GOLD analysis project Ga0308019, IMG submission 203135) | Marine microbial communities from water near the shore, Antarctic Ocean - #284 | ecosystem: Environmental > Aquatic > Marine > Unclassified | place: Southern Ocean | collected 2014-10-01 | reverse complement strand
TTTCTAAAATATCCAAGATGTTTGAATAATGATATTGATCTTTTGAGAAGATTAAATATTGAATATCTTTACCTTCCTACCTATAAGGATATTTATTCTTTTAAAGCAAAATTGCCAATATATTTAAATAATTTTTCAAAGAAACTTTGTGGAAAATATAGACCTGGGCATTTTCAAGGTGTAATTAACGTAGTCAATAGATTTCTTGAAATTATTAAGCCTAGTTCGATTTTCTTAGGTGTTAAAGATTTTCAACAATTGGCCTTAATAAAACTACATATTAATAAAAATAAAATCTTAACTAAGGTTGTGTCTTGTCCAACGATAAGGCAAAATAATGGCTTAGCTCTCTCTTCACGAAACAATAAATTAAATAAAAAACAAATCAAAATAGCTGGAAAACTATATAAATATTTAAAAAAAAACAAAAAACTTTTTTTTTTGCTTAAAAAAAATAATATTTTAAGAAAGATTAAATTGCTTGGCGTTGAAAAAGTTGAATATCTTGAATTTGTAAATTTAAAAACACTTAAAGTTTCAAAAAAAAAAGATAGGAACTATAATATTTTTATTTCTTACTATATTGGTGGAGTAAGATTAATCGATAATCTATAAAAATACTAAAGATCCTATTCCTAAAAAAGATAGAAAACCAACTACATCAGTTACTGACGTAACAAAAACACTTGATGCTAATGCAGGGTCTATATTCATTTTTTTTAGAGTTACGGGTATTAAAATTCCAAATAAACCTGCTACTATCATGTTTAAGACCATTGACGCAGCTATAATAATTGATAGATCAAACTGTTTAAACCAAAGCTGAACCACAGCACCGGTTATGATTGCAAAAATAATTCCATTTAATACACCGATAAAAAACTCTTTAGTAATAATTTTATTTATATTGCTACTAGATAATTCTTTTGTAGCAATGGCTCGAATAGTAACAGCTAGTGTCTGCATTCCTGCATTGCCGCCCATCGATGCAACAATTGGCATTAAAAAGGCTAATGCAACTACTTTTTCAATTTCTGCACCAAATATACTTATAACCCAAGACGCAAGTAAGGCTGTAGCTAAGTTTACAAGTAACCAGTTAAATCTTCTTTTAGTTTTAACAAAAACACTATCAGTAATTTCTTCGTTACCAACACCTGCAAGTCTAAGTACATCTTCTTCGGCTTCTTCTTGAACAACTGTAACAATATCATCTGCAGTTATCATCCCTACTAATTTATTATTTTTATTAACTACACCTGCTGATACTAAATTATAATTTTCAAATGCTTGACCAACTTCCTCTTTATCCATATTAACTGAGATAAGAACTGGCATTTCCCTCATAATTAAATTCATTTTTGAATCTCTTGCAGCTCTAAGAACTCTTGAGGAAGGAACTATACCGATTGGTTTAAACTCGTTGTCTACTATAAATATTTCTAGAAACTCTTGCGGTAAATCTTTGCTTTCTCTTAAATAATCAATGGTTTGGCCTACAGTCCAGTCACTTGGTATAGCTGTGAATTCACGTTGCATAATACGTGCAGCTGAGTCCTCGGGATAACTAAGGCCTTCCTCTAAAAGGAATCTGTCCTTAGGAGGTAATTTGTCTAAAATTAAATTTTTTTTATCTAATTCTAAATTTTCTAAAATTGAAACCGCATCGTCTGATTCTAATCTTTTGATAATATTAGAGATTGAGTCAATCGATAGTAAAAGCAAAACTTCACTTTGGATAGATTCGTTTAATTCTATAAATATTTCAGGTGCAACATTAAACGATTCAATTTCTATTAACTTAACACGCGTTTCGTAAGATAGATTTTCAATCAAATTCGCAATATCAGACGGATGTAAATCTTTTAATGTTTGGTTAATAAACTTAAGATCACCAATATTAATCTTGTCACTAAAAGTTGTAATAAAATTTTTATTAAAGTCTAAGTTTACTTTTTTATTACCTATAGACTTTATTAAACTCATAAAAATTCCTATTACATTATTTGTGAGACTATTAGTTTATCTAGTGATAAAATTCAAATTAAAATGACTTTAGAAGTAAAAATTAGTGATAAACTAGTACCATATAAATCAGCTTTTTCATTTCTCAAGAAAAGAGTAGATTTAATCAAAAAATCTAACGGGAAAGAGCTGGTTTGGATTTTAGAGCACCCATTAACTTTTACTAGCGGCATAAGATCTAATGAAAACGAAATTTTAGACAAAAAAATCAAAATGATAAAAACCAATAGAGGTGGAAAAATAACATTACATAATCCAGGACAAAAAATTGTTTATTTTGTATTAAATTTAAATAAAAGAAAAAAAGATATTAGAAATTTGATTAAACAGATTGAAATTATCATAATAAAATTTTTAAAATTATATAAAATTAAAAGCTATGCTGATAAAAAAAATATTGGTATTTGGGTAAATGATAAAAAGATTGCTGCTATTGGTATACGTGTTAGCAATTGGATTGCTTATCACGGTTTTTCTATCAATATAAATAATGATCTGGAACATTATAAAAAGATAATTCCATGTGGATTAAATAATGAAAAAATAACATCAGTAAAAATTGAGAGTAAAAATAAAATCTCAAATATAGAAAATAAATTAAAAAAAATTTTTTTAAAAAACTTAAAAAATATCTAAATCTTTTTTGTGTATAAAATCTTTAAACTCTTTGTTAAAATCTGCTCTAAAATTATATTTTACGTTATTAATCATAAATTTTATTTCATAGGCATGTAGCATTAAGTTTTTACTTTTTATAAAATCTTTGCCTCTTTTAACATAATATTTATCATCACCAATAATTGAGTTGCCTATGTTATATAATTGTTTTCTAAGTTGGTGCTTCCTACCTGTAATGGGCCTTAACTCTAACAATGAATAATCTGAACTACTCTTTAAAATCTTAACGTATGAAGTTGCTTTTTGAATAATTTTTCTATCTTTTTCATATAAAACTAAATCATCTTCTAACAACTTTATTTCCTTAGAAACCTCACCGTACACTACAGCTAAATATGTTTTGTGCATTTTTCTAATCCGAAAAAGAGATGTAAATAATTGTGCGTATTCTCTTGTTTTGGCTACTATTAAGATACCTGAAGTTTCCTTGTCAAGTCTGTGAACTATAAATGGTTTGGTATCTTGAAAATATTTTGTTTCCCTTAAAGTATCAACAATATTTTTAAAAGATTTTGTTCCAGACTGAACAGCAATACCGGCAGGTTTATTAATAACAATAAAATTTTCGTTATTTTCTATAATAAAATCATCATATTTATCTCTTTCAGAATTAGACGGAATATATTGTGTAATTAAATTTTTTTCAGTTTCCTTTACTTTTTCAATATTAAAAATTTCAATTATATCATTTTCTTGTACACGGTAAGAACTTTTAGTTTTTTTACCATTAACTTTTGCTTGATTTTTTCTGATAATTTTTTCTATTAAACCTTGAGGTATATCTATTACTTTGTTTTTAAACCAACGATCAAAACGTGTGTTATGAAAATCTTTCTCCACCTCAAACTTTTTGATCATAGATAGAAGATATTAAGGAAGTTATTTACTCACTGCAACAGGTGGTGTGTCTTTTTCTTTGTTTTCAGTTTTTTTAGGCTTATCAACTTTTTTTGCTTCTACATCTCTGTCAACTAATTCAATTATAGCTAATGGTGCGTCATCTCCATATCTAAATCCAGCTTTTAAAACTCTAGAATAACCACCTTGTCTTTTTTCATACCTGGCTGATAAAATATCAAAAACTTTAACTACTGAGCTTTTATCTTGCAATTTTGAGAATAGTCTTTTCTTATTACTTAGGTTGTTTTTTTTTCCTATGGTTATAACTTTATCAATAAGAGGCTTTAATTCTTTTGCCTTTGGGAGAGTTGTTGTTATTTGTTCATACTTAATTAAAGAATTAAGCATGTTTTGGAACAAAGCTTTTCTATGTTCGGCAGTTCTGTTTAGCTTCCTGTGTCCTAGACCATGTCTCATTGTTTAATAGTTGTTTTCTTCTAATTTTTTTGACATTTCGGCTATATTATCTGGTGGCCAGTTTGGTATTTCCATTCCTAAATATAAAGACATAGTACTTAATACTTCTTTTATTTCATTAAGAGACTTTCTTCCAAAATTAGGAGTTCTTAACATTTCTGGTTCAGTTTTCTGAACTAAATCACCAATATAAATAATATTATCATTCTTTAGGCAGTTCATAGATCTAACAGAAAGTTCTAATTCTTCTACTCTTTTTAATAAATTTTTATTAAATTCAGGTTCTGTTGATTTTACTTCTTTAACAACTTCTTGGGGGTCGTCAAAATTAACAAACATTGCTAATTGGTCCTGAAAAATTCTTGCCGCATAGGCGATTGCATCTTCAGCATTAACTGTCCCATTTGTTTCGATGTTCATTGCTAATTTATCATAATCTAAGGCACTTCCAGCTCTTGTGTTTTCAACTGTATATGAAACTTTTTTTACAGGACTAAACAATGAATCGACAGCAATTAAACCTAGCGGACTATCTTCGCCTTTGTTTTTTGTTGATGGCACATAACCTTTGCCAGTATCAACTATTAGTTCCATGTGAAAATTAGTCTTTTCATCTAAATTGCAAATTACTTGATCTGGGTTTAGTATTTCTATTTCAGACGGTAAAGTTATGTCTTTAGCTTTTACTTCTTTGGGTCCTTTAACGTCAAGTATAATTTTTTTTGGGCTATTTACTGAAGACTTTATTGCTAAATTTTTTACGTTTAGAACAATATCTGTAACATCTTCTCTAACTCCTTTTATTGAAGAGAACTCGTGAAGGACTCCGTCAATTTGAATTGCTGTTACAGCAGCACCTTGGATTGAGGAAAGTAATATTCTCCTTAAAGCATTTCCAAGTGTTTGACCAAAGCCTTTTTCAAGTGGTTCCGCTACAACACTTGCTGTAGATTTATCTTCGTTGCTAATTATATCTAACTTGTTCGGTTTAATTAATGCTTTCCAATTTTTATCAATAATATTATTTGCCGTTTGCATTATACTCTCCTTCTTTTAGGTGGCCTTGTGCCGTTATGAGGCATAGGTGTTGTGTCTTTAATCGATGTAATTTTAAATCCTTTTGATTGGAATGCTCTTAAGGCTGTTTCTCTACCAGAACCTGGCCCTTTAACTTCTACCGTTAATACTCTCAGTCCCTGTTCATAGGCTTTACCACCGGCGTCATCTGCAGCAACCTGCGCTGCATAAGGAGTCGATTTACGTGAACCTTTAAATCCTTTGGCACCTGCTGAAGACCATGCAATAACATTTCCACTCTCGTCAGCAATAGAAATAATAGTATTGTTAAACGTTGAGTAAACGTAAGCAACACCAGATGTAATATTTCTTTTTATTTTTTTCTTTTTTTTAAAAGAAGAAGTTTTAGCAGAAGATTTTACAACTTTAGTAGGTTCAGTTTTTGGAGTTTTTACTTCTTTTTTTTCTTCTATTTTTTTATTCATAAAATTCTATTTTTTTAATGGAGTTAATTTTTTACCTGCAATTGCAACAGCTTTACCTTTTCTCGTTCTAGCATTACTATGAGTACGCTGTCCTCTTGTAGGCAATTTTTTTTTATGACGCGTACCTCTATATGTGACTAGATCTACTAATCTTTTTATATTTAAGGAAATTTCTCTCCGCAAATCACCTTCAACTTTATGATTTTTGTTTATATATTCTGTTATTTTAAGCACTTGATCTTCTGTTAAATTATTAACTCTTACATCTTGAGGAATTGTTAGTTGGTCACAAATTTTTTTAGAAGAATGCAAACCTATTCCGTGAATATAAGTTAATCCTATGCTTATAATTTTGTTCGGAGGAATGTTAATTCCGGCTATTCGGGCCATAGTTTATTAGCTGTAAGTTTTAAAATCGTAGTTATATGTCGTTATTGTATAAAGTCAACCCTCTATACCGTTCAAAAAACTGCTTATTTCGCTGTAAATAACATCAATATTCCTTTCGCCATTTACGTCTTTGACTAAATTCATTTTATTGTAAAAACTCAGGACTGGCTCAGTTGATTTCTCGTAGGTTTCGTATCTTTTTATAGCTACGTTGACATTGTCATCTTCTCTTTTCACTAGAAGTTCTTTTTGACAACAAGCAGAATTTTCAATGGGGGGGTTAAAAAACTCATTATAGATATTTCCACATTTTGAGCAAACTGTCCTGCCTGTAATTCTTTTTTTTATTATATCTAATGAGACACTTAACTTTATAACAAAGTCAATTTTTTGATCGTATTTCTTAAGAATGCTATCTAGATTTTTAGCTTGAGACAAGTTTCTGGGGTAGCCATCAAAAATAATATTATTCTTATGGACTTTGTTAGAGACAGTATTTTCAATTAAAGTATTAATAAGTTCATCAGATACAAGAGAGCCAGAATTAACTACTGATCTAATCTTATTTCCTAAAAGTGATTTTTTTTTTATCTCAGCTCTAAGTAAGTCACCTGTGGACAATTTGAAAAGATTAAATTTTCTTACAATGAAATCTGATTGAGTACCTTTACCAGCTCCTGGTGGGCCAAATATAATAATATTCATATTTGATTTTTTTACTTACCAAATTTTGTTTTTTTAATTAGTGACTCGTATTGAGAACTCATTAGTCTAGTTTGCACTTGTGTAACTGTGTCCATCGCTACAACAACAACGATTAAAATTGATGTACCGCCAAGGTAAAAAGGTATCGGATATTTAGAAATTAAAAATTCCGGTAAGAGGCATACAAATGTTAAATAAATTGAGCCTATAGTGGTTAGTCTAGTTAAAATTGTTTCAATATATTCAGCTGATCTTTCTCCTGGCCTAATGCCGGGAATATATCCGCCATATTTTCTTAAATTTTCTGCTGTTTCTTTAGGGTTAAATACAATTGATGTATAGAAAAAAGAAAAGAAAATGATTCCTGACGCGTAGAGCAGCATGTAAAGAGGTTGACCTTGGGTAAACATTGAAGAAATGCTCATAAATGTTTCTGAGTCTGAGAACCCGAAATTAGATAGTGTTACTGGTAAAAGTAATAAAGCGGATGCAAAAATGGCAGGTATTACTCCTGCTGTGTTTATCTTAAGAGGTAAATGAGAAGATTCACCGCCATAAACTTTATTGCCCACTTGTCTCTTAGGGTAATTTATTAAAATTTTTCTCATTGCCCTTTCAAAAAAGACTATGAAGAGAACAGTAAAGATAACCAATAAAAATATAATTATAATAAGTGCCGCAGATAAGGCACCTGTTCTACCTAGTTCAAATGTTGACGCTAAAGCTCTAGGAATTTCAGCCACAATACCTGAAAAAATTATTAGTGAAATACCATTACCAACTCCTCTCAAAGTAATTTGTTCTCCTAACCACATTAAAAATGTTGTTCCGGCAACTAAAGAAATGGTTGTTGTTAATCTAAAAGTTAACCCAGGATCTAACACTAAGGAGCCAGCATTTTCCAATCCAACAGATACTCCATAACCTTGTAGTATAGCTATAAAAACTGTTCCATATCTTGTTAATTGAGTAATTTGTTTTCTACCTGCTTCACCTTGTTCTTTTAAATTTTTAAAATAGTCAGAAACACCTGTTAACAGCTGAATTATAATTGAGGCAGATATGTACGGCATTATACCAAGTGCAAAGATTGCCATACGGGTTACGGCACCGCCTGAAAATACATTAAACATTCCAAGTAACCCTTTTTGAGAATCTCCCATTACCTGTGTTAAGGCTTGCGGGTCAATACCAGCTAATGGAACATAAGTTCCAAGTCTGTAAACAATTAAAACAAAAATCGTAAAAAAAATTCTACTTTTTAGATCGTTAGCTTTAGCAAAAGCACCTTGATTAATATTTTCGTTTGACATTAAATTTTCTATTTTTTTGGAACATTAATATCTTTACTAGGCTCCACTACTTTGGGCTTGGCTTGATATTTTTTTTTTTTTAGAATATTGAGTGTACCGCCAACTTTTTCTATTTTTACTTGTGCTTGGCTAGAAGCAAAATTAGCTGTTAATTCGACTTTATTTTTTAAATCACCACCACCTAATATTTTTAATTTATTATATTTTTTGTTGATAATTTTTTTATCTTGCAAAATTTTTAGATCAATTGGTGTTGTCAAATCTATTTTCTTGTTATCATGAAACTTTTGTAAGTGCATAAGGTTGATAATAGCAGTGTCATTTTTTGCTAATGACTTGAAACCTCTCTTAGGCAATCTTCTATATAAAGGTGTTTGACCCCCTTCAAAAGCTTTTATAGAAACACCAGATCTAGATTTTTGTCCTTTAATACCACGGCCACCAGTTTTACCTTTGCCTGAGCCTATTCCACGTCCTGGTCTAATTTTTTTTGCGTTTGTTTTTACTAAAGTATTTAATTTCACTTTGTGTTCTCTCTTTTAGAAATTATTTCAGATATTTTTTTTCCACGCATTGCTGATAACAATTTTGGCGAACGTTGAGCTAACAAAGCATTAACAGAAGCCTTAACCATGTTATGAGGGTTTGCTGATCCAAGAGACTTTGCAACAACATCTTGAATTCCAAGAACGTCGCAAACTGCTCTTATTGGACCGCCTGCAATAATTCCTGTACCTGCTGGAGCGGATCTTAATAAAACCTTACCCGAACCATTTCTGCCTTGTACATCGTGGTGTAAAGTTCTTCCGTCTTTAAGAGAGATTTTAACTAGATTTCTTATAGCGTCTTGGGTGGCTTTTTTTATAGCATCAGGGACTTGCTTTGACTTTCCTTGGCCAATTCCTATTGAACCTTTTTCATTGCCAACTACCATTAACGCAGCAAATCCGAACCTTCTTCCGCCTTTTACAACTTTGGTTATTCTGTTTATTCCAACTAAACGTTCTTTATATTCACTTTGTTTTTTTTGCCATTCAGCCATCTAAAAATCCATTCCGTTTTTTCTTAAAGACTCAGCAAACATTTTAATTCTTCCGTGGTATTTATATGGTCCTCGATCAAAATATACTTTAGTAATTTTTTTTTCTGCTGCTCTTTTTGCTAAAATTTCACCAATTAAAGCTGAGGTTTCTATTTTTTTCTTTTTATTTGCTTTAATTTCTTTTTCAATTGAAGAAACTGAAACAAGAGTTTTTTTAGCTTTATCGTCTATAATTTGAGCAGAAATATTTTTTAGAGATTTAAACACTGATATTCTGTATCTATTAACAGCGACACTTTTTAATTTTTTTCTATTTCTAAGCTCTCTTTTTATTGATTTATTTATTTTTTTCATATTATTTTTTCTTACCTTCTTTTCTAAGAACGTATTGACCTCTTTCTTTAATGCCTTTACCTTTGTATGGTTCAACAGGTTTGAAAGTTTTAATATCGGAAGCAACTTTTGATACTAGCTCTTTGTCAACACCTGTAATTGTGATTGTAGTTTGTTTTTCAACAACAATTTTTACCTCTTTAGGTATCTTAAAATTAATATCATGACTAAAACCTAGTTGTAAGTTAAGAACCTCACCTTTTAAATTAGCTCTAAACCCAACACCTGTAATATCAAGAATTTTAGTATGTCCGGTGCTAACGCCTAGAACAGCATTATTAATTAGGCTTCTATATGTACCCCACATTATAGATGTTTTTTTGTCTAAATTTTTTTTTTCCAATGGGGCAATATTAAATTCATTTTTTTCATTAACTTTTGCTGAAAATATTTTATCATTTACAGTAAGTTTTTTAGAACCTTTTGGTCCTGTTATAGTTATGGTGCCATTTTCTGATTTAACAGAAGAGCCTTCTGGCACAGTTATATTTTTTTTTCCAATTTTAGACATTAAAATACTCTACAAATAATTTCTCCACCGACATTGTTTTTTCTGGCTTCGATGTCAGACATTACGCCTTTATTAGTTGATATAATTGCTAGACCCAAACCATTTTGGATTCTAGGTATGCTATCAGCCCTAGAAAAAACTCTTCTTCCTGGTTTGGACACTCTTTTAATTTCTTTTATTACGGGTATCCCTTCATAGTATTTTAAATCCACAATTAGAGATACTTTGTTGTTGTCTTTTTTTTCAATATGGTAGCTAGATATGAATCCTTCGCTCTTTAATACATCTAAAACTTTTAATCTAAAATTTGAAGAAGGCATTTCTACATTCTTTAACAGTCTTAATTGACCGTTTCTAATTCTCGTAAACATATCTCCTATTGGATCCATTAAAGTCATATTTTTTTCCTTACCAGCTCGATTTTGTCATTCCTGGAATTTTTCCAGAAGATGCCATTTCTCTTAATGCTATTCTTGATATTCTTAATTTTCTATAAACACCATGAGGCCTACCTGTGATTTCACATCTGTTTACAACTCTTATTTTTGCAGAATTTTTTGGTAACTTGTTAAGTTTAAGTTGAGCTGCAAACCTATCTGCTAAAGGTAGCTCTCTATTTTTAATAATTTTTTTCAATGCCAACCTCTTTTTAGCAAATTTTTCAGTTAATTTTATTCTTTTTAAGTTTTTTTGTATTGCGCTTGTTTTTGCCATATTATTAGTTTTTGGTTGATGCTTTGTTTATAGGGAAATTAAACTCTTTTAAGAGTTCTATTGTGCCCTCTTTTGATTTACTCGTTGTAACTAGTGTTATATCCATACCTCTGATTTTGTCTACCTTATCATAATTGATTTCTGGAAAAATAAGATGTTCTTTAATTCCAAAGCTATAATTTCCAAATTTATCAATTCCATTTGGACTTAGCCCTCTAAAATCTTTTATTCTAGGAAGCGCTATATTTACCAGCCTATCAATAAATTCATACATTTTTGCGGATCTTAAAGTGACCTTAACCCCAGCAGCAAAACCTTTTCTTGTTTTAAAATTTGCTATTGATTTTCTAAATTTAGTTACAATTGCTTTTTGTCCAACTATTGAACTTAGATCATCTTGAGATGCTTTAATTTTTTTCGTGTCAGTTGCGTCTTCACCTAACCCAATATTTAAAACTATTTTAATTATTTTTGGTACTTGGTGCTTGTTTGAGCATTTTAATTTTGTCATTAATTTTGGCAAAATTTCTTTATCGTATATTGTTTTCAATCTAGGTATCATTTAACTATTTCTTTACACTTTCTTTTTTATTTTCTAAATTTTTAACATTTGAATAATGAATGAAACTCTCTTTTGAAACGATCCCACCTTTATTTTCTTTAGTTGGCTTCGTGTGTCTTTTAACAAGGTTGATTGCTTTTACTTTAATTGTATTCATTTTTCTGTTTATTTCTATTACTTCACCAGTCTTTCCCTTGTCTTTACCTGTAATAATTTTGACTTGGTTTCCTTTTTTAATTTTCATATTTAGATAACCTCCGGAGCTAATGATATAATTTTTGTGTGACCTGAGGCTCGTAACTCTCTAGTAACAGGTCCAAATATTCTAGTACCCATTGGTTCGCCTTTTTCATCTGTCAGAACAACCGCGTTATGATCAAACTGTATTTTTGAACCATCATCTCTAAAAATTTCTTTTCTGGTTCTAACAACAACAGCTCGATGTACAGAACCTTTTTTGACTTTCCCTTTTGGTATGGCATCTTTAACTGTAATAACGATTAAATCTCCAACACCAGCATATCTTCTTTTAGAACCACCAAGAACTTTTATACATTCTACTCTTTTTGCTCCAGTGTTGTCTGCTACAGTTAATTCAGTATGGTTTTGTATCATTTTTCCATCACTTCCCAAGTCTTATTTTTAGAAATAGGAGCGCATTCGGTTATTTGAACTACATCTCCTTCTTTAAATTTATTTTTTTCATCATGTGCATGATATTTTTTTGTTCTAGATATTACTTTACCAAAAAATGGGTGTTGAAACTTTCTAACAACTGCAACTACAATTGTTTTATTGCTTTTAGAACTTACCACTTTCCCTTTTAGAACTCTTTTACTCATTTAGAAACTTTCGTGTTAATTGTTGTGTACAATCGAGCTATACTTTTTTTGATTTGATTATATTGAGCAGGATTTTCTACTTGTCCGTTAATTTTTTTAAACCTTATATTAAACAAATCTTTTTTTAAAGTATGAATTTTTTTAATTGCTTGTTCGCCAGTTAATTTTTTGCTTTCTTTTTTATCTTTAGCCATAATTATCTTTTAATAAATTTTGTTTTAATTGGTAATTTTGCTGATGCTTTATACAAAGCTATCCTGGCAACCTCTTCAGTTACGCCATCAACTTCAAATATTATTCTTCCAGGTTTGACTCTACAAGCATAATATTCTGGTGCACCTTTACCTTTACCCATTCTTACTTCGGTTGGTTTTTTAGAAACTGGTATGTTTGGAAATATCCTGGTCCATACCCTTCCCGTCCGTTTCATGTATCTGGTTAACGCGACTCTTGCAGATTCTATTTGCTTTCCAATAATCCTTTCAGGTTCCAATGCTTTCAGTCCATACGCACCATAGTTTAAAACGGCAGCTCTTGTTGCTTTTCCATGTATCCTGCCTTTAAAGGCTTTTCTAAACTTAGTTCTTACTGGTTGTAGCATTTTTTACTCTTTCTTTTTTTTCATTTTCAACGTCTTTTTTATAAAGTTGACCTTTGTAAACCCAAACTTTTATCCCTATAATTCCATAAGTTGTAAGAGCTTCGGCTGTACCGTAATCAATGTTTGCTCTTAAGGTGTGTGCGGGAATACTTCCATCTCTCTCCCACTCAGTTCTTGCTATTTCAGTTCCATTTAACCTGCCGCTTACCATTACTTTAATTCCTAGGGCGCCAAGTCTAGATGCTGACTGCATACCTCTTTTCATTGCTCTTCTAAAGGCAATTCTTTTAATTAATTGAGTGGCGATATTTTCAGCTATTAGATAAGCATTTAATTCTGGTTTTTTGATCTCTTTAATATTTACTGATACTTCGCACTCCTTTGATATTTGAAGAACATTTTTTTTAATTTTTTCTATATCAGCCCCTTTTTTACCTATTACAAAACCAGGTCTAGATGTGTGAATTGAAACTATTAATTTTTTTCCTGATCTTTCTATTATAATGTCTGAGACACCCGAGTTAACTATATTTTTTTTAATATATTTTCTAATTTTAAAATCTTCTATTAAAAATTTACCAAATTCTTTTTTTTTAGCAAACCAAACAGAATCCCAACCTCTGTTTACACCTAATCTAAAGCCTATTGGATTTATTTTTTGTCCCATAATTATTTTTTAGCTTCTTTTTTTATTTCTTTTTTTTCTCCTAAAACAATAGTAATTCTAGCATAAGGTTTTTTTATTGGGCTTGCTCTACCTTTGGCTCGTGGTCTAAATCTTTTCATAACTATAGACTTTCCTACATATGCTTCTTTTATATACAAGCTGTCAATATCGTATTGGTAGTTATTTTCAGCGTTAGCAATTGCTGATTTAACAGTTTTTTTTACATCGTGTGCTATTCTTTTTCTTGTAAATTCTAAGTCTCTTATTGCAACATCGGCTTTTTTTCCTTTAATAAAATCTAAAATTAAAGCAATCTTACGTGTGCTTGATCTTACATTTTTGTTTACAGCTGTAACTGAAATATTATTTTTTTCCACCTGCTCCTCCTGGTTTAGCTGTTGCTGGTGCTGCTTTTTTATCAGCAGGTGTGTGCCCTCTAAATGTCCTAGTTAAAGCAAATTCTCCTAATTTGTGTCCAACCATTTCTTCTGAAATTGTAATAGGTATAAAAGATTTTCCATTATGTATTAAAAAACTGTGACCAACAAAATCAGGTATTACCGTTGAATTCCTTGACCAGGTTTTAATTGGCCTTTTGTCTCCATTTCCTTCTTTAAGTCTATCAATCTTTTTTAATAAACTTGGATGTACAAATGGTCCTTTCCAGACAGATCTAGCCATAATTATTTTCTTTTTTTCCTTCTTGAAATTATTAATTTATCACTTCTTTGAGGTTTTCTTGTTTTTAAACCTTTTGCGGATTGGCCCCAAGGTGAAACAGGATTTCTACCACCAGCAGTTTTACCTTCACCACCTCCGTGAGGGTGATCGACAGGGTTCATCACAACTCCTCTTGATTGCGGTCTTTGCCCTTTCCATCTAGTTCTTCCAGCTTTACCAATTTTAATATTTTTTTGATCTGGATTTGAAACAGAACCAAGTGTAGCCATACATTTACTGCTTACTTTTCTTGTTTCTCCAGAACCTAATCTAATAATTGCATAGTCTCCGTCAAACCCTGTTAAGGTTGCAGATGATCCTGCTGATCTTGCCATCTTACCTCCCGTGTTGGGTATTAATTCTATATTATGGATTGCGCTACCTTGAGGAATTGCATTTAACTCTAAACAATTTCCAACTTTAATTTCAACATTTTTTCCAGCTTCAACTGTTTCACCAATTTCTAAATTTTGTGGACAAATTATGTACTTCATTTCGTTGTCTTCATATTTTATCAAAGCTATATAGCTTGTTCTATTTGGGTCATATTCTATTCTTTCAACTACACCTTTGATGTTTCTTTTTGATCTGTAAAAATCTATAATTCTGTATTTGTGTTTATGCGCTCCACCTCTATGTCTTGAAGTTATTCTACCCATGTTATTTCTAGCACCAGTAGAGTGCTGTCCGACTGTCAAAGGTTTATAAGGATCACCTTTCCAAAGTTTGCTCTTATCAACAAGAACTGTTGCTCTGACTGATTTTGTGTACGGTTTAAAAGTTTTTAATGCCATGGTTAAATTCCTGCTGTCAGGTCAATACTTTGACCTTTTTTAAGAGTTATAATTGCTTTTTTATATCCAGGTTTAATGGATAATCTACCTTGTTTAATTTTCTTTTTTCTTTTTTGATTTATTATATTCACTTTAATAACATTAACTTTGAATAATTTTTCTATATTTTTTTTTATTGATTTTTTGTTAGCACCAGAATGAACTTTAAACACAGTTTTATTTTGTTCAGAAAGAATAGTTGCTTTCTCGGTAATAATTGGTTGTCTTATAGAATCTATAAAATTAATTTTTTTCATCTAATAACCTTGTTTCAATTTTTTTCATTGAGGTTGAGGTAATAATTATATTTGTAAATTTAAGTAAATCATAAATATTAGCTCCTTCATCTCTTATAACCTTTATATTCTTTATGTTTCTTGCAGACTTGACAAAATTTTTTTCAGAATCTTTATCCGATACAATCAAAACATTTAATAATTTATTAGTGTTCAAAAACCTATTAAAATCTTTAGTTTTCTTAACTTCTTTTTTTATGTCAGACAAAATATGCAATTGTTTATCCGCATTTTTTTTGGCTAAAGTTTGTGCCAAAGCAAGCTTTCGTACTTTTTTATTTATTTTTTTTATCTTGTAAACAGCTCCTTTAGGACCGTGAGCTTGACCGCCGCCGATAAATAATGGCGCTTTTCTACTTGCGTGTCTTGCACCACCGGTACCTTTTTGCGCGTAAATCTTTTTTGTAGATCCTTTTACTTCATTTCTTTGTTTGGTTTTTGCTGTTCTCGGTTTTTGGTGGTTTAACTGCCAGTCTATTACATATTTAACTAATTTATGGTTAAATTTTAAATTCATAATTTTATCTGACACGTCTATTGTCTCAGATTTTCCACCTTCAAAATTTAATAAGTTTAATTTCATAGAATTATTTTTTTCCCTTATTAGCTGCAGCTGCTTTTGCTTTTGCTTCAATTTTTTCAATAATAGTTTTTCTTCTAACATTTTTAATTGATTGTCTTACTAATATTGTTGAATTCTTTGAGCCAGGGATGGAGCCTTTGAGATATAAAAGATTATTTTCTAAGTCAGACTTAACAATTTCTAGATTTAACATTGTTCTAAATTTATCACCCATATGACCTGCCATTTTTTTTCCTTTAAAAACTTTTCCAGGATCTTGTCTTTGCCCAGTTGATCCATGAGATCTGTGGGAAACAGAAACACCGTGTGAAGCTCTTAAACCACCAAAATTCCATCTTTTCATTACGCCTGCGAAGCCTTTACCTATAGTCTTAGATCTAACGTCCACAAATTTTATATCCTTTAGTATTTCTAAGCCTATTTCGTTGCCTTCTTTAAGCTCATCTGTTTTATTTAAACGGAACTCTTTTAAAACTTTTTTAGGTTCAGTATTTTTTTTGGTAAAATAACCTTTCATTTGATTTGTCAATTTTGAATTTTTAATAGGAAAGAAACCTACTTTTACAGCTGAGTATCCTCTATTCTCTTTTGTAATAATGTCCAAAACTCTTCCTTTTTCTACTCTAATCACGGTAACTGGAACAGATTGACCGTTCGATAAAAACTCTCTTGTCATACCAACTTTTGTTCCTAATAATCCTAAGCTCATAATCTATATTTTTATTTCTATATCTACACCTGAGGCTAAGTCTAATTTCATCAGAGCTTCTACTGTTTGAGGTGTTGGTTCAATTATATCTATTAATCTTTTATGTGTACGAGACTCAAATTGATCTCTACTTTTTTTGTTTATGTGTGGAGATCTTAATACGGTGTATTTTTCAATTCTTGTTGGTAGAGGTATAGGACCCTTAACTTGTGCTCCAGTTCTCTTAGCTGTATTTACAATTTCTTCCGTGGATAAATCTAGTATTTTATTATCATAAGCGCGTAAGTGTATTCTGATGTTCTGTTTGTCCATAATATTAAGCTAATTTCTTTGTTACCTCGTCTTGCACATTTTGAGGGACTTTATCATAATGACTAAATTGCATTGTATATTGAGCTCTACCTTGTGTTGATGATCTTAAATTGTTTATATAACCAAACATATTTGCCAAAGGGACTGTTGCTGAAATTGCTGTAGCATTACCTCTAGGTTCCGTAGAGCCAACTTGTCCTCTTCTACTGTTTAAATCACCAATAACATCACCCATGAAATCTTCAGGGGTAACAACTTCAACTTTCATTATTGGTTCTAAAAGTTTTAATGTGGCTTGTTGACATAATTCTTTAAAACAATAACGAGAGGCTATTTCAAAAGCTAAAACACTTGAGTCAACATCGTGATGCAAGCCATCTAGTATCGTTACCTTGTAATCTATTATAGGAAAACCAGCTAAAATTCCGCTTTCCGCAACTGACTCAACGCCTTTTTCAACACCTGGAATGAATTCTTTAGGTATAGAGGCTCCTTTAATTTTGTTTTCAATCTCTCTACCTTTGCCTGGCTCTAATGGCTCGACACTTAAAGTAACTTTAGCAAACTGTCCTGATCCACCACTTTGTTTTTTATGAATATATGTAACTTCTGCCGAATTTAATATGGTTTCTCTATAGGCTACTTGTGGAGCTCCTACGTTAGCCTCTACTTTAAATTCTCTCTTCATTCTATCTACAATTATATCTAGGTGTAATTCTCCCATTCCTTTGATAATAGTTTGGCCAGATTCTTCGTCTGATGTTACTCTAAAAGAAGGATCTTCTTTAGCCAATCTAGCTAATGCTTCACCCATTTTTTCTTGGTCAGCTTTAGTTTTTGGTTCGACAGCAATTTCTATTACAGGATCAGGAAACTCCATAGGTTCTAATAATATAGGTTTATTTTCATCGCAAAGAGTGTGTCCCGTAACGGTAAACTTGAGACCTGCTAAAGCAACTATATCTCCGGTTGTTGCTTCTTTAGTATCTTCTCGACTATTAGCATGCATTAGTAACATTCTACCCACACGCTCTGTTTTTTCTTTTGAGGAGTTGTAAATACTTGTACCTGTTTTAATAGTTCCTGAGTATATTCTAATAAATGTCAATGAACCAACAAACGGATCATTTGCAACTTTAAAAGCTAGAGCAGAAAAAGGTTCATTGTCACCAAATTTCATATCAACTTTATCTTCTGTTCCAAGTTTAGTTCCTTCTATTGAACCTATATCCATTGGACTAGGTAAATAATCTATAACAGCATCTAAAAGCGGTTGAACACCTTTATTTTTAAAAGCTGATCCTGTAGTTATTGGAACAAAATTAAATCCCAATGTTCCTTTTCTTATGCATTTTTTTAGATCAGATTCAGAGGGTTCTTTGCCCTCAAGATATGCCTCCATTAGTTTTTCGTCTTCTTCAACGGCAGCTTCAACAAGTTCTTTTCTATATTTGTTTGCTTTTTCTTTTAAATCAGGTGGAATATCTATAACGTCGAACTTTGCTCCAAGATCCTCATTTTGCCAAACAATAGCTTTCATTTTAACTAGATCTATAACTCCTTTTAAGTCTGCCTCAGAGCCAATAGGTAGCTGTAACACTAACGGCTTACAACCAAGCCTATCTTTAATCATCTCAACGCACATATAAAAATCAGCACCAGTTCTGTCTAATTTATTAACAAAGCAAATTCTTGGTACTTTATATTTATCTGCCTGTCTCCAAACAGTTTCTGATTGGGGTTCAACACCTGCTACACCATCAAAAACACAGACCGCGCCATCTAACACTTTTAAAGATCTTTCAACTTCAATAGTAAAATCAACGTGCCCTGGTGTGTCAATAATATTTATTCTGTGGTCATTCCAAAAACATGTAGTGGCAGCAGAAGTTATTGTTATTCCACGTTCTTGTTCTTGCTCCATCCAATCCATTGTTGCGGCACCGTCGTGCACCTCACCAATCTTGTGACTTTTTCCTGTGTAATATAAGATCCTTTCCGTAGTAGTAGTCTTACCGGCATCAATGTGTGCCATTATACCTATGTTTCTATATTTTTCTAAAAGATATTTTTTTTCAGACATGAATAATTACCATCTAAAATGAGCAAAAGCTTTATTTGACTCTGCCATTCTGTGCGTATCCTCTCTTTTTTTTATCGCTGCACCTTTGTTTTGTGAAGCGTCTAATAATTCAAAATATAATTTTTCGGCCATAGTTTTATTTTTTCTATTTCTGGTAGCGTCTTTGATCCATCTTAATGCAAGCGCTTGTGCTCTTTTAGTTTTAACCTCAACAGGAACTTGATAGGTAGCACCACCTACTCTTCTAGATCTACATTCAACATTTGGTTTAACATTTCCAACTGCATCATTAAAAGTTTTCAAAGGGTCTTGTTTGCTTGTCTCTTGTATTTTATCTAGAGCATCGTATAAAATTTTTTCAGCGGTAGACCTTTTGCCATCGTACATAATACAGTTAATAAATTTTGAAACTAATTCTGAACGAAATTTCGCGTCTG
>Ga0308019_10000829_pt1 | contig 19253 bp, 8 predicted proteins | sample Neamet284_FD_203135 | JGI IMG/M metagenome (GOLD analysis project Ga0308019, IMG submission 203135) | Marine microbial communities from water near the shore, Antarctic Ocean - #284 | ecosystem: Environmental > Aquatic > Marine > Unclassified | place: Southern Ocean | collected 2014-10-01 | reverse complement strand
GGGCTTTACCTCTATGACGAAGCCAATCTGGAATCTCATGCCTTTTGGTCCAAATTCACACTGAATCCAATCTGGGAGAAAGCTTTTCTGGAACGCGCACAGCGGATGGTCTTGAGAGACGTCAATCATCCATCAATTATTGTTTGGTCGTTGGGGAATGAGGCAGGGTATGGACCCAATCATGATGTGATGGCTGATTGGATTCGTAAATATGATCCTTCAAGATTGATCCATTATGAAGGCAAAGAGCCAGGGTATGGACCTTTGCCTAATCATTATGATATCATCGCTAATATGTATCCATCTGTGGACCTTATGATCAAGCTTCATGATGAAAATCCCGAACGCCCTGTAATTCTTTGTGAATATTCTCATGCCATGGGAAATAGTAACGGAAACATCTTCAAGTATTGGGATGCGATATATAAATATCCACGTATCCAGGGTGCATTTATCTGGGATTGGATGGATCAGGGTCTCCTGAGAACGGATGAAAATGGTTCTTATTATGTTTATGGTGGTGATTTTGGTGAAGAGCTTCATGATGGCAATTTCTGTATTAATGGCGTGGTTTCTCCCGATCGTAAACCGCATCCGGGTTTGTATGAGATTAAACATCATATGCAGAACGCCAAAGTGACCTGGGATGGTAAAGACCCTAACAAATTCCGGCTAGAAAATCGCTACTTTTTCCAGAGTCTGGATCATCTGACAGGCGAGTGGGAACTTTTGGATGATGGAGCCTTTTTGGCGAAGGGAAGCATTCCGACCTTGAACATTTCTCCTGGTGCGTTGACACCACTCGATTTGCCGGTATTTACCAAGTCTCGCAAGAAAAATTCGGATCATGAGTATGTTATAAATTTTAAATTCAGTCTAAAAGATGCAACGCCTTGGGCTCCAGCTGGACATCTTATGGCTTCTGATCAGGTTGTCGTTCAAGAAAAAACTCAATTTTTCAAAAACTCAGCATCAAGCTCTAGCTTTCCTCGACTGAATATTGAACAATCAGATTCACAGATTAAAGTAGGAGCCAGCGGTCGGGATTTTGTTTTCGATCATGAAAGTGGTGAATTAAAGCAAGTCACACTCCACGAGCAAGAGATGCTGAGTACACCATTGGCCCACAATATCTGGAGAGCCCCTACTGATAATGATGAAGGTGGTGACGATAAAAGTTTTGCATCACGCTGGCTCGAAGCGGGTTACAATCATCTTCAACGGAGCGTGGAGTCCGTCGATGTACAAAAATTAAATGACAGATCCATCCAAATTAAAGTTGTAGAAAAGCATTCTAGTGAGAAAGGGGAGATCAATGTAGAAATAGTCTATACGGTTTTTGGCAATGGGGATTTGCATGTAGATGTGCAGTCTAATGTGGAATCCACTTTACCCGTTCTCCCAAAAATAGGTATCACATTTAAGATTCCTGAAGAATTTTCAGACCTGAAATGGTACGGCAGAGGCCCCCATGAATCCTACAGCGATCGCAAACATAGTGCATTCCTTGGTATTTATGAAGGCACAGTTTCCGAACAATATTTTCCCTATATACGGCCTCAGGAAAATGGCAATAAAACAGACGTTCGCTGGGCCACATTATCCAATACAACCAATGCTGGAGTTATTATTTTTGGCCTCCCAAAATTCAATTTGAGCACTCACCATTACACATTAGAAAACATTACAGATGCAACCCATACTTATATGGTTAAGGAAGATGGACCTGTAACAGTGAATATTGATTATAAAATAATGGGGCTGGGAGGCGATGACAGTTGGAGTCCTCGTACCCATAAAGAATATCTGATTAAACCGAGTTCCTATCATTTTTCTTATATTTTAAGATTCACCGATAATATCGACGATGACTTATCCAGGGCTGTTCCATTGGTTAATGTTAGTGACGAATAGTGTGGATGAAATATTTTAGTATTCCAGTATTGTTTTTTTTGTTCTTTGTTCAGGCACAACCCGAGTTACATCAATTTTCTCATGGCGGTCTAAATAGGGAGTATTATCTATATATCCCAGACTCATTGGCTCCGAACGCTCCACTTTTGTTTGTTTTTCATGGGTATTCAGGGTCTGCCAGCGGCATAATGAATTACTCCGGACTGAATCAAATTGCAGATGATAATGGTTTTGTAGTTTGCTATCCTCAAGGCCTTATCGATGAGTGGGATTATGCTTTCTGGAATGTAGGCTATGATTGGCATGTAGATGAAACAGTAGATGACGTGGGATTTTCTACGTCTCTGGCGCAATATCTGCAGACAGAGTATAACTTGAGCGCTCAGAACACTTTCAGTACAGGAATGTCCAATGGAGGAGATATGAGTTATCTCCTGGCTTGCCAGGCGTCGGATGTATTTAGTGCTATTGCGCCTGTTGCGGGTTGCATGATGACATGGTTATATAACTCATGCGCGCCCGTGAATCCAGTACCAGTATTTGAAATTCATGGAACGGATGATGATGTGACTTGGTGGGATGGAGCAGACGAAATTAATAATGATGGCTATGGCCCATGGGAAAGTGTTGATACAACTTTTAATTTCTGGACACAGCTGAATAGTTGCACTGAATTCATTATAGATACTTTACCCGACATAGACATGTCAGATGGCAGTTATGTGGTTAGCCATAAAAACACTAATGGGCTCAACAACAATGAAGTCTGGCTGTATGAAGTTGTTAACGGAGGGCACGATTGGCCTGGCGTTTGGGGTAATATGGACATAAGTACAAGCGAAGAGATTTGGAACTTTTTTGAAAACTTTATTAATAACAATCTGGGTATTGCAGATAATAATCACAGACAGGATCCGAATACATTTTTATTAAAACAAAACTATCCCAATCCATTTAACCCGGAAACGACACTTCATTATTACCTACCAGAACAAAGCTTTGTTAATATTAGTATCTACGATATGTTTGGCAGAGAAATAAAAAACTTGATTAAAGAAACACAAAAGACGGGGCAATGGTCAATCAAATGGAATGCTACAAATAATGATGGTAAATTTGTTTCAGGTGGAGTTTATTTTTACAAGATCCAAGCGGGATCTTATCTAAAAACCGGAAAGATGACTCTTTTAAAATAAATGACTGACCAATGTATGATTCATAATAAACTATAAGATTAATAAATAACATGACAAGAACATTACTAACTTTATTTCTGATGGTTTTATTTATCTCATGCAAAAAAAATCAGAAAGATAATATATTTGTATTTGAGGTTGATGGAAGAGCCAGAGAGTATATTCTTCATATTCCAGAAAATATTAAGCCTAATGCGCCTTTAGTATTTGTATTACATGGGTTGGGAGGTACTAATTCCCTTATTCGGGAATATACCCGCATGGATATGGTTGCAGATAAGAATGGTTTTGTAGTCTGTTATCCTCAAGGAACAGGTAGTAGTGAAAATACAATTTATACAAAAAAGGGGTCATCTTTTTGGAATGTAGGCTACGAAACCCATAAGAATGAAACTGTAGATGATCTATCGTTTATTAAATCTCTAGCAATATATTTGCAACAAAAATATAATTTAGATTCTGAAAAAACATTTTGCACCGGTATGTCCAACGGTGGTGATATGAGTTATTTGTTAGGTTGCGAGGCACCGGATATCTTTAAAGCAATCGCCCCTATCACCGGCTGCATGATGGGATGGATCTATGAATCGTGCGACAAAAATGATCCTGTACCCGTTTTTCAGATCCACGGGACAGCGGACAATACAACCTACTATGATGGGGATGTGAACAATAGAGATAAATGGGGAGCCTATATGGGCGTTGAAACAACCATAAAGTTTTGGGTAGATCGCAACCAGTGTGCTGTATCAAGTATTGACACGCTTGTAGACATTGATAAAAAAGACGGTAGCTATATTATTACAGAAAAACACACAAATGGTATTAATAACAATGAAGTATGGTTTTATAAAGTTATCAATGGCGGTCACGATTGGCCACAGGGCTGGCCCAGAAATTCAGGGAACCAAGACTTGAACACCAGTGAAGAAATTTGGAAATTTTTTCAGCATTCAATGGATGTACAAACCCCATAAGGGGAAACGAGAAATACATGTTTATTTCAGCGACTATAATTTAAATGTAAGGCCGATCTGAGAACTGATACCCAGGACGCCCAGATCTGACACGGAATAATCCAGATTCAATTTATAGGGAATGGTAGGGAAACTTTCTGAAGTAAGCCCAAATCCCCATGACCAGCGGCTAACGTAAAGTTTGGAATTGGCTGAATCATCCATTTCACTTATAGTTAAATCATCAATAGAATCGCCGTAGTGCTGATATTCGCGCCTAATGCCAGATCTTAAATAAAGTAGATTACCAACTTTTAATTCAGCTCCGCTTACAAAATAAGGATTTAAATCCCGGGAATCATAATAATCTGTATTTAGGGTGAGATTCAACAAAGAGTTTTTAATAATAGATTCTGGTCCTAAAGGTTGAAATGAGAGCCCAAAGCGAAATCCCATGGGCAGAGGCCAGTCTTCCGTACGCAGGGTAGCAACCACATCCGGATTGCCATCTAAATCTTCAAAGGGATCAACATCCACTTTCTGGTCCGTGCCACTTAATCTCATTTTAGTTCCAAAATTGGTGATAGACATGCCGATTTTTAATCCCGAGAAACGGGTAATATATTGTGAGCCAGCATCTATGGCTAATGCAGTTGCAGATGAGAATGAGATGGATTCTTGGATCATTTTTAGTTGCAAACCAACATTAAACCGATCGCTCATATTTTTACCATAGGCAATTCCAATGGCCATATTTGATGCGGAAAAAGATCTGCCATCTCCTTCAGGTTGGAATTCAGTTGTGCTTTCCATTTCTCCCATGTCGAGATAATTGATGCTTAATCCAAAGTGCCCAATTCGACCAGCAGGCATTATAGCTGCGAAATAACTATGTGTTAAATTAAAAATCCAGTCTGTATGGTTTACCGAAACCTCAATCCCCTGTGCATTCGCGATCCCTGCAGGATTCCAAAATAAACTGGTAGGATCATCTATCTGTCCTGTGATCGCGCCTGCCATTGCTGAAGCCCTTGCACCTACGCCTATTTTTAGGAAGTTTGCTGCTGAAGTACCAGCATTGTCAAACTGACCCATTAAGGCAGAACAAAAAAATAGAATAATTAATACTACACGTGTCATTTGATTACCGCAAACTTCCCAATAAACTCTTCACCGGAATCAAACCCACCGGAGACTACGTGAAAAAGATAAACCCCGAATGCAACATCTTGGTTGTTATAGGTCATTAAATTCCATGCTTCAACACTTGGCCCACGATACCCTGGACTTGATGGATTATGCTGTAAAACCTGGACCATTTCTCCGGCATTATTATAGATTCGAATGACACATTCCATCGGCAAATGTGTAAAGTGCAATTCTTTTACAAATGAGAGCTGTTCATAAACGGATGTGACCACATATGGATTGGGAACAACCTTAACCTGGTCCAAATCCCCTCTGGAAAGTCCGTAATCATCTTTAGTTGTAGTGATGGTATAGGTATCCTGGCCCGGAATAATTGGGTTGGGGATATAAATTCTCAATTTATCATCGATATTAAAGAATGAATCATCCTTGTCCCAGTTGATTACCCAGCCCATTTGGTCCGTGTCTTCTGTGTAGTGCAAAGTGTTTTCTGAAGAATATGGTGTGTATCCGGGAATAAATTGAAAATCTGTATTCAGCTTGTATCCATAAGCCCAGGAAGTATCTAGCGTTGTATCACCGGCCACAAAAACCGAATCCACTACCATTAAACTATCCATTGTCCATATTCTTTCTTCCGGTTTAGCAGTTCCCAGAGTCTGGTATGCAGCAATATTCAATTGCTGTGCATTTTCCACATCCCATAATTCGAATGGAACCCGGATTGTATCAATTTCCTGCATACCGTACAGGGTCAGGATATTATAATAGGAGGCAATAGAGCCGGTGTTGGTAAAACGGAGTTCAAGATCATTCCATAAATCGGAAATAGTTGGAATACCACCAAGTATTCCTACAGAACCTGAAGGGAGAGTGGACATATAACCCCACCATGTTGCTTCATTGGCACTGGCATGTCCCAGCCCACCAAAAGGAATCCTGCTGGCTGTGGTGGTATCTAAAGGAATAAACACTGTTGAATCTTCCTGCTCAATATCCCACACTACATGGGAAAAAGATGGGATAAATCCGTCAATCACGTGCTGCACTTCAGAAACTATATCTGTTTCTTCAGGAACTATTATATCGCCTGTAGAAGAATTCACCATGGACCAGTAGTTGACATAAGTTGTGTCCCAGTCAGAAATATCTTCGCTACTGGAATCAACTGTATCAATTCTGGTATGGAATTCTACCAGATAAGAATACCCTTTACTTACCAGGTCATTTTCAGTGATTTCGGAATGACCGAGCATTTCTACCATAAATGGATCTGCAGCAATAGCCGTAAGGGTTGCATCTGCATAACCGCTATGGGTTACGTTATCTATGCCGCCTTTCTTAAAGCCAACTGGAGGGGCCTGGGGGATAAGCGCAACGGTATTATCATTGGAAAAATAAGCGTCTTTGGATTTTGAATTTTCCATGGGATCCACTGTTGCTCCTGCCCAATTGTCTGGCCCATCGTATGCAGTAACTGCATACCAGTACTCGTAACCATTGATAATATTTTCATCAATATAGGTATACTGTAGCCCTGACTCGGAACCAAGATTATAGTAAATCAATGGGTCAGCCATGGGATGGGGGCCGGAGATTCCGTCCACTTTATCATAGATTGCCAATGGTTGAAATATATCGGTAGGGTTTCCATTTACATCTGTAATTACATTTCCCCAACTGCTGCCCCGATCTGTACTGCGATAAACCCGATAGCCTTGAAACGAATTGGTACCCGTGACCAGATCCATGGATGATTCACTGCGTTTGTCCCAGTAAAGAACAATCCGTTTATCGTCTTGTACAGCACGTACAAGAGGCTGATCTGGAGGCTGCGGACTAGAGCACCCGTTATCATAAAGTGACTGAAATACTTTGGCATTGCGTAGTAGGTCTGCTTCATTAATACCCACAAAATCAGCAAAGGTAAAAACCACAGATTCGCCAGGAGCTACATCCAATGCGGGAACTGTTTCTCCGGCCGAATTAACGGATTCTGGACCACCGGCAGCTATAATCCAGGTCACATCTGGCCCGTAGGAGTGGGGTTTGTTATAGGTGTCGGATGGATGAGGTGTGGTATTATCTGGCTCTTCAATACCGCCTAACATCTGGAGATTATATGCTTCTACATCGCTTTGCGTGTCATTACTCCATTCAACTGTATGAAATGCAGAAATACCATATGGGCGGGTAGTACCATCATTGCTGTAATAAGTACACTCTAAAAATTTTAATCCTACCCAAGCGATGCCAGATGACTTGAACCCTTCCGATTGATCATCGGGATCCCACGAAATAGCTAGATTTTCCAGCAAATGAGCATCGGTTGTATCAGATAGTTTCTCAGCGATTTGGGGGTCGTTAGGGGTAATAAACATACTTAGATCATCTGTCCACTCATTCCAGCCCTGTTCTGGGGTGTCTGGGTCTGTGTTTGCACCAAAATACAAATCTTTTAGCGTATCTTTGCCAACATTTGTCATTTTCTGGATGAAAATAAATCCATCATTACCAAAGGTATTACTATAGTTCAATACCCATATATCAATACGGATATCCAGTGGTCCAACACCATTATTACTGGCAAATGTATTGCCATACTCAGGGTCATTATCGGTGACAACAAAATAGGCTTCGCGGTCGGCTTGAATACCAAGTCCGCATGGCGCATCCGGAAAACCTTTCGGACCCAGCTCTGGCTCAACGCCAGGAAAGAACAATGTATCTACAGGAACTTTAGCGGCATTGTATATAATGGACATGAATGTGTCGCCCAATGCGGTCTCAATGGGCCACTGGTCTGGCCAGGATTCAGGGATATCACTGAAGGCAATACCAATATTTTCATCCGTATCTACGTATCCGGCATCATAATTTGGCAGCGGTTCAAATTCCTCATCATGGTCTCGGGCAGAGTACTTGGTGCCCACGCTGACAGACGGCACGCCGCCCTTTAATGCGCCTACAATTGGTCCTGCTGTCCATTGGTAGGTACAACAGCCATTCATGAGCATAGTCCCCGCAGGGAACTCATGGTTTAAACCCCAGGGATCATAACCGTAGATGGCTGCATTTGACATGCGTAATACCAAATTGCCTTTATCTAGGACGCTTCGTTTTCTATCTTGAAAACTCGATGTCTTACCTGCGTGCTTCCTATAATCCGGTTTGGCAAGATATCGTTCGTAATACTCTATTTTAGTAAGCTGTTCACTTTGTCCGAGTACTAATGTAAAAGCTACAAAGTAGAGCAGCACGGGAAGCTTTTGGATGATAAATTTAATATGCAACACTAATGCCGATCTCAATATGCCTTGGTGGGCTGAAGTAGTATGGTTTCCATACATATATGGGCGGTTGGCCCGAGTCTAAGGTAGCATCGGGTTCGCCAGTGGTATTATCGACTGCGAGCACATTAGCCTTATTCATAGCATTAGAAATATCCCCAAACAAGCGTATGTTCAGATTTTTCATCTTTAAATCATAGTAAATTTTCAAATCCAGATTAGATGTGGAAGGCATTCTACCAGAATATTGTTTGTCTATGGGCCTCGCTCGAGCATCCTCTGGTGTATAGGGGAATCCGCTACCGTAACTACCGATCATACTGAGGCCTAAACTGGAAGGGGCGACATAATTCAATCGGAAATTTATATTATGAGTTTGATCCCAGGGCATAGTGTAAGTATGATTGAAATCTTGCCAGTCATAGCCATTAGCCCATTCTGCAACATACCAGTGATAATCACTAGTGGGAGCATTACCCTCTGCCCGGGACAAAGTATAGTTGATTTCCCAGTCCAATCCGGCAGAGTGTAACCTTTGGAAAGACATCTCCACTCCCCGGGAATTCGCATAATCCATATTTTTGTAGATAGCGTATTGGCTGGGATCTGCATCGTATCTCTTGGAAGCGATATAATCGAACATATCTTTATAATAGAGGTTGACGGTCAATAAATATTGGTTCCCAATTCGTGTCCGCAGACCTGTCTCATATTGAGTGGAACGTTGCGGATTTACATTTGGAGTACCCACTTCCGGGATATACCAGTCAGTAATATTATAAGGGAACGGGTAGTAGGGATTCCCATAGAGAAAATCCTGGGCCATGGAATTTGCTTCATCCGACCACCCGGGAGGTGTGCCTTTATTTCCCTGGTAGTTGGAAAAATTGTACATGTTGATCAGATCAGGAAATTGATAAAACTGGCCATAGGAAAAATGGAATGCAGTTCGATCTGTTATGGGATATCCAATGCCTAATCTTGGGCTCCACTGATCTTTAACGGGAGCTCTTGGTGCAGATGTAAAAGCGTCTAAATTCCCATCGTTATCGCGCTTTAAATATCCCCATTTCAGAGTTTCTTCTTCGTTTTCTGATAATTGATTTAATTTGTTTGGTTCAATAATATGAGAAACGCCATTGTCGTCCGTGTATTCATATCCCAGTTCCCGGGTTGGGTCGGGATAGGTGCTGTTGGGGTCTAAACGATCATATCTTAAACCAACATTAATCACCATGTCGCTAAACTCAATTTTATCCTGAATATACCAATTCACTGATCTGGGCATATGGTTCCACAGCAAGAAACTTGCATCAGATGAGTTGCCAAATACACCTCCTCCAATACCTGATCCCCAAAATTCTCCCAGATCATATTGCCGGGATTCAAGGCCGGTTTTAATTTGATGACGATCGTTGGCCTGCCAGGTCAAAGATCCGCCTAAGGTTGTATAATCGGAATGATACCACCAGTAATCATGGTTAGTTGAGGTCGCAATCCTTACTGTATCACCATAATTATTAAATATTTCGTAATCCCCCCAGAACCAGTAGGGAGCAGTTCCATCATATGCGTCTGGGCTGCTAACTGGAGGGTCAACCCCCAGCGTGTATTCATTGTCTCCGTCCATATCTTCATACGGTTCTTGATCCGGGCGCCCGTCGTTATTCAGGTCCCACATATTCCAAGAACCATCCCCGTTCCAATCATTGTAATATTCACCATTGTCCCAAACACCGTTTCCATTGTCATCCTTCCAGTATTCCGCTGCGTATTGATTCCAGGAACCATCTCCATTCAGATCCTTAAAAGGTTCTGCGTAATAGCTGAGCCAGAGAAAATCCTCTCCAGGAGTTAATGATGATGGGACGAATCCCGCCCAATCTTCCGGAATCGTAAAAATCTCTGTATAGAGCTCATGGCGATCATTGAGATGGGGCTCATAGCCGTTCCATTGATTGCGGGAGTAGCGATGATATTTAATGTCAAAAAACATATTTTTTGAAATAGCATAGGAAGTTTTCAACTGAAAATCCCGGGTTCGCTCAACTCCCGTAGAATTCTTTTCCGGGATTAGGCGGTAGTCCATGGAGAAGCCTTTCCCTTCATTATAGTATTCATTGATTGATGCCACGATCTTCAATTTTTGTAAAGGTCTTAAAACGAGTTTTGCGCTATACCGGCTTTGACTGCTAAATATATCATTAATCTCAATAACGCCTTTTTTCAGTTCAACTGGATCATATTTACCGTCTGTTGTCAAGTCCGCAACTGCCAGACTGTCGCCATCAGCTAGATCAAATATGCCATCATTATCCATATCTACCTTTAATATATCGTAAGGGAGCCGGTTTTTCCACATTGCGGTCCGTGTTTTTAAAATATCCGCATTAAAGAAAAACGTGGCTAGGTTGGGCTTCATCGGCAACACCGGGCCACTAAGGCTGCCTTCCATACGATACAAATCCTGACCGTGTACATCCGGATTTAATATTTTATCCGATACACCTCGCAGGTGCCAGGAATAATTAGATTTTCCTTCTTTGGTTACAATATTAATCACACCGCTGGTGGCTTCACCATATTCAGCGTTAAAAGCGCCAGTGATCATGGAAATTTCAGATATGGCATTACGGGAGATGTCCAGCCCCATGCCTCCATAGAGTGCATTCTCTACAACAAATCCATCTACCAGGTAGGTGATTTCCCCCGCCCTTCCTCCTCGAAAGTGATAGCCGCCACCTACAATATAATTACCACCATGGTTTTGCATAACTCCCGCCATGGTAGACAGGACATCAGAGATGTTATTCACTGGCAGATTATTCATGGTAGCGCTTTCGATCGTGGTAGTGGTGGCTGTCTGATCTTTAACGATTACAGGCCTTTTGGCTTCTACGATCACTTCATCGCCTTCAACCGCAGATACAACCATATTAAAATTTAACGATGTTGTGCGATCTGCGTTAAGGATAACGTCTGTCATTTTAATTGTCTGATAGCCAACATAAGAAACAATTACAGTATAGGGCGCTGCAGGAATATTAATAATCAGGTAGCGCCCGTTTTCATCGGAAGCAGTACCAATTGCCGTACCGTCTAGGTAAATATTAACGCCCGCAAGAGGCTTGCCTTGATTATCATTAACGTATCCCGTCAGCTTACCAGTAGCACCCGCAAAAACATTTGTGGTCAGTATTATAAAATAGATGTTCGTAATAAAGAAAAACGTTTGTTTTTTCATCGTGTACTATGCTATTCTTAGGTTAAATTCTCTTAAATATATTAAAAATAATACTAAATTAATATAGCAGATAAAGCTTGATGCAGATTGTATCAGAGGAGCATAACATGACAAAAAAGATATTTAATCTTAATTCCTTATTTCCATTATTTTTTATTGCTTTCCTTATTCTCGCAATCCCAATCAAGGGTCAAGATCTTTGTCCGCCATCTTTTCTGGAAGGCTTTCCTTTGAATAGTTCCGTTGAATTATATTGGGATGAACCAGACAGCTTAGGTGGTTTTGGTGAAGAAGTTTTTTCCGCCTGTTTTTCCACTTGTGAATCCGCTGCAGAAGGATTTACCATTGAACATCTCGGCCAGGATACATCCGGAGGCTGGTTCCAGGATTCAGATGGGGAATTCGATTGTGGTACAGATATGTATGCCTGCACGGATGGGGGTTCAGACCATTTTAGCGCTTTTGCATCTTATTCCGACACTCTTGCACCAGTGAATAGTCGCATGAGTACAGGCCCCATTGATTTATCCTCCTATGCAGCTGCAACTCTCTATTTTGACGAATATATCGAATTCAGCGATTTTTCAAATGATTCCAACTGGGTAGAAATTTCTACTAATGGAGCCGATTGGACACCTGTATATTATTCCAACCCCATGGAACTGGGCGATGGATTTGTAGCAAATTTTGTTGATTTATCCGACTATGCCGGGCAATCTATTTATCTTGGTTTTCGCTTTTTTGACAGCATTGGTTATAATGAGAACTGGTATGTAGATAATATTCGTGTGTTTGGTGGCGACGGTAGCGATTTTGCAAATCCCTGCGGAAATCTTACTGGTTATAATGTTCTTCAGGCTGGCAGTAATGTGGGTTTTAGTGAAACAAATTCCTTCATTATTACGGGACTTAGCAATAATGTGGATTATTGTTTCAATGTCACAGCTGTTTATGAAGAAGGTGAATCTGCCAATAGTGCATCAGCCTGCTTAGCGCCGCTGGACCCATTTCAAATAACACAATCATCTTTCCGTGATACTCTGGATCCTATTGCTGGGGAATATTCTGTTTTCGAATTTTCATTAATTAATAGTGATACGACTAATCATGATTTTCATTTTTCATCGGATGCACTTATTGAGCCCACCGCGGAAAACACTTTATTATCTGACGATTTTAATACGGGGGCATCGGCCAACTTTTTTGACTCTGAAGGTATTTGGACCATCGGAACAGTGGATGATGCCAATGGAACCTATTTAGGTTATCCTATAGACTCTGACGGGAGTTTTTTCTTTTGGAACGACGGAGCGGATCCTTACTATTACAACTATACTTCAACAAGTCCCATTCTTCAATCCCAAGCAATTGTATATGATGGTGCTGGACCAGTCTTTTTCCTTTTGGATATGTATTTTCCGCAACCCTATGGAGGTTGCTCAAATGGCGGAAGTTATAACGAGGATGCCTCTATTGTTGTTTCAACGGACAATGGTGCAAACTGGATTGTGGTTGACAGCACATTTAGAACAGCTGTTACTTGGAGTGGATATTATGCCTATGATAATACTGAAGCAAATTGGCACACTCTTATGTATAATATTACGTCTTACATTGAGCCGGGTATTTTTAATGTTGGTATTCATTATGATGATTGTGGTGGAAACTGGTCTTCTGGTATTGGAGTAGACAATCTCCAAGTTATTCAGGGGGATGAGACAAACTGGCTTAGTTGGGAACGGCTTTCAGGTGAAATTATTTCAGGGGATACAATGAGTATGTCACTCAGTATGATGCCCCAGCAAGACCAGAACGAGTACGAAACAGCCATCCTTTACCTTGAAGGGATGACGATGTCTCAAGCGATTGATATTGATATGATCACAGATCCTGAAAATGCGGGTGTTGATTATGATGCTTTGCCAAATAAATATGCTTTATACCAGAATTATCCCAATCCTTTCAACCCAATAACGACGCTTAGGTACAATCTGCCTAAAGACCAAATGGTGAATATCGCCATTTATGACATGATGGGCAGGACAGTAAGGAACCTAATCAATAGCCATGAGACCGCGGGACACAAGTCAATACAGTGGGATGCTGCCAATGATGCTGGCGTTTCAGTTAGCGCTGGCCTTTATTTATATAGAATCCAAGCAGGAGACTTTGTACAAACACGAAAGATGGTACTGTTAAAATAGATTTACCCTTTTCACAACATCAAGCCCCACATTCGTGGGGTTTTTTGTTACTAGGATGATGAGGTAGATTTCTTAAAAATTTATATCTTTACCTACAAGATCTAATAAAAATGCATACTCCAAAGCTGTTTGCCGGTAACGTCTAAAGCGGCCCGACTTTCCGCCATGTCCCGCATCCATATTCATATGCAGAAATAACTTATTTGGCCCATCCCAATGATCACGGAGTTTGGCAACCCATTTTAAGGGCTCCCAATATTGAACTTGAGAATCAAACAATCCAGATGTGACCAACATATTTGGATATTCACGATCGCTGACTTGATCATAAGGGGAGTAGGATAACATATAATCGTAATATTCTTTTTTCCGAGGGTCACCCCATTCATCCCATTCATTCGATGTAAGCGGGATAGAAGGATCCAGCATAGTGGTGATTACATCAACAAATGGCACACCTGCGATGGCTCCTTTCCACAGTCTAGGTTCCATATTAACTACGGCTCCTATCAACAATCCCCCAGCACTGCCCCCTCTACAAAACAACTGTTCTGAATCGGTATAATTGTTCTCAACTAAGTATTTCCCTGCATCAATAAAATCATTAAAAGTATTTTTCTTATTTAACAGTTTACCATCATCATAGGACTGACGGCCATAGATCTGGCTTCCTCTAATATGTGCTATGGCAAAAATAAAACCACGATCCAATAAACTGAGCCGTGTGCTGCTGAAATAGGGATCATTTGTTGATCCATAAGATCCATAGGCATATAATAATAAATTTTGTGGGCGATCCAGTTTTTGATCTTTTTTATATACCAGTGAAATAGGTATCAGTTTACCATCACGAGCATTCGCATATAATCTTTCCGCATAATATGCTTCAGAATCATAACCGCCGACAACTTCCCGCTGTTTCAAGAGCGTCTTCTCGCCAGTATCCATATTATAATCATATGTAGAACCTGGGGTTACCAATGAACTGTAGCCATAACGCAGAATATTTGTATTGAATTCCCGATTAGTGGAGATTCGTGCTGTAAATGTCTTTTCCCCGAAATCGATTTGATAATCATCCCCAGTAGATTGGTTGATAACTCTTAATCCGCGCAGACCATCTTTGCGTTCATTGATTACCAAATAATTATTAAAGATTTCTATCCCCAATAAATGTACATCATCTCTATGGGAGATTACTTCTTTCCAATTGGAAATGTCCGTTGCATTGTCCGGCGTTTCCATAAGCCGGTTATTTTTTGCATCCCGGTTAGTCACGATATAGAATTTATTATTAAAATGTTCAATGGAATATTCATGTTCAGTTCCACGGTGCGAGAAATTCACAAAGGAACCATCTGGATTATCTGAACGAAGAATATGATAATCGCTAACCAAGGTACTACTATTATAAATAATAATATATTCGCCAGACTTGGAACGATATACACCATTATAATAGGTGATGTCGTCTTCTTTGTAGACCATTACATCCAGGTCTGAGTTATGCCCAACTTTATGGCGATAAATCCTTTCTGATAACAGGGTTACCGTATTTTTTGATGCATAAAAAACAGTCTTATTATCATTGGCCCAGGCAACGCTTGCAGTGGTATTCGGAATAGTTTTTTCTAATACTTTTCCTGTAGAAAGGTTTTTAAAATGAATTTCATAAAACCGCCTGCTTAAGGTATCGGTACCGAAGGCCAGCCAATTATTATCGGGGCTTACAGACATTCCCCCCACAGCAAAATAATCATATCCGTCTGCTAATGTGTTCACATCCAAAATAATTTCTTCTTCACCATTCAACGATCCTTGCTTGCGGCAGTAGATCGCATATTCCTTTTTTTCTTCATAGCGTGAATAATAGTAATATCCATTATCAAGATAAGGCACAGATTTATCATCTTTTTTAATACGGCCCACTATCTCATTGTACAGTTCATCCTGAAAATTTTTCGTATGAGACAAACTTGTTTGCGTGTACTCGTTTTCAAGGTTGATATAATCTAGAACTTCGTTTGTTTGCGCATCTTGGTTTTTAGCAGATTTTTGGGTATCAGTTAAGCGCATCCAATAATAATTATCAATCCGTGTATCATCATGGATTGTCATTTCAATAGGCTTTTTTGTTACATCTGGTGGTATTGGGTTTTGGCTGTACGCACTCAAGAAAACAGTTCCAGCTAGAATTAAATTTTTCATGATATGTTTATCCATTTTTTGTCGGGGGTAATTTAGAGTGTAATTGATTATTTTGTCAGATTACCTTTTTAGGAGCAATCGTTTCCCAAACTCAAATATTTTTTCTTCCTTTTTCTTAAAGCCTCTATAGGAACTGGTATTGATAAAATAAATGATGCCTAGTTTCTCATTTGGTAAATAGTACATCCCTGTACTGACCCCGGGGTCTCCTCCACCGTGTCCGATCTGGTCACCAATGCCCCAGAATTTGGTATAGGAATCGATATAATCCGGTGTCAGCATATCAACCACAGTCTCTTCTTTTAAGATCCGCATGTCCTTATACACACCCTTGTTCATGATGCAGAGCAGGTAATAGGACAAATCAGTAACCGTGGTTCTTACTCCCCCATCGGGATAGGTGGTTAAACCGTATAGGTCCAACCGTTCTAATTGTGTATGCTTTTTTTCAGATTCGTACAGCCGAGTATGTTTTGAGTGGTCCATCTCGGACAGAAACCAGCAGGTGTTGTTCATGCCCAGAGGTTTGAATATGACATCCCGAGTAAAGGCGTTCAGGGGTTTTCCGGAAACACGTTCTACGATATACCCTGCAAGGCCTGCCCCGATATTTGAGTATACAAAATTTTCCCCTGGCTTTGATTTTGTAAAATTCTTTTTTGAATAGTGTGTTCCATCCTGAGATAAATAATCTGCAAGGAATTCACCTAAGGGTATGGGTGAGTCGTCCCCGTAGTGATAAGATGGAAGATAAACTTTCTGGTTATCTTGTATTCCTGATGAGTGGCTCATTAGGTGCCGGGGTGTAATAATTGATTCAGGCAAATGTGGGTTTAGGACTTTAAAAGGTAGGAAAGTATTTACATCTTCGTCCAGGCTGATCAGTCCGTTTTCTACCAGGTTCATGAGAGCTACACCCACAAAGGTTTTGCTGATCGAAGCAATATTTATAACAGTGTTTGGAGTGAATGGTTCTTTTGTTTGGATATCTGAATATCCATAACCTTGTGTGAAAATTATTGAATCACCGGACACGATAGCCACAGCCATTCCTGCAATATTTGCATCAGAAATGGATTGGTTTATATAGTTATTAAACTTTTCCATTTTCCCATCGGAACTTTGTAATGGCGCCATGAAGGATAAATAGATCATACCAAGAATAAAATGAGCGTCTTTCATCTTTGAAATTTATATGAACCAATATCAAAATAAACAGAGTATTAAAATTTTTGATAGATTAGCTCTCCCTTGGAGTGCTAGGTTTTTTGTTTAGTAATGTTTTGGTAGATTAAAATAACTTTTACATCAATATATTGGGGAATATAAATATTTACCCTGTTTAGATTAATAAACTTGGATTATTTTTAAAAAAACTATGGACCGAAAACTAACAACGATATTTGCTTCTGATGTGGTAGGCTTCAGCAAAATGATGGGCATGGATGAAGTGAATACATTAAAAATATTAAAAGAGCGCCGAGAAGCCATCGATGGTATTATTGATGAGCATGACGGCATTATTTTTGGAAGCGCTGGCGATAGTGTAATTGCTGAGTTTGCCAGCCCCATCAAAGCTGCAGAAGCAGCGGTTGCAACGCAATTGAAGATGAAAACAATGAATTTGGACCAGGCGGAATCAGACCAAATGACGTTTCGTGTGGGCATCAACATTGGTGATGTGATGATATCAGACAATAACCTCTTTGGAGATGCGGTCAATATTGCTGCCCGCCTGGAAGCGGCCGCCAAACCAGCTGGAATCTGTATATCGAAGACTGTGTTTGATATGATCAACCGGAAGATTATGGTTTCTTTCGAAGATGCGGGCGATCTGGAATTAAAGAATATAGAATTCCCTATCAAGGCCTTCCATGTTATTCAAAACAAAGGTACACCAAGATTTACGCAGGATTCTGAACAAATTCATACGGAAGTAAAAGGTGCTGAACCGGGTTCAGTTGCAGTCATGTTTTTTAAAAACCTTAGCGCTGACGAAGAGCAGGAATATTTCTGTGAAGGGTTTTCCGATGATCTCCTATCCATGCTGTCCCGCTTTAATAAACTGGTGGTGATTTCCAGCCACGCAAGTTTTGCATACAGGGAAAAATCAAAAAGTTTTAAGGAAATTGGAAAGGAACTGGGAGTCAGGTATATTATCCATGGGAGCGTGAGGAAGCTGGGTAAAAAAATGCGCATTAATGCAAACTTGGTATCAACAGAGAATGAAAATTCCATCTGGTCCAATAATTTTGATTTGTCTGTAGATGAAATTTTTGATGTACAAGATGAAATTGCTGAACAAATTGTTTCCACTATTGTTGGCAGGGTAGAAGCGGATCACTTAAATGCAATAAAAACAAAAAGACCCGAAAATATGGACGCCTACGACCTGATTCTTAAGGGTCTGGAATACGCAAAAAAAGGTAATGTAATAAAGGAAAATACTGAAAATGCTGTAAAACTGTTTGAACAGGCTATTGAAGCAGAACCATCCTATGCCCGGGCCCATGCTTGGCGGGCCTGCTCTTTGGGAAATCTAGCGGACTGGGAAGAAAACCCGGATCCTGATATGTTTGCCAGTGTGATAGAGTCAGCGAACCTTGCACTTGAATTGGATCCAAATGAGCCAGAAGTACATCGTATCATGGGTTCCATTAAACTATGGTTTGAAAGAGATTATGAACTGGGAAAATATCATTTTGAAAAAGCCCGAGAGCTATGTCCCAGTGATGTGTTTATCATATGCAGATATGCAACTATGTTGATTTATTTTGGTGAATTTGAGAAAGCTCTTGGTGAGTTGGAACGAGCAATGAGGCTCGATCCCTTTTCCCACGATCTACTTTTTGGTGCGGAAGCTCTTTGTCACTACTGGCTAGGAAACTATGACAAGGCAATAACAAGTTTTAAAAAAGTAAAAGTGCTGAAAGCGCACCTTTTTTACATGGCTTTGGCCTATTTAAAGCAAGAAAATAAAGAAATGGCTGATCAAAAATTAAAAGAAGCTCGAGCTATGACAGGTATGGATATAGAATCTTTTGTAAAATCCGAGCCTTACAAAGATCAGGAGCGAATAAATGCGTTGATGG
>Ga0308019_10000826_pt1 | contig 19262 bp, 15 predicted proteins | sample Neamet284_FD_203135 | JGI IMG/M metagenome (GOLD analysis project Ga0308019, IMG submission 203135) | Marine microbial communities from water near the shore, Antarctic Ocean - #284 | ecosystem: Environmental > Aquatic > Marine > Unclassified | place: Southern Ocean | collected 2014-10-01 | reverse complement strand
AATGGTGATATGTTAGCAATATTTCGACAGTCAGCGTACGCGGTACACACGAGAGTACTAAAAAAGTATAATGATCTCATTTTAATATTGTTATATGACAATCTAACTAGGTGAATATATACTAGAATCATGCCATGCCATTGCTTCGCACAATTGAAGCCTCACTACTCCAAAAAGATCCACCTCCACCGGTCCTTCGCCTCACGACATGTGCCAGAAGAAAGACACCGCCAAGGCCAAGTAGACCAACAACAGCGTAGAAAACAACGCTGCTCTCCTCAGTGTCCTCCTGGGTCTCCTTGATGTCCTTCGCGACATCCGTCAGCGTCTCGCTAATCTGCTTCAGGAGGGCAGACGAGATGACATCAACGTTGCCGTTGTTTGCAAAATTATCATTTTGGAGAGTGCCAGTCCACGGGTTGGTAGGAGGATCCTCCAGCAACATACGAGATTCAAATGGCTTGGGCGCCGCCTCGGAGATCGGCACCACGAGCTGCTGTGACAACATGCGCCGCCTCCCGGCCTTCGACCAAAGAAGATCAACCTGAAGACGGATGGAATCCTCGACGAAGAGCTGCGACTTAATTGCGAACTTGCCGACAATCTCGAAATTAGTGACCGAGTTAGGATGTTCTGCCAGGGCCTTCGCCGCATCATAAACGATCGGGGTCGTGATCGTGTTTACCGTGTTGGCAAATGTCACCTGTGTAGTGGCGTCAGTGGCAATAGCCGTACTCTCGAGCGTGTAGCGATCAGTCATATCCACCCAAGTACCAGTGATCTCGTCCAGACGCTGCCAGGCGTAAGTGATCGCAACAGTATCGTAGAAGTACTCGAGCCAGTAACTGATGGTTTTGTCTGCATACTTCGTCGTGTCCTCAAGGTCGAAAACTACCTTGTAGTAATTTCCGAAAGTGAAAAGGTCCTGGCCATCACCAGCAGTCGTAGCAAGAGCAGCGTACGCAACAGTGTTATCCACAGAGACCTCCTTGGTCACGATGTAGTTCGCGGGCTGAATCGTAACAGAACCGTAATCCTTGTACACTTGCCAGTCAAGCACCTGCGCGTCGGGCATCGCGATCGAGCCATCCGACTGCTCCACTGCCATCTGAACGTCGACAGTCGAACTTGCCAGGATCTCAAGCTGACCGCCGAGGTGAATCTTCATCGTCACGAGCTGCCACGTACGGCGACACTGCGACAGGTCAGTTGAAGCGTCACCAGGGTCCGTGGTGACCACCTTCATTGAAACGTGGAACTGGTCGGGGTACTGATAAGCCTCCGTCTGCCACGTGCCAGCTCCGCCGGTTGTCGTGCCGGGGCCAAACGTCTGCACGTTTTCACAGACGTCCTTGGGCTGATTCGTGTAACAGATGGTCGTGGCCACGTAGAAATCGTAGTTGGTCTTAAACGTACCGTCAGTCTGCAGAACAGTGTCAGTAGTAGTGACGAAGCAATCGGCAACGCCAGGCATGATAGTGAGGGGGAATTCACCGTTTGCGTCCATGTCAATACGGCAAACACTGTTCTTGTAGTCAATCGTCCCACTGCCCACGGCCGAAGTATACGGATAAGTCTGGAACGGTAGAATATCAACCCACCCAGATACATGAGGGAGGTTCTCTGCAGTCCAAGTGTCAGCAGCAGGTGCCCCAAACGCCAGGAAGGGCCCGCCACCCTCAAGGTTATTGAAGAGATAGTCAGAGTCCCAGTTAATCCACGGACGAATACTAACATCTTTAGTCACGGGGTCGTACATGGTGACACCGACGTCAATTGGTGCAGCAGTGGCATTGCCTCCGAAACTATCAGTTGCAAGAGCAGAAGGCATATCAGCGCATGGAAGGACCTTTGCACCGCTAGCAGTAGGTGACGACGTCGGGCTGAAAGTCGTGAACGCACACTCGCAAAGACACGGCTGTGAAGTGGAACAATCGCTAGTACCAATGCCGTTGTTGAACACGACGTAGTTGTTAGTAGTATCAAGTGACGTGCCAGGGGGCTCAGACGTGACTGTACTCATCCGAAACGAGTATGCAGTCAAATCAACCATGCTACCGTCTTTCATCGGATATTCCTCGCCCGCAAACTCCGTAGCCAGCTGGTACATATCGCCGCCCTCAAAACGACGACACTCGTTCATGGCGCAGTGGAGAGGAGTTCCACTAGCCGCGGCTGGTGAACAACATTGTCCCGTAGTAACCTGTTGGAACTCTGTTCCATATGCTAGGATGTGAGCATTGATATTGTCGACAAATGGAGGCGGAGGCGTTGTGCTCTTTCGCCAACATTCAAATGCGGTATTTCCGGTAGCTTCATTAATTTCTGTGTACCAAAGTGTACATTTGCCACTGGATAGTTTAACGGCGAAGCCAGCACAATCGGCGACGTCGCACATACTCTTACACTCAGTAAGTGAATGATAGTGGCCCACTGTTTCGCCGTACGAATGTCCCTCTGGAGCCCAATGAGGAGGCTCAACACCATTCTGGTGACAAAGCCCAACCTCTGAGTACCAACCTAGACCGTGGTCCAGTCGTCGACTGCCCGCTGTTCCATACGCTTCAATATGAGCATCGGTTTTGTTCGTAAATACAGTTGCGCCAGCAAGGCCGAGCAAGGCAGTTGATCCAATAAGGACCTTAGTAGAGAAGTAAGGCATAGCTGGTTACTGGATTATTTCATATGTGTAGTTAAAGTGTTTATATATGCAAGATGTTAACAATTATTATGATACTGAGAAAGATTAAATTTTTATGGGCAACCTGTTCAACATTTGCTACGCGCGCGCAAAAAAATATGATGCCGATGTCACAGTTATTTATGCGCCGTACTGTAGCGAGTGCAACGGAAGAATCTTGAAACAAATTACACTAATGGATGGGAAGTACATGACGTTCTATTGTTCGGAGCAATGCAAGTCGAAATATTTGCGAGGTAATCAGCCTAAGCAATATAACGCCCAAGCAAAAGATCCAGCGTCTCTCCTGTCTTCGCCGTTTGCAAGGCACGTCCAATAACACGGCTGCGCTCCTCCAGCAGATAATCATTCAAACTGATCAAAAGCCTAGCCTCGTGGTCAGCACCCGCGCCGCCACCAGCACCAGCACCGCGAACCCTTCCCATCAATGCGATGAGAACGGGGTCCGTCGCCAAACGCAGCTGGATGGACTTCATGTCATGACCGTATGCACGGTACGGCCGGGTGATTACCATCTGCTTCTCCTTGAGCCCAATCATGTTGAGTCCTTCATCCGGGTGCTTAGGAAGGTCCCACACGACCCAATGACCTGCCTTGATCTCCTCGTCCCCGGTATTCATGATGGTACACAGGCCGCCGAACTGAGACACGAACATAGCGTCGTTGGCAATCGGCCGTCCAAAGGACTCCTTACTGGCGTCATAGATCGAACGAGTCGCGGCGACACCGCCGAACTTCAACGTCTTCCGAACCGCGAGGCGTTTCTCATCAGAAGATGCCTTGCCCGTCAAGTTGCTGCTCTTCGTCTTCAGACCGTTGAGACAGGACAGAAGCTGCACCTCAGTGTCATTAATACTCTTCTGGTAACCACGCCGAAACATGGTCTCGTCCTGCTGGAGACAGATTTCGTGCGGCTGGATCGTCAAAATATCAGCTGAAATGCGCTGCGAGACGTTATCGACAGCCTTGAAGCGCCCCTCTGCCGGCTTCTGGCGGTAACGCGCGTGGTCCATGTCCATACAGACATTGTAGACCACGCGGCCCGACTTGGTGATTGGGTTTGAGAAGCTACTGTCATTGTAGCGAGACATGATGACTGATAGATCGGCAGCGCAGTCTGCTTCATATAGTAAAACTATGTTTATATACCTTTTTCTTGTTGTTTTTGGAACACAATATAAAAGAAGTCATTGATTATGACAACACGAGCAAACAATGCTTCGTCAAATTGTTATTTGCCAATGTGTTCTATTAGTAGTCGGTTCGGTATCTGAGTGTACCCGTCCAATTATAAATCATTGGCTTGACGATGAAAGCTTGAGAAACGAAAGCTTTACACTCTTTGGTGATCATCCTGCGCACGAAAAAACCATATTTTTTACACTTGCTGACGGCACGTGTAAAACAAGACAGGGGGGGAAGACTCGGCTGTTTTGCAACGGATATACGTTTTCACTGAATTGCAGCCCGGGGCCACCGCAGATGAAAACACATGAGATTCTCATTGGTCTAGGACAATCCTCAGTTATTTGGAACCACTATAAACGAATGATTTTGACCGAAGATTCTATCACATTTGGAGATGCTGATCTGCCTTTCGATGAAGACAACGGTATGAAACTACGTTGTAGTAGTAATACTTTGAATAAACATCTGTGTACGCACGAAAATGGTGAAATAATCTACGGGCAAGACAGAGATGTCGAGTCAACTCGCATTGTGTTATTTTCTGATAGTTTGACTACAACTGTATCACCTGGGGTTTACTCAACCATTATCTCTGGGGATAAAAGTTTTCATTACAGTTCTTCAGCTGATGATGATGTCATTAAATGTGGTGAAAATTGCATATGGACCTCTGATATTTGGAAAGAAACCAGTCATATGATAACACGGGGGGATCAAAACGTACTCGTTCTAGGGACATTGGCAAGACAGCAGGTGAAAATCAGTTACGATGCAGTAGAACACTATGTGCATATTGTGCCGATTGTACACAGCTCAAAATATTCGAAAATCGCAAGTCAGATTATTCTTATCGTAAAACTTGGAGTACTTTGTTTTCTGGCGACAACCACTTCAATCAAAACGTATAACAAAAACACTGCTAAGTTCATCACTACAATATCTGTGTTTATCGGACTCGAAATTCTTCTCTTCGCGCATTCAGTTATTTTTAAGATAACTGGCTTGGGGCAGGTGGCTTTACTAATGGCTCTGCATCTTATGTACGACGATAAGTATGAGATGGGTGGTCAGCCACAAGCAGTAATACTGGCACTCGTCCTCATACAGAGTACATTGATTGAGTTGAGCTTCTTTGAACTTTCGATTCTTGCTTTGATGGCCCACGGGATTATTGTTATTTCGACCTTCATCCGACTCATCATCAACCGAGCTGATCAATTAGCACTGCTGTTCGGCGGCATCGTACTGATTTCGTTAATTCTAACAATGGACGTACTGGCGTCAGATATTGTAGAATTCAAATGTCTTTTTGGCCTGTCATCATCGGCATTACTGTATATTTTTTTCACAGAGATTTGTGTTGCTCTTTCACTTGAGTGGATAGCGCGTCAGAAACTTTAGTCTAAGCTGTGGTATTCGATGTCGAGACCAGCTATCAATTTTTGTCTTGCGCGTTTATCATAATAGTACAGACAGATTTCGAAGACTATCAAAATACAGACACAACCGAAGACAATTGCGCTAGAAATAATTACAGTTAACATAGTAACCTAAAATATTGCATCTTTGGAAACATTTATACTAGTTTTATTCTTAAAATATCAAAAAAATCCAAATCACCACTATCTCAACAATGGAACACACCCTTCTCGTCATCACCGACATCGGGCGCGCTGACCCAGACGACGCTGCAATGGCCAACTTTCTGGTCGCGTACATGGGTAGCATCCGCAACTTGTTCGATAACATTGTCTTTGTATGCGTAGGGGGGGATGACACGACCAAGAACGCCAAGATTCTCGCGAAGTGTATCGAGGCCACGACGCTCAAGGACGGGCTGCCGCTCCATGAAACCTATCTCATCCTTGGGAAGCCGACGAAAGGCGGCCACGAACTGGAGTACGGTGCTGATTGGGATGGCCCTTACGAGAAAATGATGAACATCACGTCCCGCATCACCGGGAAGATCAGCGTGCTCGTCGCGGGACCGCCGGTCGGTATCAAGTTCGACGACTTTATTGACTGGGAAGCCAGCAGCCTGCACGCCTGTGTCTTCGTCGGCGATAAGCCGAGCACTTCGTATTCTCGTGGCGTCAATGGCGGTGGCACTCTCACGTCGGACGAAGACCGGTCGGAGATCCTGGACAACATTGCAATTCTCGAGATGGAGCTCGGCCAATCCGGGATGATCTTCCTCCCACCCAGCTTCACACGAGCGCAGCCTATCACGGTGCAGAACCTGGCGATGTACAAGAACCCTCTTCTCACTGAGCTGTACATTAGCGTGACCGCGAAGTACCTACTCATGGAGCGCCCTGTGCACCTCCCCCCTGTCATCCAGCTTCGCATTGCCAACGCGAACCTTACTTCGCTCACTGCGCTTTGCGAGGCGTGGCCGCTCGCAAAGGATGCTGTCGACCAGGCCGACTCTATCAACGATCCGGCGTTTGTCAAGGCAGGTCTTCTCTACAGCCAGCGGTCTGACTTTGGCGCCAAGGGCGACCTGTCAATCATGGACATTCCCGAGATGGATGACGTGGACAAGGGGAAGATGCGGGCAAAGCTCGCGGAGGTGACTGCACAGATATTCACCTGCCAGGCCTTCATCAACACGCTGTGCTTCACGGCAGAGGCGTCCCCGACTCCAGTGGAGGGGCTGACGCGCTACCTGGCCGAAGTCCCGAAAGGAGTGGACATGCCCCTCATGCCATACTACGACGGTATTGGGGCCGCTGTCATCTGTATGATGTCGCGCGACGGCAACGACGGGCTATTCTACAAGACCTTCGAAAACGCCTACTCCCACAACAAGTGTGCTGAGAACGAGCGCTACCCACTGGAGGTGATGCAGCATATGATCCACTTTGAGCTTAACAAATTCGGATGAGTCTAAAAAGTAAACAAGCTTCGCTAACTACCTTGCTCATAAAAGAACGTTTGGATTCATCACCAGATTCAGTTTTTGCGTCATCGTCAGCATTCGCACTGCAAATGTCAATAGTCAGATGACCACCTTTGTAAGATTTCGGAGGCGTCGGTGGCTTCGGGCTCCCAATCACACACACGTCCTCGTCCTCACTGTCCGTGTAATGGTCGACTGGTCCTGCTATATTCATGGTATTGTATCCCAGTCGATATCACGTGCCTCACCTGGGGTCAATCCTAGCACCCCAAGCGTTATATATGAATGCTTAAAAAGCGACAGCCTACGGAGATCCAACATGTCTTTAATCTCCTCTTGCATGTCCGGACACATGATTTTTTTGAATCCGTTTTGTACTGGGTGGCAGACGACCAGGACGAGGCTCGAGATCTTCACGTCGTAGTTATTCTCCAAAATGTACTTGTACAGGTTCAGCTGTAGGGCGTAGTGCATGAAGTTGCAGTCAGCCACATGCTCTAATGGGAAGTTGCCTTTCTTCGAGTTCTTGATCTTAATCGCCTTGCTCCTCTTCCAATCGTAAATTGAAAACGTGCCGTCGCTGTTTTTAAATACCATGTCCATTGACCCAGCAACTCGGAGTTGTGTATCATAAATCATCCACTCTGTACGGAACGGTACCATTGTCTTGTCCCTTGACTTCTCGAACATCTGGAATTGCTTCCATTCCTTCGTGTCGTTTTCAACATCGATGCCGTTGTACGAGAGTTCCACGTCCAAATGAAACCGTGTCCCTGCGGAGGCGGCATCGTCCCGATTTTGCTCCCACATGTCCAGGATTTCTTTGTTCGTTTTCTTGTAATATTTGTAGTTCGGGTCAGTGAGATACTTCCGACCACGGGTAATTGCACGAATGCAATGTTGTGCGTTGAACGGTGTGAAGAAGGATTTTATAATTGTTGTGCAACTCGTGCCCCCAATATCTTTGATGTCCTCTCCGTCCCAGTAGTAAAGGTGCCCGGCCTCCTCAAACCCCAATCTTCTGTCGTGGTGATGTGGATTCGATTCCTCCAACCTTCCTTTTTTCGCACATGTTCTTAGAGTCGTTGGCTCTGCAGCACGCTTCATTCGCAAAAATAGTTCACCACTATATTTAGTATCAGTACCACTTTATTTATACCGTCAACTTACCATGGATACGCTGTTACGAAATACATTCTCATCAATCCTGTCATCTGTCGAAGTATGGTGTCTGAATCACATGTCTTTTCAATTTAAATACATGACTCCTGTTCAAGTTTGGAATGTAATATCCAAAATTCAAAATCGAAACGTTAGCAAACAAGTATGCCGTAAGAGGAAAATAAGCGAAGTCCTAATCGACGACCTGTTACTGTGTGAAACTATACACACATGCAATGAGTGTGGTGGTCATGATATTATCAACAACCAGGTCCAGGTAAGGGGTGCAGACGAATCAATGACACAGTTTCTGTTTTGTCAATCATGTGGCTCTATGTGGAAAGAGGAATAAAATTCAAATACAGCAAAACAGCTGAGTAGAAGTGTTGTACTTCGGTCTAACTTTCGAAACGGTCTTGAATCGAAGTAGTTCGCGAGTGGTTTTCCTGTTCTTTGTCCATCCCATCAACGTCCATATCTTCATCCAGTCATCGCGAAATAAAGTGCATAGTTGAACAAAGAGTATGGCGTCATCAATTTCGTATGGCTGATACACGGCGGCTTTAAAAGATTTAACCGGATCCCACTGACCAATGTTTGAATCATTCGGAATTAGTTTATCTACGTTACGTAGCATCACAATCCAGTCATCTTCTGAAAGTTGTGTATCCTGTAAATCTCGTGCAATCCTTTTGAACAGCCTGTCTGATTTTTTAAAATAACACCGCAGTGTATCAATTGATGATACGTACATGATTCCAGCGACGTATCGTTCCTGTAGCCATGAAATACATTTGTTATTCATTCGAAACTCAGACATGATCGGCATGAACGGCCGTTCGTCGACAGAGCTATTAGTCAAGAAAAACGCAAAAATGTTTAGTTCCTTCTCGCGTTGGTCGGACGGTATAACCTCTGTTATCGTTGCCGCCACTTCATCAAGAAACTGGGCCAAATCAACATGCATCACATCGCTTTTAATTAAGTGAGCGTAGCGTTCAACGAGCTCAAATGTAGATCGCGCGTCATTTTGATTGACTTTACACGCAAGCCATATCAACAAGTAGACCTGATCCGCAAGCACCAAGAGCTTCTCGCAACATTGAATATTGCTTAGAACGAACTGCGCAAGGTGGAAATCAAGAAAATCAGGATATCCATATTTAGATTCATCAAGTGTCTGTATTCTATCGACAATCGAATCATCTCCGGGTATTTTTGAAAACAGTTCCATTTTTTGTCATAAAACCAGATTCAAAATATTATATACATGAAACAATATTCTCGAAGAATTAGTGGTCACTATGGAAAAGTTACTGGACTATGCCAATAAGCAGAAAAGGACGAAGCTACGGAATGCCCTACGAAGATTGAACGATATGATCGGAATGTCTACTGTGAAGGAAAGTGTGGCAAAACAAGTTCAGCGACATATCATGACAGATATTTTCCTAAAGTCCCAGAATGCCACACAGGAGCGCAATGTCACCACACGTGCAGGTGCTCGTTTAGAAAAGAAGTTAAAAAAAAGGAAGAGGCGGGGTCATGGTCACAACTGGACACGAAGAAAAACGAAGAGACGACGGGAAGCGAGTACAGGGGGGCGCCAGTCGATTGAACTGAAGGAGGATGCAGGGCTCGCATTCCTCAAGATGATCATCGAAGCTAACCGAGCCAAAGATTCGCAATCACCCAACAATATGCCAGTGATTCAATTTGCCAACGATGGAGACGAGAGCGAGTGGGAAACTGACGAGAGCGACGATGAAGAAGAAGATTACGTCGGATACAAGTTTCACACGTTGTTGATTGGTCCACCCGGCTGTGGAAAGACGACGTTGGCGAAGAAGATTGGGGATGTGTGGGAGGCCGCGGGGATCGTCAATGGAACATTTCGAGCCATCGGCCGGACTCATGTCATGAGCAAATGGCAAGGGGAAGCCAGCGAAAAAATCCGAGACGCGATTGAGGAAACACGCGGGGGCGTACTGTTCGTAGACGAGTGTTACGGACTCGTACATGGGAGCAGCGACACGTACGGCAACGAGGTGTTAACGGCGATTGTACAGGCGATGACGGATTCGAAATGTGGGACTACTTTCATCTTTGCTGGCTACGAGAAGGACGTGAAAGCTAAAATATTCAGTGCAAATGCAGGGTTGGAGCGTCGGTTTGATGCCATATACAAAATCGGACTCAACGACCCTGCACACCTGGCCAAAATCTTCCTGAAGTTGAACAAAGATGAAAAATGGAACGTGTCCATGCAAATGGCAGACATCCAGCAGCTATTTTCCAACTACAAGGCGGATATCAAGTTTGGTGGCGCAGACGCTGAGAGCATTGCAGAAGAAGCTCGGCGGGAACATATGGATCGATTTTTTCCACACGTGATGGATCGACGACTTTCTGCGGAAGATGTTAATTTGGGGATGAAGAAATTTCTTAAGAAAAAAGCTAGCCATAGACAAAAATTGTTGTGTACGAATATGTTTATGTAATACAGCATTCTGAACCAATGCATTCTGCTGACTTGCCAATAATCTCTAAGTACTTGGATCTTGCGGTGCCAACATCCATAGACATGTAAATTGTGTCGTCTGTTTGATGCTCGGGGTCAACCCGAACTGGCCGAAACCCAAAATGTTCGTATAGACCCAAGAGCCTTCGATTCTGTTCTGTGTAGCGCGCCCCCGGAATTTGAGCAGCTTCAAGATCGACCCCTAAATCAAGTTCAACAGCAAGCGCGAGCACAAGAGCCAACAGCGACTTGAAGATATTCCTGGGGCGATGTGAACTTTCATTTGCTTGCTTTACACAAATGAGATCAATCATAACTTTGCGTTCGTCGACTATTGATTGTTTTGCAAATACTGCACCCCACCGCACGCCCTCATCGCTTTCATATAACCAACCTCTGATCTTCCCCGCGAGTGAGTCCTCCGCCATTGCACTGTAAAGTTCCGGTGCCATCCCCCGACCATCGTGCATGCAAGATTCCTTCAAAAGATTGTTCAACTCATCGACGCTAAGATTATTGCACGCTGCGACGTCACAAATTCGAAATCCAGATGGAATTAAACCTGGCGCTTCGTGTGTGAGAAAATCGTATTCTGAAATGTGTGTTTCAACTTTTTTTCGCTTCACTTGTCGGCTCATATTTATCAATAAAAACAGATGACGATACTTTTATACAGCAAAATGAGATAAGAAGGTATATAAAACATAGCGATTTCAAAAGTTAGTAGCAGCAAGTATGGCACGCCCTGGAGCTCCCCACCTTGAAGATAATGATGCGGTCACTGGTCAAGCATTCGCGAATCCGCAGTCTGTGGGACAGATGTCATCGGACCCAGCCAACATGTGGCATCAGTTCTTTGGCCCCCCGGTCGGTGAAATCAAGACTAACCCCTACGACAAGTATCAATACGAAACATACACCCTGCCAGACGCCTATTCCGGAAAGAACATATTTTTGCGGGATACTATTGAGGGATTCATCCAGGAAAACAACACTTGGTACACGACTGTTTGCCTCCCCACTCAAGTCACCGACCAGATTCACCTCCGCTGGAACGCCTTTCACTTTGACCAGGCGCTAGCCTCGGTCGTTCCTGAGGAGGGTATCTCCCGACTGATCACCTCCAGCCGCAAGGCTCAGGAGGACCACACGATCCGCCATGGCCTCGCCTTCACCCTTGAGCACGGTTTCATGAACACCGACCAGGGACGCCGCCAGTACATGCTGAACATCCAGCAGATCGCACAGTGCGTCCAGGAGACGAACAACTACGATGTTCTGTCCTCCATCCTCAACTGCAACGACTACGAGCGCGAGTGGGAGAAGCGTCACTCGATCATCCGCACCCCGTGGAACGAGGTCGGTCGCCGTGAGGTCCTGGAGTTCGCCATCGTCCAGAAGGATCCCCGTGGCTTCGAGATCATGCACGAGAAGTACAAGAAGCGGCTGCAGCGCTACGGCGTGAGCCCTTCGATGTGGATCTTTCCGCCCGGCATGGCGCTCTACGCCGCGTTTAACCCCGTGGTCTCCGACTACAACAAGCAGGCCCCTAACTCCGTGACGCTCGCCACGTCAGCTGAGGCGCTCGGTTCGTTCCGTGGCCTCAACGTTTTCGAGACGAGGGAATTCGATGTTCGCAACGGCGAGCTGCCTATCAACCTGCTCAAGCGCCGCGTGCAGATTGGGGAGTCGTATTTCCTGCGCAACCACCACAACAACCCGGAGGCTTTTAAGACCGACGAGTCGCTGTCGACAGTTATCTACGACGAGCGCCGCGACGATTGGTGCAAGATCGATTTCATGGACGCCTTTGACCGCGTGAAGCGCTTTGGTCCGGATGGCGATCTCGACCACAACGACATGGAGGGCGACGACTGTCCCAAGAACGACCCGTTTACCTACCGCAACTCCAACACGGATGACGATGACCAGCACGACTGGTGTAACTACTTCGGCCAGATCGAGACGAAGCATGTGGACAAGCAAGCGTTCAAGTTCTTCTGCAAGGCTGCTGCTGCTAATACGAACGTTGTAAATTATCTGCGGGGAAGCGCGCAGTATAACGCTGGGGTTTCCCCCAACGAACTCGCGCCGAAGGCTTTCGAAAAGATTGCAGGGGGTGGGGCCGGCGCTCCTGTTCTTGGCCAACCGGACAATGTCGATCCTAATGACACTGCTGCTTATAAGCTCATGACCGACGGTGGATACGAACCGAAGAAGAAGGAGCTGAGGGATTACAAGAACATCAAGCAGTTCGTGGCGGCCAAGGCCGAGATTGCGAAGCTTAGGGCTGGTGGTTCGGAACTGATGTCAATTCGACTTGATTCTAATCGTTTCAACCAAATTATTCGTCCGGGCAGCAAGGCGGGAAATCGTATTTACGTCCTGTTCAACGACAGTGACTCCGATGTCCCCGAGCTTGTCGGTGACGGCACAACAGATGAGTCAAAGGCTAATCGCGAGAAGCTACGGAAGATTTTCGGTTCAACACGGCGGGGTGACACCGATTACCGTGTGAATATCGGCTCGGCCTTCGAGGCTCCCGAGGAAAGCGGGGTTGGCGAGAAGCGCTCCCAGCGCGCTGTCGACAACCAGCAGTGGAAGTCGAAGCGCCGCGCAGTCGGTGTGCAGGACTTTGCAGAGACGTCAGCAGCGGAGATCGGCGTCGCGGCTCAGGTGGTCAATGGTCGCGTCGCACAAAGTGCCGCGAACGTTAGGCTTGGCGCTATGGAGACGGATGGGTTCGTTTTCAATGGAAAGGTTGAGTTTTACCACGAGCTCATTAGTGAGCTTCCGGATAACGAGCGCCAAATTGCGTCGAACTACCTGTTTAGCCCTATTAACAAGGAGTTCTTCCAGGTCTGCTACGGCAACGACGTTTGCCCGCCGTTCGAGATCCTTCTCGCGCGCCCGCACATGACATACGACATGATGACCTGCGTCATGATGAAGGGCGGCTCGGAAACTGGCAACACCTTCCAGGGACACTCGGACTTCCAGCTTGGCGACGACGTTCAGTCTAAGATTCACTACGGTAACTACACGTACTACTCCAAGGCGCTCGTGACTAACCCGAAGAACATCCTGCTGGCGCGCAACGTCTTCGCGGGCGGCTACGTCAGCGGCGACGACTGCGACTGGATTGATCGTGACTCGTACTCCGGGCATGTTGTCAGTGGGTCGCTTTACGCCTTCCTCGTCCCCGCCGGCGAGCACAAGAAGCAGAACCCTCTGCGACTGTTCACCAAGCCGACCGATGGCTTTGGCCATGCGTTCGGGCGCGAGATGACTGGGCGCGACTTCTACAGCCGCGTATACGGCCATGACAGCCTTCTGTCGGTCGAGGACTTCGAGACCATCGGCACGCGCAACGACACGAACGACATCGTGTACCAGGGCCACCAGTTCTGGTGGAAGGAGCACCGCGAGCAGCAGGGCGCTGCGGGCGGGCGTACGTTCGGTTCTTACACTGGCGTCACGACCAACACCGGTCACTGGGGCAAGAACGTGTACCCGGGCTGCGGGCGCGTGCGTAACGGCGACGAGGTGTATCTCAAGGACTGCAGCTGGGATAACGAGGTTTATTAAACAACAGTTTTACATCTTTAGTTTCGCAGAAAATAATCTATGCAATGACCCGATTCTAAGTCCATAATGCTCTGGGGAAAATTCAGAACCATATTGGGATGCGACTGGCTTTGTTTTCTTCCGCGCTTGTTCATAAGAAAAGCACTCCTTGTGTAAATGGTTCCCTCGGTCATCTGATCCAATGATGCCTTCACCTTTAATGACCGGTTTCTTGCATATTGGACAACACCCCCTATCCCGCGCTCTGCCGTCCTCGCTTCGTGAATTAAAACAAAATTGATGATAATAAAGAGTGTACTTTTTTTTAGTAACAGAATTTACTTTTTTGATTGAAGATCGATCTTGCCAATTGTATACAGGGTTACAGCACGCGGCACAGGCCCCCCTGCTCTCACCACCCTTTAATTGTATGCACCGAACATGTGCAAACGGTGGCGCCCCGTCCCCGAATTTACTTACTGCAGCAGCATTGTCAACAGATAAAATCACTTTGTTACAAAACTCGCAGCCGCGATTAACAAGTAAATCTTCACTTGAATCGCTCTCCCCACCATCTTCGTCCATTATTGTGCGCTGTTTTTCCTCCTCCTCTTCAGTATCAACTGGCCCAGCAGCAGCGGCAGCAGCAGCCTGTTGGCGAGGCGGTGCTTGACGTCGCTTTAAACCAGCAGATGTTCGGTTATTGTAACTTTTTGCAACATGTCTAAATTTGATTTCAGGATAGTGGACAAACCATGATTTGCCAAAGTCAGTTAATCTTTCTTCATACTTCGTAGTATTTCTCTCTGGGTGTTCAACGTCATCCCACTGTGCCATAAACGTCATTTTACCATCAGAAGAAAACGCTATCTGATTAATCATCGATGTGTATTTTTTTCGAGTTGCCCGATCTGTCATTTTAATGTAGTGACCCACTTTGGTTGCCTTCGCAAGGAGATTTTTCTCCTGTTTGAGTTTTGGTATAGAAAGCTGTTTCCCTGCAGAGAACCGTGCTTGATATATCTTCATAGGCAATCGAGCACCATCACGAGTTCTCCTTGACGCACAATCTTTTCCAAACCAAATACCATCTTCAGTCATACGTGTAGGATTGGTGCATAGAATTAGTTTAAGGTTATCGCTGCCCTCACGATCTTGTTTTTCAAGTGAATCTGTAGCACCTACTAGTGCGTTGGACATTGCAACACATGCTTTCTTGATATTGTTATAGTCGTAAACCCACCATTCGTTGGAAAAAAGTGCTTTACCAATTGGCTTTGCCTTGTCTTCTTGCATGCAATACAACTGCATAAGCTGTTTCATTCTAGACTCGTCCTGTAAAGTAGCACCTTTGAGCAAACCAATTAGTCGCACCTTTCCGTTCAGATCATAAATGTGGTCTACAATCCTGTCAATAGGGCCAGCGCCACGCAAAGCAAATCCAATTTTCAACACATATCCCGTCTTCTTTCCTTTTTGTCCCCACAAGTTGTGTCGGAAATTAGGTTGGCAGTCTTTCCCAGTTACTTGCACTATGTAGCAATATTGATTTACGTTACCTGGTTTATGAGCCGCAAGCATATTCACAAGCGTAGTAGTACTTCTATCCAAAGACGCATATGTTTCATCAAAATCAATCCTTTCTTCTTCATCGAAAAGACTGTCCGTTTGCGAAGGTTCTTTTCGTTGTGACATTACTAATTTATCTATATGCATAGCCAAGTCTGATTTATATATCAACTACTCTAAATCTAAGCGACCGCGAATCACCATCCCACCCTTCACGCGCTATCTCAATAATTTCCTTTCGCTTCTGTAAGAAACTGGCCACATCAAGCCATTGGTTCTTTGTCAGCTCAGACGGCCGCTGCAGCAGGTAATCCGAATATACAACAGCGTTCGTCCGTCCAGTCTCATGAAGATCGTGTAGGAACACCAAATACTTCGATTCGTCCAATGTAACATGGCACTTGTCCAGTTTGACAGGAGGGTGTTCAAAACTCAAAACAGAGTCTACTAGCTTCGCGTCATCACCAGTAATAGCACCCTCTTGTACCAGCTTGAACGAATCATTAAGAACATCTTGGACAGGGGCGCCATATTCTTTTGTCTCTGCATTGATAACAGCAAATGCACAGGCATCGGATATCTTATGTCGACGGAGATAATCGGTATACATGTGAAGATCGCTGGCGTAGAAGGAATCAGTTCTCTGTGCCCATGTCCCATTGTATATGCGCTTTAACGTTGTTGGTGTATTAGTCGTACATTTCGCTAGTTCGTATGTCTTGCGTTCGGCTGCTACATTGGCGTTTCCACCTCGACTAATTTCTGCATTCCTTGCCATCGATGTTGTCACTGCAACTGGCGCAGTCCCTTCGCCCAGCCAAGGGTACAGATTTCGGCACCATTCAGATGCTTCCACCATATCCTTTCCACATGCTTCTAGAAATGTGACAGTGGGGATGATCTTAGAGTACATGTGAGCTTGTTGGTGCACGTTGTTGTCATAACCATACGCTGTCTTATTCACAATTCCTAACACCGCACATGGGACGAACAATTTCGACACAGACTGCAGACTCTTCATGAACTTGTCTGCAAAGAACATATCCTGCAACGTGCTGTACAACTGAACGATACCGAGGGCTGAGTCTTCACAATCACCCGCCTTGCGAACAAAAAGATGATCGAATGACTCGAACGCAATCTTTTCACCTCGTGACGGGTCAATGTAATAGTCCTGGATATACGGATAACAGTTGACAACATAGGTGCACATCTCGAGTGTCATTGCTGCTACATTATGAAAGCCAGCTGAAACACTCCCAGAATTACTCGCAAACTGAGATTGGATGGTCTTCGTGATTTCGTGCGGTTCTATGTTCCGTCGTCTCATGACTTTCCGCGCAGCATCCTGAAAGAAAGATTGTGTTGGAAGAACAGTTTTGTCCATATTGAAAAAATACGCTTGTGCGGGAAGCGGACAAACCCGTGTCTCCCATTCTGGCGTAAATACGTGGGTTGCGAAATCATCACATGCCGCGAATGCAGACTGAACAGTGTACCCCTCACTAATCATCTCTCTCGCATATGCTGAAAGAGATTTTTGGTCGAAAACAAAATGGGGCAGATCCTGCGATGACTGAACTTGAATAGTGCCGTACTGTACTCCTGAATTCATGTTTTTGATTTGGAGTAGCTTTCCACTAGTTGATACTGCTGAAGTTCCTGAACCCAAATGAAATTTACACATTTGCTCTCGGTTGTTCGGCTCGTACCCATACAGATCTACACAGATCATAGTCTGATCAGATCCCTTGACCTCAAAATCTGTTACAAATTTGAAATCATCAACAACAGGGATGATATGAAAATCTGACTTCGACTTTTCGTTACATGCCCATACATGTAGTTCAGGGTTTTTGACACACGAAGCAAGAGTCTTATTGTCAAAATCACTTAAGGAAACTTGAAACTTCATTTTTATTAGTAGTACTTGAATTACCAGACTTTATATAAACTATTTTACAACGTGTAATGTTAACAGCTGTAAGATGCCATCGGGTACCAAACAGTTTGTGAAACATGTGCGACTCAACATGCCGAAGTCGATTCATTCAGGAAATCGCACGTGGCAAGCTCTGTCAACGAGAGATGATATGGTACAGATAGATCTGGGCGAAAATGCAATGCCTAAGGTAGATGCACAGTCGTTGGAAGAAGAAGCAGACGGAGATATTGGATGCCTGCGGGCCATGGTTATCACTATTTATTATCGGCTCAATATTGGTGGCTACAAAACACGTCGTGATATTCATAAGTCTAAGAAAGTATGTGAAGACATGTTATCGAAGGTGGACGTCAAAGTTAACAAAACCGAAGATCGAATCAATGTTCTGGAGAGCTTGATCAAAAAGCAAGTTAGGAATAAGAACAGGCGGCAGGCTAGGAAGTATCTCCAGCAGATGAAACGCGCGCAGAAGAATCTCGCAGGGTTCATGTCGTACAAATCCGAACTTGAAACCATGTTAATTTCATTGGACCAGACTGAGGACCAGACAGATTTTGTGGTATCGTTCAAGGCAGCGAGGAAGGCGCTCAGTGGACACTCGAAGACATTGCCTCTAGCGGATTTCGACGATTTCGTCGACGATATGGAAGAGACAAAGGCTGACCTAGATGATTTTCACAACACCTTAGCGCAGCGACAGGATGTGCATTACACTGATATCGAGAGCGAGCTCGATGCGATGTTCGACACACCGAGTGATGGAAACACACCGGAAAATGCGGATCAACTCATAGCGGTTTCATCAATGCCGTTGCCACCTGTTAACCCAATCTACACTGCGGAGCAAGTACGAAACAGGGCCGAGGAACAGCTGGGTATATTGCAGGAGTCTATTATTTAATTTTACAATAAATAACAATGCATCTATGCGTGCTCGGAACGGAAAGCAATACCGCGCAGCTCCACGCCCTCGCCAGCCTGGTGGGTAGGGTGGTTGGGGATAATTCCGACCTGCGTACCCAGGAACCACACGACGTTAATGCCGAGCATCGTGGCGTAAACGGCAAGCGCGTAGAAACCAGTGCCTGCAACGAGCTGCTCATCGACCTTAGCATGGGCGGACGGATCCTTGAAGATACCCTCCTTGCCCCACAGGTGCTTGCGGTTGTCCATAAGGACGTCGTCAAGCTCGGTGAACGTCAGGATGGTGAAAACGAACGCAGCGATCAGGAAAGAAAGATCCAGCAGACGAACCCAGTAATCGCGGCTTTTCTGGTACTCGGCGGCGCCGAACGCGTTCGAAAGAAGGGGAACGTGGTAGACGATGCGCGCAGTAAAGGCCAAAAAGCCGAACACGTATCCGAGAATAGCGAAGGTACGGGCGCCCTCAACCTGCGTCTTGTATGAGCCCACAAAGTTCGGGTAGTGCTCGTCATGGACGTACTGGTCGATCGAGTAGCACACGTCGTGCATCTGGTCGTCCTTGGTCGGGGGGTTGTACAGGCAGCAGCCTTTGGTTGGGGTTGTCGCAGTGCTGCTTAGGTCCGTAGTCGCACTACACTTCTGCCAGTTGCGCTGTGGATCATCTTCGACCATCGTAACGCCAAACGGTTCCCCACCCTTGTACCACTTGCACCCGAGCGACTTCGAATGTGCGTCGCAGATGGTCTCCTGAATTCCGACCTCGCAACCTTTGCACATACTTTCA
>Ga0308019_10000824_pt1 | contig 19332 bp, 19 predicted proteins | sample Neamet284_FD_203135 | JGI IMG/M metagenome (GOLD analysis project Ga0308019, IMG submission 203135) | Marine microbial communities from water near the shore, Antarctic Ocean - #284 | ecosystem: Environmental > Aquatic > Marine > Unclassified | place: Southern Ocean | collected 2014-10-01 | reverse complement strand
CATGGAGAGACCTTGAGAATGCCAATGTAATATCTCGGCTACAGGAGTTTGTTTACTTAGACGCTATCAGTGAAGATTCATCGGTTGCAGAATTCTTGGACCCTAGAACTTGGAAAATGGCCGCAGTGAGATTACCATTCGAGCATGTAGTAGGAAGGAACCTATTACTGGCAAGAGTTGATGATGAATGGGTTTGTCTGCCACGACTAGGGATGGATGATGAGTGATATGGAAGAAGGTATGATTCGACTCGCCTCTGCTCTTGACACCCAGGACTTGATTGGTTTTACTCGCTCGTTTGTTGAAGACCTCAGGGGGGGACGTGAAAGTGTCAACCGTGAACTACTTCCTTGGCTATCAGAGATTGACAAAGGTTGGACTGGAGTATTATTTATTGGAATGGGTGGCTCTGCAGCTGCTGGAGATTTTATTTCAACACTATGTGATTTTGATGGTGCGATTCCAGTCAAATGTCACCGAGGTTATGATTTGCCGAACTGGTGGACGCCGGATTGGCTTGTAGTAGCAACATCTTATTCGGGTAATACCGAAGAAACATTGTCAGCATGTGAGCAGGCGATGAAACAAGACGCAACAATTGTTGTAATTTCAAGTGGTGGAATTCTAGCAGGCATGTGTGAGTTATCAGATTCAATGTATCTGATTTCATGCCCGGGCGGACAACCGCCGCGCTCAGCATTAGGGCATATATTTTCACGACAATTATCTCTAATGTCGGAAATTGGAATTGTTAATATTGAGATTTCAGATGAAGCCCTGATACGATTACAACAGGCTGCTGATGATAGTGACATCATTTCACACCCGGAAGGAGATGTGTCAAGTCTCGCACTAAACCTGATGGAAAACCCAATTGCAATACTTGGCCCAAATGAATTGATGCCCGCTATCAATCGTTTCAAAAATCAGTTGAATGAAAATTCGGCACGGTTTGCTAGAATTGGTGCTTTCCCTGAAATGAGCCATAATGAAACTGTTGCCTGGGGTGGAGTTGGTGAATATCAAGACCCAGAAGCACAGAATCAGGCATTGGTATTGCTCTCATGGGACGATATGCATCCAAGAGTAATCCAGCGGATGGATTGGTTTGTATCGAACTGTCCAACCGAATTAGCTTGGAGACTTCATGGTGATGGTGAAACATTGGTTGAATCCCTTCTACACCTATGCATAATGATGGATTGGTTGTCAATTGGCCTAGCATTACTTCACGGTAAAGACCCTTCAATCATTGAGCCAATTATCTCGCTCAAAGAATTCCTAGCGCAGATTGATCAATAGATCGGGCCGAGCACTATTCTAGGGTCCGGAAACTTTTCCAATGCCCAATCTCTATCATCTTGAGAGACAACTCCTGGCATGTCATTTTCAACCGGTTCATCCCAAGATAGTTGGAAATGAAGATGAGGGGCCCACCCGCCGTTTACACTTTTATCGCCGACTGTAGCAAAGATTTGGCCTTCATCAATCATTCCACCGACCTCAACCAGTTGCAATGATTCCATAGAAAGATGACCATAAAGTGCCCATATTGGGCGTCCATCTAGTTCGTGTTGAATGATGATTGTCGGTCCGTAAGAGCCAGGCTCATCGTTGATTCCCATTGAGTGAACTACACCTGAACCGAATGCGTATACTGGTTCCCCGACTGGAGTGCCGATATCGATTCCAACGTGTAAATCGCGATTACCTTCGAATAATTCTTGAGTATACATATCCGGCCTTACTTCATCATAGCGACCGATTTGATACGCGAATGGGCACTCGAAATTAGGGTCTTCGCCCTTAGTGAAATCAAATACCCAATAATCCTCAGGAAGTTTGATGACTTCGGCCATATGATAACCGAAACGGCTCTAATTCATCATCCTTCGCAAATAGGTTTGAAGGCGAGATGAGAAAGCGGAGTGCAATGTCTTTGGGTTTAGGGGTCGCAATCCTGCCAGGCATTGCCATTGCTAGACGCCTTGATAAAGACGGTGATATGAAACGTCACCTTTTGCTTATGCCAGCATTTGGGTTACTGGTTTGCCTCGGAATATCGGGATTATGTTTTATCCTAAACTGGAGCCTTGAAACATTGACTGGATTGTTGATTTTAGCAAATATAATTGCTTTTTTTGCAATTAGAGTTGAATTAAGTCCGGTACATCTCGAGAATAAAATCCAACGTTCACCATGGTTCTGGATTTTTACTATAATCGCATTTGTAATCGCAATTACGCCACTTTCCTATGGCTCTCCAATGGGGGTGGACTGGGTCGGCTTCTCTGCACTAGCAGATTCGATTACCAGGACTGGTGGATTTACTCTAGCTGAACCATCGATTGGAAGTTGGATTTATCCTCCTGCATTCCCGATGCTTGCAGCATGGATGGGGGGGACTTCTCACATAGCGGTATTTTTGCTTGGAACAATATGCTTCATCGCTTTGTTACTAGGTGTTGCTGCTGTTGGAGAGAAAATGGGATGCAGTCATTGGACCATAATGGCCATGTTAATGGCACCAGCATTGTTCGCAAAGAATCTTGATTCCGGTTATCCAACTGTGGCTAGTCAATTGGGATTGGTTGTCATCCTTACTATGTTCTCCACGAAATTACGATGGGAAATTGTTGCATTGACCGCACTGGTTGTTGCAATGATTCACCCCACTGGGCTGATTTATCTTACTACTTTGGTTGCCGCAAAACTGTTGGTTGCTAAAGGTGATCAATTTAGCCTAGCAGAAAAGATACAATCAAGCATTTTGGTTCTGGCAATAATATTCGCAATTTTGATACTATCACCTGCATTTGATGGAAAAGCGGTATTTGCAGAATATGGATGGCAAGGCGGAGCGCCTATGGCAATGTATGCCGGCCTGCTATTGCCTCTAGGTTTGTGGTCTGCTTGGACGCTTCGAAATGACAAACCTGCCCGTATACTAATCATCTGGTTAGGGCTTAATTGGGTACTTACATCAATACATTTGTTTGATGGATTGAAAGGTTTCACATTACTTTCAATGATGTCATATGCATTGTATTCTATGAGTATGCATGCATTCCATATTCCATTAGCAACACTTGTTGGAATGCGATTATCCCGTGTTGAAGGCGGGATTTCATCTGATGGAGGCCGGGCGATTATGATTGCAACTCTGCTATTGTGTGGAATTGCTCACAGCGCACTTGCTGAACTTGCAGAACATGATGAGTTACATGTCTCATCTAGGGGAGATGAGGCTCTTATCGGATTGATGAGTAATCTTCCTGAAAACTCGATAGTATATACTGAAAACGAACACTGGGGCCATATTTATTCAATTCCAGAACATGTTGCTGTAACTACGGTTCCCACACTGGGAATACTCAAACAAGAACATTCGATTCAAAATACTGCAACTACTGCTATTATACGCGATGATATTACTAGACTACAAGAGTTAGGAATCACCCATGCTATCGCCTCTCCTAAAGGAGTAATGATGCAATATATTCAGGCCTCGACGCATTGGGAAAAACTTTGGTCGAGTGGTGCTTCAACACTGTATATCCTTGAAGATGACCGTATGATTTCAGATTTCCAAGCCATAGTGGGTGACAATATGAGACCCGACCCGTGGTCACCACAGAGAAGTCATGACCCATTCAATCTTGGAAATGAAAAGTTGTATCTTACAGAAGGTAAGCATAGTTTTGGAGTTGATGACCCTGAAGCATATCAAATATGTGTGATGGTCGAGTTTGTTGGAAATGTAAAAGCTGAAGTTAATGGAGAAACATTCCATGGTTCGGGATGGTATAACCCATGCACCTATGCAGGTAATGGTGGATTCGATATTCAGATAGAGAGTGAATCAAGATATTGGATTAACCCTCTTGGCGCATCTGGCCGTGGCGACTCTCTAATCGATGAAACCGGAGTTAGGGTACATTGGGTGGAAATCGTCTCAATCGCTCATCAATAAGCGAAAGACTTGACAGTGAAAACACAGCCCAGATAATGTGCCAAGCCTATTCATCATGCTGCCCACTCTTGATGAAGAGAAGGCTTTAGCCGATGTATATGCCAGAATCCCATTTGAAGAATTAGAAAGTTTGGGCTTTGAATCAAAGGTTGTCATTGTTGACGGTGGTTCAAAAGACGACACTGTAAAAATTGCAAAAGAACTTGGCTGCTCTGTAATACCTCAGTGGGGATCAGGCAAAGGAGCCGGTATTCGTCAGGCATTCAAGGTCTTTATCGAAAATGAAGATGATGTGTTGGTTATGCTGGATTCTGATGGGACTTATTCTCCCGAAGAAATCCCCTTGCTAATCTCATCCTTACCCGAATCGGGCATTGTAATCGGAGATCGCTTACATGGGAATCTTGAAACAGGGGCCATGACAAGTACAAATTGGATTGGGAATCATTTACTCACTTGGTTTGCAGTAGCATTGCACGGCACACAAATTAACGATTTATGTTCTGGATTTTGGGTATTTTCTAAAGGTGCGATAAAGAGATTGCAACTCAATAGCATGCGTTTTGAAATCGAAGCGGAAATGTATACTTCTTGTGTACATCAAAATATTCCGATTAGACAAATTCCAATTAGTTACTCGAAGAGAGTTGGAGAGGCAAAACTAGGTAGCATCAAAGATGGCACCTCTATTGCAAGGAAACTCATCATAAGGCGAATCTTCCCCACACCTCATGAGGAGAAAGGATGAGCCGGTACAGTGTCGCTATTCTTGGAGCGAGTGGCCTAGTTGGTCAGCGCCTCCAGGAGTTGCTTTACAATCATCCATTCTTCGAAGTAGTAGCTATCGCTGGTTCTCCAAAACACGTAGGATTAATGTTCGAAGAAATCGAATGGAGATTAGATTCTCAACGTCCAAATTATGATATTTTAATTTGCTCGATGAGCGATATTCCAGATGTAGACATTACGTTCTCTGCTCTACCGAGTAATGTTGCTGAAATTGTCGAGCCTTCTCTTGTTGCAAGAGGTATCCATGTATTCTCTAATGCAAGCGCTTTCCGAAGAGTGGCAGGGATTCCATTGGTTATTCCTGAAATAAACCCTGAAGCAATGCAAGCATACGAAGGTCATGCATGCGCAACTAATTGCACAGTAGTCCCGGTGGTAATGCCCATCAAAGGCCTGCTGCCGCTTGGAATTAAATCGGTAACAATTCAGACTCGTCAAGCCTTATCTGGTGCAGGTTGGAGATTATTATCCGATGAATCTGCATTGGCTGGCGATGTAAATCCGTTTATCCAAGGGGAAGAGGAAAAGTTGATTGCTGAATTCAAACATCTGTTAAATCTTGAGATCCCAGTAATCGCCTCATGCAATAGAGTACCGCATCGTGATGGTCATTTTGTTTCCTGTGGTGTTGAAGTAAGTCGTTCCACCAGCATCGAAGAAGTGAGTAGATTGATGGCACTTCCTAGTCTTGACCTACCCTCTTCGCCCAAAGTGGTTAACATGATAATTGAAGAATCACCCAATCGAGCGGAACATCTGTGGACAGGGCATGGAATGACAACAACAGTAGGAAATATTCGTGTTGAAGACAATATCATTCGTTTCGATGCACTATCGCACAATACAATCAGAGGAGCTGCTGGTGGGGTTATATTATTGGCAGAATTTGCGGTTCAAGAATCCTATATCACCAAATAGTCAACCACTCTTCGCTGGCATGGTGGTTGCATGGGCGTTACAGCAATGATTCCGAATATGACTTTCCAACAGTTGAAGGATGAGGCTAATTCTCGCTGGGGGGAAATTTGGGATGGAGGCGCTGCACGTCTCGAAATAATGCTTCTATGTCCTCGTAATGAACGTAAACTATTGGAATTACATGGAGATATGATCGACCATGGCCAGCCTGTAATGGGTATATTCCATCGGCCACGCGCTGAAGCCGATTTGTTGAGTGAACAAGGGTTTGACCCTCGCTCATCATCTTTCCAATTCGTAAATATTTCAAATGCAGACATGGGACCTTGGATGCAGCAACTAGTCAATCAAGAAGGCTGGTTGCGCGGTACAATAGAACTTGCACCGGTACCTTTCGCTGTAGATATTCCAAACCAAAGGCCATTTGAGAAGCACACCATACTTTGCTTCCGTCATCCAAGTCTACCTCCGCTAAAGAAATACTTCTTGCCCTACCCAATACACGCACTTGTTGGTAAGGCGTTTGTTTCACTTCCACGCCGACAAGCAGCAGAACTTGCTCGTCAACAAGCCGAGATATTAGGCGTAGGTTTGGCGAAACCAGAACCTGAAATTGTTGAAGTTCCAATTGTTGAACCAATTGCTGAAATCGAACAAGTTCCAATTGCCGTAGAAGATGCATTTGTTTCAGAAATGATACCTGACATTACCGAAGTAGTGTCCGCTCCAACAATTGCAGAGCCTGAAGTTGTAGTTGAGGCTATTCCTCTGCCCCCTGTAGTTCCTGAAATGCAGAACATGCCTGCGATTGAGAGAGAATTCCGTGACTTAATTCAAGAACTTCTTGATGCAGGAGTTGACCCTGCTGATATGATGACTGACCCTCGTCTTGAAGAGATTTCAGAGCGTGCACTTGCTCAGAGTTTCGAAACGTGGCCAGTATTCATGCAGATGGTCAGTTGAATGCGAGGGTTCAAAGACAAGTTTGGAGTGGGACAGTTATGGCATTCTGTATCAATTGTGGACAAATGCAAGCAGATACAACTCGATTCTGTAGATTTTGTGGCGGCCAGCAGCCAGGTGAACAATTAGTTGCTCGCCTGCGAATGGAAGCTGAAGCAATCCGATACCAGGTACAACAGATGCAAGCACAACAATTGCAGGCGCAACAATTGCAAGCACAGCAAATGCAGAATGCAAATTACGGTCAACAACAAAACCAGAATCAAGACCCTCGTTGGTGATTATTTGAAACTTCGTCACTTGGCGATAGCCTTGTCAAGACTACCTGCTCACCCATGTAATAGCGTTGAGTTAGAGCAATACCAGACAGAAGGAAACCTCGCTGCACTTTGGCTTTCTCAAATCGATGGAATCGATGGCCTTGAAGGAAAGAGAGTTCTGGATTTAGGGGCAGGAAATGGGATTCTTGGCCATGCTGCTCAATTATTTGGAGCCGAGGTTACGTTTGTCGAATGTGACCCTGATGCTGCAGAATTATGTCGTAAATTAGGTGATACAATAGAAGGGGTCGTTGGTGAAATCGAATTGCCAGAGGTCGACATGGTGATCTGTAACCCACCATGGGGAGTTCAAACTTATGGAGCAGACCGTGCTTTCATTGATGCGGCAATGAAATGTGCACCGGTGGTACATATGATGCATAGTGCTTTGGCAACTCATCTACCCGAAGGTGAAGTCGTACTCAAAGGGGAATTTAGAATGCCTGCAACTTACATGCACCATTCCTCTAAAATGGGTACTACTGCCATCAAGTGTTGGCGAATTACCCGAGGATAGGGGTTCAAAAGGAAACAGCCCCCGCCTCAAACATCCCTTCCCGTCACCTTAGGGTGACCCCCCAAAACATGAGTGTGAAAATATGGTGAGCATCGTCACCCCTGGAACTGTAGTCGGCACTGCTGACAAGAATAGCCCCGGAGCGGGGACCACTGAACAAAACGGCGACCTAATCGCTCTACTGACGGGAGTTGTCGTAGAAACTGAAGGCGTAATTAGCATCGGTACTAACAACGAAATGCTACGTATTGAAGCTGGAGATATGGTCATTGGCGAAGTTGTGAAACTCAATGAAAAGGCTGGAGAAATAAGAGTCCTCAGCGTAGAAGGAAAACCAAATCGTTCGATTATGGCAGACCAAGAATTCGCGCAATTCCACGTCACAAGAATTTGTGACCGTTTCCTTCACAATACCGCAGATGGACTACGTCGTAGAGATATCGTCCGTGCAAAGGTCAGTGAGGCTGAATATGTAGTTCGCATCGACATGCGTGAAGATGTGAATTGTGGAGTCCTCTGGGCCATATGCCCTCCATGTGGCGATACATTCGTGGCTGAGCAAAACGGAGACTGGAACGTATCTTGCCCAACTTGTGGCAACCAATCATTCCGTGCATTAGCTGATGATTTCGGTGGAGAAGCAGGTCAATCTGCTCTAAACGGATCTGGAAAGCGCTGGGGCAGTGCTGCTGAAGCACAGTTTGCAAAGGGAAGCGCAGGTCGTGCAACTTTCATTGCAGAAGATATTCGTGAAGATGGCCGTGAACGCACTTACTTCAAATTCGAAGGCGAAGGTGGCGGCGGTGGCCGTGAACGCAGACAGAAAGCAGCACCTGGTTGCAGACTATTCGTCGGCGGTCTTTCTCGTGATGTCGAAGATGATGAATTACGTGATAAATTCAAAGAGCATGGCAAGATTACAGATTTTGCACTGATGAAGGACGATGCTGGAGCCAGTAGAGGATTTGGATTCATTACTTTCGAAAAGAAGAATATGGCTGATGCTGCTATTGCTGCTCTAGATGGTCTGAAAATCAAAGGCCGTAAAATCGGTGTGCGTGATGCGGATGCTCCAAGAGATGAGAAGCCACGTCGCAAAGAAGTGGCTGGTGCTCGTATCTACGTTGGTAACCTTCCATTCAAGGCTAGTGAAGAAGACCTATCTGCTCTGTTCAAGAGTCATTGTGATACCGTCCATGTTCAATGGGCAATCGACAAGGCTGGACGCAAGAAGGCATTCGCTTTCGTAACAATCATGCCTGAATCAAAGGGTGAAGAAGTTGCAAGTAAATTGAATGGATTCGAATTGATGGGTCGAAAAATCAAGGTCGACCTCTCAAAACCTCGTGATAATAATAGCAGCGCTCCAAAAAAGACTGATGGAAATTCAGACGGCAAAACCTCTCGTGAACTACGTGCTCTTGCTGAAGAGGAAGAGGATGCTAAGAAAAAGCGTCGACGTCCTAAGAAAGATTGAGGTGAAACAATGAGTGAGACCCAGGACCCCTCCTGGCTCGTCATTGACGGTTACGAAGATGAGCCTGCTGCTTTCGGTGTTCCACCCTATGTCGGATTTCATATTCGTTACATTTGTGGAGTATTGGAACAGAAAGGCATTCCTTACGAATATTGCACGATAGATTCCTATCGTCTTAAGCATCCATCGCTTGAAAACCGGCTAGGTATAGTTGTCCTAGCGGGTGCGGTTGTGCCTGGTAAGTATTTGCGAGGTGCTCCGATATCTCTTAGAGAAACTAGAGATGTTATTTCAAAATCCCCTGATGATACTCCAATTCTATGTGGTGGCTGGGCAATTCGTGGTTGGCGTCAACAAGGATGGAGTCCACTGCGTCACAACCTATTCCTTGCATTACAAGATACTGATGCCACTCTTGCCCACTACCTTTCTAATAATCAATGGAAGCATCAGAGGCGAACTGCTGAGCAATGGACTGATTGGGCTCAAGCGGGTGCTCGATCTAAAGCGGTTAGTGATAATCCTGATTTGAATGGGCCTCTAACATACGAAGTTGAGGTTTACCAAGGATGTGTCAGGTACAAGCAAGGTTGTAAGTTTTGTATTGAGCCGAAGAAGGGCGTTCCCATTTGGCGCAGTCCTGAAGATATCATCAAAGAGGTTGCAACCGCTCACGACATGGGCGTAGAACATGTTCGTCTTGGTGGAATGACTGATACTTACACCTACATGGCAGAAGGTGTAGTTGAAATGGAATACCCACGTCCTAATCCTGAACCGATCGCTAAACTTCTACACGGATTACGCGATGATGAACGGTTAGGTATTTTGCACACTGATAATGGAAACCCTTCGATTATTGCAGAGCATCTTGAAGAGTCTGAAGAGATTACAAAAACCCTCGTAGCAACTCTTTCAGATGGTGCAGTATTGTCCTTTGGTCTTGAATCCGCTGACCCGAATGTCCATGAGGCAAACTGGTTGAATTGTGATGCAAACCAGCTAAAGTCGGCAATTGCCCTAATCAACAAGTATGGAAGAGACCGTGGAGAAAGAGGACTTCCAAAATTATTACCTGGTCTCAATTTCATTGCTGGACTTAACGGTGAGACCAGTCAAACTTACGACCTAAATCTCAAACTTCTTCGTGAACTAAGACAGGAAGGTCATATGATTCGCAGAGTTAACATCCGACAAGTTGAGGGTGAAGGATTCCAAGAGATTGATGACAAGGATTTCCGTTCATTCAAAACAAGTGTTCGAGAAGAGTTTGATGGTCCCCTACTAGCAGAAATGCTCCCGGTTGGAACAATTCTCAATGATGTATGGTGGGAAGCACATGATGGTAGAACACGCTTACCGAGGCATCTTGGACCCGAGGCAAGAGATCCTTCAATACACGGTAAAGCCGGAATTACATTTGGTCGCCAAATCGGTGCCTATCCAATCCTTGTGGGAATGAATTATCTGGCTCCATTGGAAACATATTCACAAATTATGGTAACTGGACATGGTGCTCGCTCGATTACAGGAATCGAGATTGGACAAGATTGGAGAACTGTTACTGAAAAACAATTGACAGCAATACCAGGGATTTCCTCAAAGGGTGCATGGAACCTAATTGGAACAAGAGCAAAGGCTTACTCGAGAAATAAAAGTCTTGAAAGTCTCGATGATTGGTTCGATGCTGCCGGAATAAAGATTCCAAATCTTGTGGATATTAGGACAATCTTGAATTGATTAATGCAAGACCTTTGTGAAGGGCTTGGTAATTTGTTGCTCGAACTCTGCGAAATCCATGTATAAACATGGGAAATGTTGCCAACTGCTCGTCTTGGCCGAGCGGTTTTTGATGGCTTACCAATTGAGAGTGGTTATGGGAGTGATTGAATCGGCCAAGAAACTCTCCCTGTCCTGCGATTCCTTATCTAAATCGATATTGAAGCAGAAACATATTTCTCATGTTACAAACCCACTAAATTACGCTTGGGAATATCATGAATCCTATCTTGCTCAGTATTCTGCTCTTGGAGCTACTACTTTGCTATTAGGAATGAATCCTGGACCATACGGAATGGCACAGTGTGGAGTACCATTTGGAGCCACACATATCGCTAGAGATTTTCTAAACATTACCGGAGAATTTACCGAACCTGCAGGAAGGCATCCAAAGCGACCGATAGAAGGATTGGATTTCGAGCGCCAAGAAATTAGTGGAACCCGTATGTGGGGGCTACTGAAACAAATTTGGGGAACTCCTGAAAACATTCACAAAAATGTGTTTTTAGTCAATCATTGCCCCTTACTTTTACTGGGTGACTCGGGCAAGAATATTACGCCAGATAAAATCAGTGGTTTAGCAGCAAAAAAACTGCTAAAAACGTGTGATGAACACCTCAGAGAAGTCGTAATTGAGATGGGGATTACCACGGTTATTGGCATCGGTAAATACGCTGAAAAGAGAGCATTGCTCGCCCTTAAAGGGTTGGGAATAAACATCACAACCTGCTGGCACCCATCACCTGCATCCCCACTCGCAAACCGTAACGATGGTGCTGATTGGCGTGCCAATGTTACCAATGTTTTACTGGGAGAGCATTGATATTCAATACCGACTCTGTCATGGCCATGCCTCCGAAAGAAATGGCTTGGCCAAAGCAACCTTCTGATAGACAATGGATCAAACCTGAAGGTGACGATCCGCGAACTTTGTACCAAATGCTGATGGTTAGTCAGAAAATGTTTGGTGATGAAGATTGTTTCGGTTATATCCCAAGCCCTGGGATGCCGAGAACCCACTTGTCATACAACATATTTGGAGAACTTACTACTTCTATTGCTAAGGGACTGCGTGATATTAACGTTGAAACCGGTGACCGTGTTGCACTCATTATAGACAACTCTGTAGAATGGGCTGCTCTATCTTATGGCGCAAATGCAATCGGTGCTGCTTACACTGCAATGTACACACACCAGCATGGAAAAGATTGGGCATTTATCCTTAATGATTCCACTCCAAAGGTGGTTGCTGTACAGAATACTGCTGTTCTAGACAAATTATGTGATGCATTAGATGATGATGCATGGCCTGAATCTGGAGTAATTCTACTCGGTGATGACCCAGCAAACCAACTACCTCCTGAAGGAGTAACTGTTCGCTCTTGGGTGGACTTAGTTCAGGCAGGACGTGCTGCTAAAGACCTCGCTGAGATTGCAGATGACCCAAGTGCTCTTTCAACTTTGATTTACACATCAGGTACTACTGGTAATCCAAAGGGAGTTATGCTATCTAATTGGAACACTCTTTCCAACGTACTTTGTGTACAGGGAGTATTCGAATTGTATCCCGGAGACAAGAACGCTGCGTTCTTGCCATGGGCTCACTCCTTCGGTTCAACATTCGATTTACACTGGATGCTGCGAATGGGAGTTCACATCAATCTAATTTCAGACCTAACAAAGATTGCTGATGAGTGTATAGAAATAAAGCCAGCAGCATTGCTGGCAGTACCTCGTGTCTGGAGCAAATTCTACGACCGTGTTAACAGTCAATTCGAAAGTGCCACAGGAATAAAGAAATTATTTGTTGGTAAGGCACAGAAGTCCGCAGCAAAGAGAATTGCAAAGGCTGGAGTCCAGTGTGACTCGGTTGATCCAATTGGTTTCTTCGACAAGTTGTGGGACAAGTTAGTTTGGAAGAAGGTCCGTGCACGATTCGGTGGAAACATTCGTTTCTGTATGTCTGGTGCTGCAGCTCTATCACCTGATGTTGCTGGATTCGTTCAGAAAGTTGGATTCAACTGCTATGAAGGATATGGACTAACTGAGACAAGCCCTCTTGTATCTGCAAATGGATGGATGGGTAAAGGAGAATCTCGTCTAAACACAGTCGGAAAGCCGGCAAATGGTGTCCGTGTTGAAATCGACAAGAGTGCATGGGACGATCCTGAAAGCCCTGATGAGGGTGAAATTATCGTATACGGTCCAAACGTTATGCAAGGCTACTGGAATTTGCCAGAAGCTACTGCTGAAGTAATGACTGACGATGGCGGATTTAGAACTGGTGACCTTGGAAAGATGGTCGATGGATACCTATCTATCACTGGCCGTGTCAAGAGCCAATTCAAGTTGGAGAACGGAAAGTACGTATCTCCTGCACCGCTTGAAGAGAATCTCAAACTAAGCCCACTTGTTGAACAGTGTGTGCTTGATGGACGCAACATGAAGAACACCTTCCTGATTGTCCACCCTGACAAGCGAGCACTTCGAAAGCAAGCATCCGCTGCTGGAGTTACTGTTCCTGAAGATGATGCTGCAATGTGCAACGATGAAGGAGTCAAGGCATGGCTACTATCTAACTTGAGAGAGAATAACATGCTTGAGCCTAAGTGGAAAGGATACGAAACCGCCCGCAAGATCATCCTAGACCCAGAAGAGTGGACTGTTGACAATGATATGATGACACCATCATTGAAGGTCAAACTACGAAACCTTCTGGTACACCACGACGAAGCAGTCAAGTCGCTTTGATACAAGAATAGTATTTTTGTAGTATCCAATCAAAGATTGGATCTGTCTTGATTATTCTAAGGCTGTGAATGCACTGGCGGTTCTCGCCGTAGATCGCAAAAGCATCTTACGGCGTAATTCTGCTTCACGACGAGCTTTCAATTCGCTCTTCATTCCAGGGCAAGCAATCATGCAGACGCCTAGGCCAATAACTGCTCCACCGCTGAGTGAGATCCACATAGGAATCCCCAGAATTAGTGCGTTAACACCACCTGCGCATAACCCGATTAGAAAACTGATGCCAAGTGGCTTCTCAGCAATCTTCAGTAGGGTAGCGCTGCCCTGAATAACTTCCTTCAGTGGAGTTGTCATTTCACCTAGAGTAATAAAGACGGTACATAATGTAACCTCCGGCATGAATCATGCCGATATCCCTTCCAAAACTTCCACTTTCCGACCATTAATTAGATTTAATTGCGCGAAGGTGTTTGCCGGCACAAGGTTCATACTCCTACAGCATAAATTATTGGCCGATTTGGACCACTTGGAATCCGTTCTTGAACGGTTCAAATCGTGAGGTTTATATGGCGTCGACACAGACTTTGGGTAACATTCAAGAACCGTCGCATTAGCACCTATGAAGGTAAGAACGGGGGTTCACATCATGGGCAGTGCAGCAACATATGAAACAATTATTGAGATAAATTACGAATACTGGATTAGAGAAAATGAAATCGAGATGTCAATCGAAGATTTCCGCTGTGAGGTAGATGTCAAGTACCGCAGAGAACACAAACAATTCCCTCTTTGGGATGAAGACATGGAAGAGCGCCTAGATTCGGTTGCAGATGGGGTTGGGGTTGATTTCCTCAACGCTACGATCGAATCTGCAGAGAAGTTGGAAAGTGACTTTCATAGTACTAAAATCAGAGAGCAACTCTTGAGTCACATAGAATTATTTCTCCGATACAAGTCGAAAGCTAAGGAGCAAGAATACCCTCAAAACCGACGCCTAAAGCGCAAAGACGTCTGGCAAATTCAAAAAATGGATTTCATGGCTGATGAACTTGAATCCGATGATGGTTACTTAGAAGCATTCGAAGCGCTCGTCGAAGATGGATATTTCAAACTAGTCGAAACTGGTGGAGATCTCAAGCACGACATTTTCCATGTCATAGAAGTTTGAACAACTCAAACTACAGAGACTTCAGTGTTTCTGCCACCATCTACATTGAGGCCAGGGGTAGGCTTGTATGCCATACCTCTACGCTGAAGTACATCCTTGAGGCCATTCTCTAAGTCACAGACATCGATTTCACTTCTTTCGTCAGAAATTGCTTCAATCATTGCAGTTTGAACAACTTCACGAATCCAAGCTCCTGAAAGTCCTTTGGACTTAGATGCAATTTTGTCTATTGCCTTTCCACTGTGAATCTTAGTTGGCATATTACGCATCAGGTTCTGAATGATTTCCTTACGCTGATTCTTGTCAGGCAGGGGAACTTCGATGATGCGGTCGAAACGACCAGGGCGGTCTGAAATAGCAGGGTCTATGTTCTCAGTATGGTTTGTTGTAGCCAGAATAACAACACCGTTGTTAGATTCCATACCATCCATTGCCTGAAGGTATTCACCAAGAATAGGATGGTCGTTGAACTTTCGACTGACAGTTCCTGCTGTGTCGATATCTTCGATGATAATCAATGCAGGAGAGAGACGACGTGCAAGTTTGAACACTGACTTAACATCATGACGCTGCTGAATCATTTCAGCAGAGATTAGGATTGTTGTGGTCTCTGCCTCTGCAGCAAGAGACTTGGCATACATGGTCTTACCAGTACCTGGAGCACCAGACAAAATGATACCACGAGAATTAGGAAGACCTCTCTCGCTAAGAATTGGCATTAGGCGCAAGAAATCTAGAACATCCTTTCTGAGTTGCTTACGGATAACAGGGTTCCAAGCTAGTAATTCATCAACCATATCACTACGCTTCATGAAGTTGTAACTCATATCGAAGAAGGCCCCATTGAGAGGACCGTTCGCATAGAAATCTTCTTCCAGTTCATCGAGAAGTTCAAGGCCACGACCTTCCTCTCTGGTAATGAATACGATACGCTGATCGCCATCATCATCCATGGAAAGAATGATTGTGAAGCGCTCACCATCTCGCTCATAGAATCGGTAGCCAGATTGGATGAAACGCTTGGAGCCTTCATCACCAAGTTGGAGGTTGCCATAGGTGGCCTGGGTTTCCATCTTTCCATCTAGGTCGAATTCCTTGACCAAATCCTTGGAAGAATAGAATGAGTCCAGATGCAACTTGATAAGAGAACCGAGATTGTTTCCCCAATATCGATAATCCATCATGTCTTCACCGCCGATGAAAGTTCTAGTCATTCGACGAGCAAGAGAAAACTCGGGTGGATTAACGATACTCTTTGCCCGCTTCTTTGCGGATTCGTACTCTTCTAAGTCAATTTCGAGATTACCAAGTGGTGTTTTTACTACGAAAGAAGAAACACCTGAGGGCTTTTCCTCCGAATAACTAGAGTCACCTTCTTCTCTCAAATCATTTACTTCGTTCAGCAATTCGTCTAATTCAGCCAATGCTTTTTGTATTTTTTCATTCATAATCTTCACCTTTTGCGTCTATTTTTGTAAATTCTGATAAAAATCATAATAATTGTAATTATTATCAGATGGCGCTCCCAAAGAACCGGGTTCAAAAGACACTGTCTGTCGCAACATATTTTTGTTACGACCGGAGTCGTATAAACCGCAGTATTTTTTTTTGTTAAGAAAAAATTCTCTGGGAATGTGAATGGATGTGGATTCTGGGAATGTGGATGGGTGTGGATGTGGAAATAGAAGTAGTAAGGTGAACGCAGGGCCGAAGCCCTGCATCCACCAGAATCCCTCGCATCTCAGCGAGGTGTCGTGGGCTCAAAGCCCGAAGTGTTCACGTGCTATGGCTCTGAAATGAGCCATGTGCCTACGGTGCTTAGTAACGAAGTGGTGTGGGATTATTCGATCCCAGACACCTGTAACCTCGTTCCAGACACTGTCCCATCTAATTGAGGACAGTTCAGCGAGCAAACGCTCGTTGACTAGGTCTCTCTTCGCAGAGGTTTCGCAGCACTGAGGGCGTGGGCGTGGTAATACCGGCATTACCGGTTTTGGGTTGCCTACGCGTCTGCCCGTTGGTCGCTTAACTTCTTTCTTAGGTCGCTCAATTTTGCGGCCCGTCTTACGGTCCTTGCCGTTGTGTGCTCTTTTGTGGTGCTTTGCCATATTTTACAATCTCCTGTTTCTCCAATACTCTTCGGCTGATTTCCCTAGCCTCTCGGCCATCAGCGATATGCATTAGATCACACAGGGTTAGATTGCTTGCGCCACAAACAACTCCTACACACCGTCTTACTTAAACAAAACGGCGAGCTATCCCCTGTACTGTTAGGGATTTAGTACCTTTTTCACTGTAAGTTTTTTGAGATTATGATTCCTACAACCTCTGACCAAAACTATCATGAATGGGCTCCCTTTCATGAATGGTAAGAGGAGGGAGTAGAGTGTCGCAAATAGATGACGTCGTTGACAAGTTGAACGAACTTGATTCATGGGCTCAGTGGGGCGTTGGCATAGTTGCAACTTTACTTACTCTCACCATTGCTCGCATACTGATGAAAAAGGTCATTTTGGACTTTGTAAGGCGTACTTCATTTGATTGGGATGACAATTTGTACGCCCCTGTAAGCAAGAGGTTTTACCTATTTATTTTGTTTTTAGGTATCCAATTAACCATGACATGGGTCCTGGGTGAAAGTGATTCATTTGTCGAATCCATGGCTCCATTCTTCGAAGCAATATTCATCATCCTTACAGCCTCATTGCTAAGTGTATTTTTGAAAATTATGATTCCTGTAATTATGGATAGATTCTCAGATCCTTCCAGTGTCACAGTATCAGGAAGCAACTCACTGATAACCTTCATTTTCCGTGCAGCAGTCTGGTTTGGAGGACTATATCTAGCACTATCTGAACTTGGAATTGAATTATTAGGAGTCTTAGCCTCATTGGCTGTATTCTCTCTAATAATTGGATTAGCTATGCAACAAACTCTTGGTAATATTGTCAACTCCTTCATGCTCGCTCTTGACCAACCCTTCGAAGTAGGAGACAGAATAGAAGTTGAAGGCAAAATTGGTTCAGTTGTATCTGTTGGAATCCTCTCGACCAAGATTCTAACTCATGAAGAGAACCTGGTTGTTATTCCAAACAATAGTTTAGTTAATTCTACCGTCATTAACCACGCACGTGGTGGAGGAGATGGTGCTGGAAGGCGCATCTCCTTGGTGCAGGACATTGGTGTCGGATACGGGGAAGATATTGACCACGTAAAGTACACAATCCTGCAGTTAATGCGTGACTGCCCCTATGTAATTTCTAAACCAGAACCGCGTGTTCTTCTAATAGAATTAGGCGATTTCTCCAAAGTATTCAGAATGTATGGCTGGGTTGAAGATTACACAGATGAATTCGTAGCCCGTGATTGGTTGCTAAAGAATGTCGATGAAATATTCTCTACAGAAGGTATCGAAATACCATTCCCTACTGCGGTTGAAATATCAGTTAAGCAAACTACTTCATTCAATAAGAGCCACAAAAATGCTAGTGTCCGTAAAGCAAGATTGCAGATGGTTAAGGAAGATAAGCAACTGATCAAAGAACGTATTGCTGCTAAAGAAGAAATCGAAGCAATCAATGAAAAATTGAAGGACCTTGAATTAGACAAGAATGATCGTAATCTACTGGAAGAAGACTTGAGAGAACTCAACAGTATGTTGAGCATGTTCGAAGCTGGCGGCGATGACTGATTCGGGAGTGTCTTCAATGCGTAATAAGGATGATATCAGATTAGATTACCATGATTTACGCTACATGCAAATTGAACTGTATCTTGGGGCAATAACTCCGTTACCTGGTGAAGCATTGCTAGAACATTTCCATAAATGTGAATTTATTTCACTCATTGAAAAAACCAGTGCGGGAATGGTTTGTTTCCTGAACTTGGAGTTCGATGACCCCAAAGTACTGGCACAAAAACATGGGGCATTTGATATCTTAGAAGTGAAATCTCAATCTCCTAACTCAGCATTTGTTAAAGTAATTGCAAATGGACCACTTACACTACTATTTTGTGAAATGGAAGAAGTGTGGTGGGTGAATCCAACATTCATGCATAATGATGGAATGACTCTGACGGTTCGGGGAACAAGAGAAGCATTGCGGACTACTCGTACAAAACTGTCAGAACTCGTTGGCTCTGGGTTCGCCGTTAAACTTGGAACTGAATCTCTTAACCGCCCAGATTTCATTGATTTACTTCCTGAAAGACAACGTATCGTTCTTGACAAGGCAATTGAAATGGGGTACTACAGCAGACCTAGAGGTTGCACTCAACGAGATATTGCCAAAGCGATGAATATTAAGCAAGCAACTGTTAGTGAACACCTTCAATCAGCAGAAGCAAAAATCATCCATTCAATATCGAGTTAGGCTATCATGAACGGGGCCGGGACTATGTCACATGTGCGCGTACGCGAGCCATGCGCCAAGTTTCACTTACTGCATCAGCCCTGACTCTAACGCTAATCATGGTGCTAATGCCCATGACGCCATTTGCAGGATCTGATTTCGAATCGACTAAAGATTCCGAAGAAGTGTTCGATGAAGAGGTCGTAATGAGCACGGGCAATACTGGAAATGCCGATTCATTGGCATTTGGTTTGCAATCTGGATGTGCTATCGGTGCATCTGGCAGCATCAAGTGCTGGGGTGACGGTAGTGAAGGTCAACTTGGACT
>Ga0308019_10000821_pt1 | contig 19352 bp, 8 predicted proteins | sample Neamet284_FD_203135 | JGI IMG/M metagenome (GOLD analysis project Ga0308019, IMG submission 203135) | Marine microbial communities from water near the shore, Antarctic Ocean - #284 | ecosystem: Environmental > Aquatic > Marine > Unclassified | place: Southern Ocean | collected 2014-10-01 | reverse complement strand
TCCTCAAACCAGTTATATATTAAAACATAGGCCAAATCAGCCAATTCAGCCAATTCAGCCAATTCAGCCAAATCAGCAAAATAAGCCAAATCAGCGATTATACTGTGTTTTCGCTGGTGTTGATACGCAGTCGAACAGGGCGCTCGGCTCGTTTATGATCGTCCTCATGCTGAGTGCCGTCTCGAAAGTTCTCTTTCGATTCGTCTCATTCTGATTTCCAGGCACAAGTGAATCACTTCACCATGTCTGTCTAATGCTATCGTCAGCCTATGATTACGTCAGCCTATGATATCGTCAGCCTATGATTTCGTCAGCCAATGATTACGTCAGCCTATGATTTCGTCAGCCTATGATATCGTCAGCCTATGATCTCGTCAGCCTATGATATCGTCAGCCTAAGACTATTGTCAGCCTATGACTATCGTCAGCAACATGTGGATTTCTCCACATCGATTGAACTCAGTTTGAGTTCAAGCTTCGTTTCGACGACCAGCAAACATTGCAGCACCGAGCATTCCAAGAACGCCTAATCCAACAGTGAACCCTGGAAGGAATCCTTCGCCATCAACATCTACTTCTGTGAGGTCAATGGTTCCATTGCCAGTTGCGACAACAGTCAATGTTCCGCTTTCTGTGTGGTATTCATCGGTCCAAGAGAAATCAAAGGTGTAGTTACCGCCGGTTCCAGCAAGGAGCTTGAACGATATAGCGCCCATTGTTTCTCCGACACTTGAGTTGGTACTGTTTCCGAGTGCGCTACCGATGTCAACGGTCATCTTGCCGCCTTCAGGGTCCCAGCAGAACAAGAAGATTTCGTAAGCAGCATTGTCGTCGAGAACTATTTCGTAATCGCCACTTTCTGGTGCATCATCTACCCCTTGGTCAGACATGGAGGAGCCGTTTTCAAAGGTGACTGAGTAAGACCAGTCACAGATTGGGAACATGTTCATTTCTTCATCTTCCCATGTCCAGTCTTCGTCTTCAGCAGCAGGAAGAGCACCGTTTTCTGCCTTTTCAAGTTCAAACGTAATCACACCGTGGTCTTGACAGTCTTCGTCAATAGTATACCACGCATTGTTTCTTTCATCAAAAGTGAATCCAGTAGCTGTTTTCACATTCCATGTATCAGAATTGTGAATCCAAATACTTGTTTTGCCACAGTCTTCAGCATCTGTGCTGTTGTCTGCGTGTTCATCCATCTCGGGAGTAACAGTAAATGTGCGTGATGTTGAGTCGTCGTAAGCACCAGTTGGGAATTCAATAACAGTTCCAATTCGGAGGAAGACGACATCGTCGCCTTCAAGCAGGCCATCAACTTCAATCCAGAAATCAACAGCAGTTCCGTTTTGACCGTCAAGGGCTAAACCGTTTGCCATTTCATCAGTGTTGAGGGTCAGAGCATACAAGTTCATGAGCATATTAATTTCTGCTTGGTCGAGCATTGAATCATTGTTTCCGTATTCAGCATCTGCCATGGTAACCAAGCGAGCAATTTCATCTGCGTTGTCTACTGTGATCAATTCGACAATAACCAATTCCATGGTTTGGTCGTCCCATTGTTCGAACCAAACATCAACTTGGTTGGATTCAATCATTGTGTCATCAGCAGGATGAGTGTCGTTGTTTTCGCCGTGGGTTTCGTTGTTTTCGCCGTGGGTTTCGTTGTCGTGGCCTTGGTTATCACCGTGGTCTTCATATTCTCCCATCCATTGGTAGCCAGCGTCAATACAATCAGCTTTGTTGAGGTCAATTTTAATACGGTTGACCGCATCGACACAGCCGTCTAATATTTCGTGTTCTCCTTCATCTTGATCTTGATTCTCTTGGGAGTCCTTCAATTCCATCAATCCTCTGAATTCACTTTCACTCAAGACTTGGTCAGCATTCGAATCGCTCATCATAAAGGCAATAGCAAAGTATTCGAGTTCAACATCACTCATGTCATTCTCGTCGTTGAATGCTGTTAGAATTTCACTTGAACTAAGACTACCGTCTCCATTGGTGTCAAGCATGAACATGAGCATCTCAATACTGGGTTCAAGGTCGAGACAGAATTTTCCGTCATCAGGTGCACTGTCGCCTTCCATCAAGTAGTGATCATATTCGGAAGTGTCATTCGAATAGGTTCCCTTCTCAAAAATGATATCCCCTGCAACAACATCGTAACACTTATCGGCGTCAAGACGGTTGAAGTGATCAATCATTTCACGAAGTTCAGTAGAGTTGAGCATATTATTGTCGTCTACATCGTGGAGAGCGAAAAGGTTAGTGAATACTGTAACCATGAACGCCTCATCATCATCGAACTCAGTAAAGTAAACCGACAGCTCGGTCATAGTGAGATGGCTATCGTTATTGGAGTCAAGCATCATCATCATCATCTCGACATCTGTTCCTTCGCCTTGGCCTTCTCCTTCGCCGTCCATGTTTGTCATGGAGTTATACAAATTATTCAATTCGTAGATATTAAGCATGTAATTTCCATCCATGTCTTCAGCCATGAACATTAAAGTGAACATTTGGATTGAAAGGTTGTCCATTGGTTCTTCACCATTTTCTTCTTTCCCAGTATTCACTCCATTGACGTATTCCTCAATGGTCAAATTACCGTCCATGTTAGCGTCAAACATCATCATCCATATTTCTCCTGCACTCTTGTCATCAGTGCCGTTACCCATGTTCATCATGGCTTCGAAGAAATGATCCAATTCGTCGCCATTAAGCACGGAATTTCCATCCACGTCTTCTGTTGTGAACATTGCAGTGAACGCTGCAATAGACATGTTGTCCAATGGTTCTTGACCATTGTTTTCGTTGTCAGTATTGATTCCATTGATTATTTCCGTGAGGGTCAAATTGCCGTCCATGTCAGCGTCAAATTGCATCAAGAGCATTTCTCCATTGCTTTGTTCTTCAGAGTTATGATGTTCATTGTAATAGAGAGTCATGAATTCATTGAATTCAAGCGTACTGTCGTTAGCATCTTCAGTATCATTCCCGTTTTGAAATCCAGTATCATACATGTTGAACATAGACAATGTTTCATTTTCTTCAGAGCTGTTCATTGCAGTGTCATTTTGATTCATGCGATCCATGTTAACGAAGTCGAGGAATTCTTGTTCTGTGATTGCACCGTCGCTATCAGCGTCGATATCGTCGAATATTTGTTGTTCTTCCTCAGGAGAGAGAACGACATTGGGTTGGCCAGAGCCGTCTTCACAGACGCTGCCGTTCGACATGCAGATGTCAATCCAGTTGTAACCAATTACACTACTATCTTCAGCATGAACTTCTACATCAACGGTATACCAGGTGCCATCTTCGGCAGTTTGTTCAAAGAAGAGAGTTAGGTTGAAACTACCCCAGTGGGTGTTCCACGAGATGTTGTCAGTTTCTTCCATTAAACTGGATGAATCTTCAAGAAGTAGTATTTCAGAAGATCCTGCTTCATGGAGGGAAAAATTTGCAGTCATATTACCATAGTCAGTTCCATTTGCATCGAAATCGACAATAATCTCGAGTTCGTCATAGTCCATGCTGAGAAATGTATTCATGGGCTCAGTTCCATCAGCGGGGTCTGCAAAAGAGACACCTGCGAAGGTAGTGGTGATCAATGCAAGAGCCATAAAAATGGCCGCGCGGGGCTTCGATTTGAGTGATATAGAATCAGTCATCACTTGCCGTCTAACCTCATGTATATTAAGACATAGGTTTTTTTGGCTTTTTGGGCACTTTCCAAAAGAAATGGGTATGTGATTCACCGTTGAATTGAAGAGGTAATGGCTGTTGGACCGATTAATAGTCCCTTAGTGTAGCGGTCCATCATGGAGGATTCTGGGTCCTCTGACCTCGGTTCAAATCCGGGAGGGACTACCACCGCTTCCGTTCAATGAAAGGTTTTGATACATGGTGGCATCACCTTCGAGTATGGCGAAGGTTGAGCTCTACACCAATCGTGGGTGTGGTGCATGTGTAAACGCAAAACGGTTGTTGGATTCTAAAAAAATCAACTACCAAGAAATACGCCTTGGTTCATCTAAGCGCATTGATGCTGAGTTTCACTTTCGAACAAAGGGGAGCAAGACGATTCCACAAATTTTCATCGATGATGAATGGATTGGTGGTTTTGAAGAATTACAGAAGTATGAACAGGCAAATGAATTAGATTGGCGTTTAGGGCTCAGTGAACGGCCCCATATCTCTGTATTCAAACGAATTCTTCGAACACTTACCGGTCGTATTTACTAATCGGAGTCTTCGTTATTCTGATTTAAAGTGAAACTCGTAACCATTTGCATGGCTTGGGTCTGCTTAATACTCCCTGAATAATCACGTACTTCACCATGAACAGTAATGCGAGCTCGGAACTTACATGTCGTCGTTGTGTTAATTTCGGGATGATGTTGGTAAAAATGAACTCCCACTTTGTATGTCCCTGATGGTGCATTTCCAGTCCATACTATATTTTCAACGGCATTATTACTCGTAGGTTGAACATTCATATCAACATCAAGTTCACCACCACAGGCGCTCTTTTTGTTATTGAAGTAAATCCGTTCTCCTGATGGGCAGAACATATGGAGGTCAAGGTCGTTGAAGTCGTCCCATGCCAAAGAAATCTGAACGGTACCTGTTTTTCCACCTTCGCGCTGAAGTCGTTCTTCGAAATCATCATTTTCAAGGTCTGTTGGCTCCAACAACAGGATGCCACTCCCAATTTCTTCTTGTTCGATGAACGTAGCATGTTCATTCAACGGTGCTTCAAATTGTTCGATCCAAGTGTTTCGCAATTCAATCGAAGATTGTTCTTGATTCTCGTTGAGTGGTGCATCACCTTCTGGGGTGGCATCATTTTCAAACAAATCTTCTATCAACAAGCGGAGAGATCTGATATTTTCATCTCGTGCTTGGTCACGAGCATCATACTCTTCTCTTTCACCAATCGATAATTCATCGACTTGAAGGCTTGAGGATTCGAGAATTCTTGGTTCTGTACTTTCTACAGGTTGGTTACTTTCTACAGGTTGGTTAATTTCTACAGGTTGGATTCTTTCTTCGGATCCTACAGGTTGGATTCTTTCTTCGGATTCTACAGGTTGGATTTTTTCTTCGGATTCTACAGGTTGGATTCTTTCTTTAGGTTTCTTTGTTTGTCTGCCTTTAGATTGCTGAATAGTACTACCGGCTGAGGTGAAGTGTGTCGGGATTTCAGTAACTTTCGGTGCATGCTTTTCTCGACGAGCCGCTGCATCAAGCAGTTTACTTTGCTGTAATCGTGAACTGATTATTGCAAAGAGTACTCTGCCAAGGATACCAATCGAAAGGAGTGTTAGTCCGCCTGTAATACCGATTGCAAGAAGTTGCAAGGAGATTGCCATGATCTCCTCTCCCTGTATTCAACCCTCAATTATATAGTGCAGCGTTGATTTTGTCAAGAGTTTCTTTACCAGGTCGTAATACATCATTCGGAACATCGACCAATGGCATGTCGACCAGGCACAAATCTTCAGCCAGGGAAGGTTTTGTATTGTCGAAATACAACAAGCCTGTGACGTGTTTCTTGGCGACTTCTGCATGATGAAGGGCTGTGAGGGCTGCAATTGAACTCTCTGGGTCGTGTTCTGCAGAAATAGTTTCGAGACGTATCGTAGAACCATCATGCAGTGTGATGTCGCGATAATGTCCCTCTGGCACATCGATTTCCTCAACTGGATTGAAATGAGGGATGTAATCAGTCATATGGAGTGTAATTTCATTTTCTTTGACATATCCATATGAACGCATTGATTCATCGTTGTTGTTGAAGGTTACACAAGGGCTAATGACATCGATGAGGGCGAATCCTTTGTGGGACATTGCAGCCTTGATTAAGGAAGACAGTTGCTTCTTAGAACCGGAGAATGAGCGTGCGACAAAGGTGCAACCAAGATTGATGGCAAGTGCGCACAAATCAATTGGTTGCGTCTTGTTTGGTACTCCCTTTTTCTTCTTTGAGCCGATGTTTGCAGTTGCAGAGTATTGGCCTTTGGTCAATCCATATACTCCATTGTTTTCAATGATGTAGACCATGTCTATGTTTCGACGGATCGAGTGAATCAATTGCCCGATTCCAATCGAAGCAGAATCGCCATCTCCAGATACACCAATGTAGAGTAAATCTTTGTTGATTGTATATGCTCCCGTAGTAACTGATGGCATTCTTCCGTGAACTGTATTAAATCCATGGGATTTGCCAAGATAGTAAGCAGGTGTTTTTGATGAACAACCAATTCCAGACATCTTCGCTACACGGTGAGGCTCAATGCCGTTTTCCCATGCAGCATTGATAATCACACTTGAAATTTGGTCGTGTCCACAGCCTGGACAGAGAGATGATTTGCCTCCAGTGTAACTGTCCTTCGGCTCATTCAAGACATTGAGTTTTATTGTGCGTGCTGGGCGTTCAGGTGTATCGCTCATTGTTCTTCCTCCTTCAGAGTTTCAAGAATCAATTTTGCGTATACGCCCGCTCTTGGGGGGTCGCCATCGCTGTGAGCAGCAGAACGAACTTTGGTAATCAAATCATTTGGCAACTCCTTTCGGAGAATTCCATACAACTGACCATCTCGGTTGAGTTCCAAGACGATGGTCATTTCATGACGACGAACGAAATCTTCAACTTCACTGTGCATTGGAAGAGCACGAACTCTGCATTGACTGACTTTGATTCCAGTTGCTTCAAGGATGTCATCGATTTCTTGAATGGTGTTCTCCATGCTTCCAAGATAAATGATTCCAATTTCACACTCGGTTTCTTCACGAAGAATCGGTGCAGGCAAGAGGTCTCGTGCGCCATCGATTTTACGCTTCAACCGTTGCATGAGTTCAAAATAATCCTGAGGCTTTTCAGAGTATGCACCTTTCTCATTGTGGCCAGTTCCTCGGTAAAGGATTGGGTCCATGCCCGAGCCTGGGAGGGTGCGGTAAGGAATACCATCTCCATCGACGTCGAGGTATCGACCAAAATCTTCGAAGGCTTCGAACACATCTCTGTCTCGAACAACTTTGCCTCGGTCCATCTCTTGATCTGGATATTCAAATCCTTCACACGCCCACCGATTCATCCCTAAATCTAAATCACTGAGTCCGAAAACAGGAGTTTGGAATCGTTCCGCATAATCGAATGCACGCCATCCGAATTCAAAGCATTCTTCAACAGTTCCAGGAATAAGGACAATGTGTTGGGTATCGCCATGGCTTCCTTGATACAACATCGTAATGTCAGATTGTTGAGTTCGAGTTGGCAAACCTGTCGATGGTCCAACTCGATTTACATCCCAAAATACCGAGGGGATTTCAGCAAAATAGCCGAGACCAATAAATTCCTGCATAAGGGAAATCCCAGGTCCTGAAGTTGCGGTCATTCCTCGGCCACCAGCCCAGCCGGCACCCAAAACCATGCCTGCTGCAGCGAGTTCATCTTCGGCTTGAACAACAGCACATGTTGCGTTTCCATCATCATCTGTTCGAAGTTGAGGAATGTAATTGATGATACCTTCTGCAAGAGAAGAGGAGGGAGTGATTGGATACCAAGCAAGCAGTTGCACACCGCCATAAATGCACCCTAAAGCGACCGCTTCATTTCCTTCAATGAAAAACTGTTTCTTCTCTATAGTTCGCTTTTCGACCACATAGGGGTCGCTCTTTGAGAGATTTTCTTTGAAGTAATCACGGCCAAGTCCAAGCGCAGTAATGTTGAGTTCAATCGCTGTTGTTTTCCCTTTGAATTGCTTTGCAACTGCAGATTCAAGTTCAGCCTGATCAATACCAAGCATTTCTGCAATAACACCGACATAGATGATGTTGGTAACCAATTTTGCAATTTTCGGGTTGATTTTACGTGCCAGTGATGACATTGGAACCGGATAGGAAATGACGTCGTCTCGTGTCATTTCCATCTTTGCATTCTCGTTCCAAATAACTACAGAACCAGGTTCGAGGCTTTCTAGGTCTTCATGCCACGTCGTGGGATTCACAAGGACCTGTATGTGTGTACGATTCCCTGGAGCTTGATAGCCACGGTCGGAGAGACGGACAATATACCATGTCGGAAGGCCTGAAATGTTTGATGGAAACATATTTTTCCCACTGACTGGAATTCCCATCTCAAACAGAGATTGAAGCAGAATGAGGTTGGCTGATTGCGAACCTGTTCCGTTGGCAGTAGCGATATTAATGGTGAAGTCGTTTGCAATGGTTGCCATTGTTTGTTTTCCCCTGAGAGTGTATTCGTGAGTCTACACTTGCCTCTCTTATCGCTGGGTTTAGCATACACTCCTTGAACATGTTGATGCGCAAGTCCCTAAAAACAACTCTTTTGAGTATCGAATTCACTTGTAAAGTGCTTCATTTCTTGCCGTGATACTCAAAACCTCATCCCTTCTCGGGGGTTTATGGCGGACTCTACAGACAAGGTTGAATCAGGCGTTGACAAAGTTCAGAAGGATAACCCCTTCACATCTGAAGAAGATCGAAAGAATTCTTGGACCAAGGCTGAGAAGTTGATTACAAAGGGAAAGCCAGAAGGCGCCCTTCTTCTTTTGAGAGGATTTGACCCGAATGGCACCCATGCAACAACCTTACGCCTTGCTGGAGAAGCAACTCATAAAATCGCACAACGAAGTACTTCCAAGTCCGACTATCGAAAGGCAGCTTCACTGCTTCGTGATTCAGTTAAAATGAATCCAAAGGACAAAAAATCCAATGCCTTGTACAATGATGTTCTTAATGAAATGCAAGACAAGAGAATCAGTGAGAGCATCATTCCGCGATTGGTGAATGATGGAACTCCAACTGTTGCAGGTGCCTTCGCATTTATTGCAAGCATTATCCTTATCTTGGCAGGCCTTGCTCTTGTGTCGGCGCCGAAAACATACAGCAGCGATGAAGTAACTTTTGAGATGAGTTGGACCAACGCCAATGGCGTTCAGGAAACTGGCTCAGTCATCATTGAGTTGTATTCCGAGGATGCACCATTACATGTTGCAAATTTCAAAGCATTGGTCGGTGAAGGCCATTATGATGAAACAATTTATCATCGGGTCATTAAAGGTTTCATGTTACAAGGTGGCGATTTTACTAATTTTGATGGCACTGGTGGGCACGCAGTCGTTTGGTCGGGCTATTGTAATGGTCAAGCAGCATCGTCTTCATCGGATTGTGCAAAAACCGAATGGACTGTTAAAGATGAAGCCAATAACGGAATTCTTCACGAACCTTATGTTCTTTCAATGGCAAAAACTTCGAATGCTAATACTGGCGGTTCACAATTCTTCATCGTCTCACCAGGCTCTACTCCGAGTCACCTCGATGGCGTCCATACCGTCTTTGGCAAGGTTATCAGCGGACAAGATGTTATCGACAAGATAGATGCTGTTGAAACAGGTGGTTCACAAGGAAGCACTCCTGCTGAAACGGTGACTTTGAAGAGCGCGACATTTGCCAATGATGGCGATGAACCTTGGTACCAATTCTGGTGAACCAACGATTTGAAGCACGCGCTTGGTATTCCGGGCATGATGAAGGGTTTTATTCATAGACGAGAGCCGTATGGCTTGAATCATGACGCCCCTCGACCCTTACAATGCCCGCCGCAACCTCTCGGTTGGTGGCGAATATTTTGCCCTTGATGGGCTTGATGAGAATGGAATCGACACCTCCGCCCTTCCTTATTCAATACGAATTTTGCTTGAAGGTGCCCTTCGTGGTAACGATGGCTTTTTGGTTCGAGATGAAGACATTCAAAACATTGCAGGCTGGACACCAAACGGTGAACGTGGTGAAATCCCTTTCCGTCCATCTCGTGTCATTCTTCAAGATTTTACTGGCGTTCCAGCAGTTGTTGATTTGGCAGCACTCCGTGACGCCATGGTCGAAATGGGTGGGGACCCTGAAAAAGTCAATCCTCAAGTTCCAGTCGATTTGGTTATTGACCATTCGGTTCAAGTTGATGTTGATGGAGGTCACAGCGATGCTTTACAACTCAACCTCGACATTGAATATCACCGAAATATGGAGCGCTATACATTCCTTAAATGGGGCCAACAATCCCTCGACAATTTCCAAGCAGTCCCACCATCACGTGGTATTGTTCATCAAGTCAATTTGGAATACCTTGCCAGTGTAGCCCGTCAAGAAAACGGGATTTGGCTTGCTGATACATTGGTTGGAACTGATTCTCACACCACCATGATCAACGGTCTTGGCGTTCTTGGATGGGGTGTTGGTGGAATTGAGGCTGAAGCGGTCATGCTTGGTCAACCCATCTACATGCTTGCTCCTGATGTTGTAGGAATGCGGCTCACTGGTGCACTTAATTCAGGTGTAACTGCAACCGATATGACGCTACGAATCGTCGAAATCCTTCGTTCGCATGGCGTTGTAGGGAAGTTCGTTGAATTCTTTGGACCCGGTATGTCTGTTCTCACATTGGCTGACCGAGCAACTATTGCCAACATGGCACCTGAATATGGCGCTACATGTGGCTTTTTCCCAGTCGATGAGCGCACCCTTGAATATCTCCGCTTAAGCGGTAGAGAAGATGATGCTATTGCTGGAGTCGAGGCCTATGCTCGAGCACAAGGTTTGTGGTATTCTACGGACAACCCCGAGAAATCCTATACCGATACTTTGGAACTTGACCTTTCAACTGTTCAACCTGCACTCGCAGGCCCAAAACGGCCACAAGACCGTGTTGACCTCTCAAGTATGAAGCAGCATTTCAAGGAATCACTAACCACTGAACTCGGCCATCATGGACACGGTCTTTCGAAAGAACAACTCTCAAACGGCGCCATTGTTGAACGAAATGGACAAACCTATGACCTCAATCATGGCGATGTTGTCATCGCTGCTATTACCTCGTGTACCAATACTTCAAACCCTGGTGTTATGCTGGCTGCGGGTCTTGTTGCACGCAATGCTCGTGCTCACGGTCTTGAAGTCAAACCATGGGTCAAAACTTCACTTGCACCCGGCAGTCGAGTCGTGACTGAATACTACGAGGCTTCCGGCCTCCAAGAGGATTTGAATGCACTTGGATTCCATGTCGTTGGCTACGGTTGCACTACCTGTATTGGCAACTCAGGCCCTCTTCCTGAAGAGATTGAAGCGGCAGTTGATGAAGCAGGCCTTATCGTTGGCTCTGTCATCTCAGGAAACCGAAATTTCGAAGGGAGAGTTCACGGTAAAGTCAAAGCCTCTTATCTAGCAAGTCCTCCACTTGTTGTCGCTTATGCATTGGCAGGGTCTTTAGAAGTCGATTTAGCAACTGAGCCTGTTGGTTTTTCAAAGGATGGTACACCAGTTATGTTGAGTGATTTGTGGCCGAGTGATGAAGAATTGGCTGAAGCACTGAGCGTGATTACGCCTGATATGTTCCGTCAACGGTATGCGGATGCTATGAATGAGCCACGCTGGGACAGTATTCCTTCTGAACCCAGCCCTCTTTATCCTTGGCAAACTGATTCAACCTACATTCGATTACCGACCTTTTTCTCGGGTCTTTCGCCTGAACCGAAACCGATTACCAGCATTGACGAGGCTCGAGTTTTGTTGAAGTTAGGCGACTCGATTACGACCGATCACATATCTCCTGCTGGAGCCTTCCCTGCGGACGGGCCTGCTGGAAAATGGTTAGTCGAACGTGGTATTGGTAAGGGTGACTTCAATTCATTCGGTAGCCGTAGAGGAAACCATGAAATTATGATGCGAGGGACATTTGCCAATGTTCGAATACGCAATCAAATGGCACCAGGAACCGAAGGCGGTTATGCTAGGGACTTCAATACAGGAGAGGTCGTTTCTGTCTATGATGCTGCACATTCTTATGCAGGAGCAAAGGTTGTTCTTGCTGGAAGTGAGTATGGCACGGGTTCTTCACGAGATTGGGCTGCTAAAGGCACCTATCTTCTCGGAATCCAAGCTGTAATTGCTACATCGTTTGAAAGAATCCATCGTTCAAATCTTGTCGGAATGGGCGTTCTCCCTTTGACGTTCGCCGAAGGTGAAACTCACGAATCTCTTGGCCTCGACGGTACTGAATCCTATTCGATTCCTGTTTCAGATGATGTTCAGCCTTTGCAAATGCTCACCGTTACAGCACTTCACCCAAATGGGACGACCTCAACCTTCCAAACACAAGTAAGACTCGATACACCCGTGGAAGTAGAATATTATCGGAACGGTGGTATTTTACATACGGTTTTACGCCAACTTGTGAAACAAGAGTAGATTGGAAAGCATTCGGCGTCAACTTGATTAGACTCGGTACAATGGATTGAGAATAATGGCTGAACTCAGGGGACAAGTTCGTTATCGATTTCGTTCAGACGAACACGATGTTCAAGTTCTCCTTGAAGGCGAAGCTCCTTGGGTGAAGCAACAGGTTGGAGAACTTGGATTAGAAGGCGTAGGATGGACTATGCCAATCGCATCCGAAGTTCGGGCGTCCAATACTTCGGGCATTGATGTTTCAAATCCCGAAGAGAGTGATGCTCCAGAAAATAAAAAACCAGCAGATATGGGTCCAACCCCTGACCCCTCTCGAATCCCTGTTGTCCGGCGCCCCATCGGCAAGTTAAATCTCGCTGAAGAACTCAAATTACTTGGTTTGAAGGCACCAATCCGCCCGGACTCGATTGAATTGATGGCAACATTGGAAGAAATGGAACCTCCTCAACCTGTTCAAGGTGCGATGAGTGTCGATCCAATGGCGGAAGCTTGGCTTCGGGAATTACTTCATCTCGTGGTTCGCGAATACGGAATTACTGCCCTCAAAACCGAGGATATTGAAGAGATTGCGAGTAAGCGATTAGGTGGGCGAGAAGGGACGAAACTCGAAGTTTGGCTTGAATCTCTTTTCTCTGCTGGAAAACTTGTCAAAGTTCACGGTGGAGATGCGACTGGATGGGGCCCTTCTCCGCGATGGTTAGCCGGTAAATTTTGAAAGAATTAAGTATCATTTACGAGGGGGGGCGCAAAATGCTTCCAAACTTTATTATCGTCTAGAATTCGTTGCACTGCGAGTCGTTTTATAGTATACTGCTTAGAACCTGAAGGCAAAGGAATTAAAGTGCAACAGAGATTGGAGAAGAACAGTGATGTTGATGATTCCCAAGAACCACCTCCTCAAGAGCCGCGCCCTAAGCATGTTCCTTGTCATGCTGATGTTACTTTCGACCACAGTTGCAATCGCTTCAACCGCTAGCGCATCCATGGCTCGTTCGTATACAACAAACCGTGACCCTCAGGATGTAGCAATTGGCGATTTTAATTGCGATGGGTTCAATGATTTGGCCATGGCAACAGACGGAACTCACACGATCACTATCCTTTGGAATGATGGGAATGGGGATTTTAGCGAACGCCAAGATATTTGGGTTTCAGAGAACACCAGCCGAGATGCTGAATGGGACGAATTCTCAAATGTTCAGTTCATCGAAGTTGGTGAATTCACTGGCGATTCAGCAATAGACATTGTCATTTTCCAACGGAATAACCCCTTCAAGGTCGACGATAATGGTGCGCCTGCTGGCGACCCCGGAAACGTAACAATCATCGAAAACGGTGGATGTAACGATAAATCTTGGAGCATCGGCGCTCGCTTTACTCACTTCTATGCTTGGGACCTTGCTGTGGGCGATGCGAATCAAGACGGCAACGATGATGTTTTCGTTCTCGATTTGATGGCCGATATCACGACGCAACGTGTCGTAACCTACCGTGGCCCTGTCACGAGCAACACGCAGGGAATGATCACCACACTAGGATCCTCTCAGCAAAACACCTACCAAAATATGGAAGTTGGCGACTGGGGAGAAGTTGAAACTGGCATAGGAGGAGCATGTGAATCTCCAAGGACCGACGATGATATTTGGCTTCAACGAAGCCAAGGTCTTGATTACAGCACAGGCCAAGTTACAAACCCTGGCAATAATGACAACATGTCCATTATTGAATTCAATTGTTTTACCGGAACCTACCCTTCAACCTACACATTCAGTGCAACCAGCCCTCCACCGAACACTCATGTCATTAACATGAATACCGTTACATCGGAAAATTTCGATATCGGCGACATGGATGGAAATGGCGTTGTTGACGTCATGGTGTTAAACGATGGAAACTTAGAGAATGTCACCTACGTGACTTCTTCGGCAGTAGGCACTTGGACTTCACCGACCTTGGCTTACTTTGGCCCATATCTCTCTTGGCAAGTTGGAGTTGCTGATTTGAACGGCGACCAAGAACCTGATTTCATCAACCCGACCATCGCATACCAACAAAACACGACTGACTCCGCTGGCGGTTCGACTTCTTCGTTCTTTTTGAATTTCCCAACATCTATTCAAGTTACACTTTCGGACGGTAACGGTGGCCATTTGAGCCCATTGTCATATGAAGCAGGTCGCAGACCAAACGTTGTTGAAGTCGGTCAACTCGCAGGTTCAAGCAGTTCTGCTGATGATTTGGTTGTCGGACATGCAAACTGGCGATTTGGTGGCTGGAGAGATAATTTCGGCTGGGAAGGTCAATACGACACAATTTCGGTCATCGAAATGGACAACAAAGATTTGTCAGTCTCTTCAATTGAAATATCCCCAGTGGACAAGTTCTACGGGCTAGTAGGTGAAGGAACTCGTGACATTGACGTCACCGTCACCAACACAGGAATGGATATTCTCAACGGACTACAGGCTACACTCAATGTCGAGTTGAAGGTTGTTGACGAATTAAACTCAACCAACACCTCAGTTTACGAAATGGATTGGGACAATCCAGAAAACAAGGCATCTTGTGGTGGATGCACTTGGTCATATGAAGAATACATTGACCAATCGACCTATTGGCATGAAGAAACAAATCATTCCACGGGTGGAAGCGATGGAAACAACGGTCCAAATTTTTCAGCGAACTACAATAATCCAACCGATTTCATGTGGGCTGGACAATACAAAACGAATTCCTCTGGCGATTCATGGTCTGGATACGGCCGGAACTGGGACGATGCAATGGTTCTCGAAGACGTCGATTTGACGGGTTCTGATCGAGCGTTCATGGGTCTTGAATTATTCCAACATCTGGGACACGGCGTTTTAGGAGGCGTAGATGCTTCCGGTAACTACCTTGCTGGAGATGTTTGGGATGACATTGCAATGATTGAAATCGGCAGTGTCGAAACAGGTTGGACAACCATCGCTTGCCCTCAAACCGCTCAAATCGCTGGTGCATGTGCATCGGGCGAATCAATGTGGGGTGGTTTTGACTTGGACCGAATGTATAAGCAATCTGCTTACGGAGGCGCCCCAGAAGGAATCTATTACTACGGTGTCTATTCGTTCGGAACCTACTACGGTTGGAACAATTTCACAGAAGAAGGCGTTGGTGCCTTCGACCTCAGCCCTTGGGCTGGAGAAACGGTCGATATTCGCTTCCGCCTTCGAACTGGCTTTGTCGGCTCGATTGCTGATGATAACGAAACTCTATGGACTGGCCGAGATGGATATGCTGTTGACAACATCAGCATTTGGAAGCAAACAACTGCTTTCGAGGCGAATCCACAAGTTCAACAAGCCAATGTCCCACTCAATAACCTTGGGCCTGGTCAAGAATACACATCGTCAATTACAGCTGATTTACTGAACGATACAATCTACCGGATTTCGGCAACACTCTCAGGCAATACATGGGATGAACAGCCTCAAAACGATGAAATTACCGAGTATATCACTCCATTCAATCTTTACGACCCAATGGTTGAGGAACTTGAATATTTCAATGCAGGTGGATTGTATGCAGAAGGACTCTTTGACATCGAAGTCGCTACCAATAATTGGGGTAACACCGCTGTTGACTTTGATATCAAAGCAACTGTTTACTCCGCAACCCCTTCCGATATCTACTGCGGCACTCCGAAAGCTTTGTGTGAAGAGAACTTCGAAGGCGGAGGAGCAAATGGATTCCGGCATGAAGAAAGTCAGAACTCTCAAGGTGCGATCTACAGCGAAAGCTCATGCTCTGACAAGATTTTCAACAACGATGCCTATTGGTTCGGTCATCCTTGTGACACCGGCGTCTATGGCTATGGCGAGATTTGGAATGAAACTCTTACAATTCCTGACATTGATTTGACTTCGATGAACGGTGATTTCGTATCATTGAATTTCGAATATTATGCAGATACCTTCTATCAAATGGAAAACGAGGACCCTGTTAACATCGATATCGACTCTGTATATGATTATGCGGTAATTACTCTTGATATTCTTCGTGATGGCGTCTCCTCCAGTGGCCTAATGATTGGTCAATGGAATGATTATAACCAAGACGGTACTTGTCGAAATGACGATAATGGTGACAATATTGTGAACGCTACTGAGTCGATAGATTATACTGAAATTTCAGGTGTTGGTGATTCAACTACAATTGATGGAACTGGAGATACTTCCCTTCTTTTCTTCAATACCAATGACCTTGTCGCTACGACAAGTATTGACCTAACTCACTTGTTTATCCTCAATAGAACAGATGCCAATACGGGCAACTGGGATTATGAATGCACATCGCTCGCTGGTTCAACGGTTGATATTAACTTCGAATTCCAATCCGATGACGATGGTCGAAACGGTATTAATGACGGCTTCAAAGGTGTTGCTTTCAATAATATTTCACTTCAAGAATTTACTTTCGTTGAAGACAATTCCTACACGATCTCCCGTACCAATGTGGATGCCGATCAAAGTTCGAGTGACATTATAGCAAACCATGAATTCTTTTCGGGCGTCTATAAAATTGAAGTTGAAACAATCTTTGACAACACAACTGTCGGTAAAACTTGGTTCAATGACAACGAATTATCGATTTCTAATAACAGAGAAACGGTAATTTTCAATGTTCAATCAGTCGACATCACTCTTTTCCCATCAAATCCTCTGAACTGTTTGGATAACCAAGTGTTGGAATGTGTAATGCCAATTGATAGTGCTTTGAACCATGATTGGGCCTTTAAAGCAGCCAATGGAGTTCTTCCAGGCGAGTATATATTCAACATGAACATATTTGACATGACAACTGGTTCTCAAGCCCACACTACGACTGCAGGTCCTGCTGAACCTTTGGATTCACACGAAGTATTGGATGTAACTTTCACACCATGGAATGGCTGGATAGATGGTCACGAATACAACATTAGTTTCGATGCTGAACTTGCAAGTGGAAATCCATCGGGGAATGTTCGATACTTCCACGCTACATTCGCTGACAACATTGATGTCGCAATTCTTTCCGACTCCTCAACTCGTACTTCTAAGATTAAGTTGGACCTAGACATTCTTGGAATGACATACACACAATTCGAAATCAGTGACTGGGAAACTTACTTTGAAAGTGGATGGTTTACGCACTACGACAAGATTATTCTGCCGTGGCAAACTGATATTGCAGCGAAAGATCTCGATTACAATGGTGATGGATACTACGAAGCACTGGGGTCAAGTCAGAATGAGCTCACCTTGAGAGGATTCATGTCCGCTGGTGGAACTGTCCAAGTGCACCTCGGCCCTCAAGGGACCTCAGTCTATGGAGGATCTACAACATCAGGCGGGAATCAAGTCGATTACCGTTTACCATTCGACTTGTTCATCCAAGAGAAAAATGGTAATGACGCCGTCACTTATTCGAACACAAACTTCGCAGACCCATATCATCCAATGATGGAGGATGTAGATTTGGCTGCTTTCCAAGGTTTTAATTCTGAAGGAACTGTTGCTAATGCTGTTCTGAATACCGGTACTGGAAGCGTTAATACTGTTCCACAAATATGTGGTGGTGACAGTGAAACAGAGAAACTTGGTACATTCCAGCGAATTATTCGCCGAGGAGATGGAACTTCAGCTGATCAGAAAGATACTCTTCTTGGAGTCTGCAGTTACCAATCCGGTGGAATGATTATTTCGACCATTGATGTCGCATCTCACTCAGAGCGGGCAAACAGCACTACATTCCCTCTTCTAGGAAACATGCTCAAGTATCAAGTTTCGCCATATCCTGCTGGTTTCGGCATAATGAGTGAAGGATTAGACCTCCAAATTAATGGTGTGATACCAGAGTATGATCTAAGTACATTTGGATATAAAACTCACTACATCAAGAGCGATGCTGAATTGACTTTCTCCTTTGCCACAGATACAACTGAATCACTTGAGACTGATTGGGTCATCAATGGTCCAACCGATTGGTCTGGAGCGACTATGGCGAGCGGTACAGACCACACCAGTGATGTCTCTCCAACGATGATATTCTGTAAGGTCGACTTTGCTTCTGTAACCGAGTGTGCTCAAGATGTGGAATGGGGAGTTACCTTGATTCTCCATGATGCTGAAGGCCACTCTCGAGTGATCAATGTGACTGTTAAAACGAACGATCTTATCGCTGATGAATTCCCTCCAACTGCTGATGCAGAAATCGATATGCGAGACGTATATGCAGAGCAAGTTGAATTCATCGGAACCAATACCATCCTCTCGAAGGAATGGGATGTTCACCGAATTATCCTTGATGAAAACGGCGAAGTTAACATTTACTTTGATGCAAGTAACTCTTCTGATGCTGATTCACTAGATGGGAACGGAATTGAACGCTATGAATGGAGGGTCTTGTTCGATAAGCCATACGAAAGTGATGAGTTCAAACTTGAAGGGCATTCATTTGTTCATACATCTACAAGTGACGGTTTGTTTGCTTACACATTCCGTAACATCACAGTGAGTGAGGCAGGTGTTTCAACGAGCCAGATTCGAATCGAATTAATTGTGTATGATGGTGCAAATAAATACTCTGAAATACATAAGATGTATTTCGAGGTTGTTCCTTCTACCTTTGGCGATGTAACACCGGAGGTCGACATCGATATTTCGGACGAACAGGGATGCCCGCAAGCACCTTGCAGAATAGTTTCTGATTCAATTACCCTTTCAGGCATTGTCAATTCAGGCGCTGAATTAGACCAAACTGACGTTTATGTCGAAATATCATTTGATTTTGATGCTTTCAATGAAACTGCGACTGAAAAGTGGAATCTGAGTAACGCTGGACATTTCGACAAGACAGCAGGACTCGGAGATCTCGAGACGTTCACTCTTACACTGTCTCTTGAAGGTATTTATACGAATAAAACTCTCTTCCAAGAAATTTACATCAAGATTTATGAAGGCCAACCCGGAGTTGATGAACGATTCATTACTTATGAATTGAGGATAATCACATTGCCTGCTTGTAAAGGCGTTGAAGCCAATAGTTCCGCTGAGGCAGCAGGT
>Ga0308019_10000820_pt1 | contig 19356 bp, 14 predicted proteins | sample Neamet284_FD_203135 | JGI IMG/M metagenome (GOLD analysis project Ga0308019, IMG submission 203135) | Marine microbial communities from water near the shore, Antarctic Ocean - #284 | ecosystem: Environmental > Aquatic > Marine > Unclassified | place: Southern Ocean | collected 2014-10-01 | reverse complement strand
TTTAGGTTTTGGTCCAAACGAATTAATAGTTATTCTTCTCCGAGCCCATTGATAATCATTTGACCAAATTAAAGTTTGCAAACTAAAATCATCGTCTAAATAAACTACTCTTTCGGGTTTAATATCTATAACAATTGCCTTTATGTGAGAATCTAGATTTATGGATTGCCTAAAAATTTCTCTAAGAATTGAAATTAATGACTGCTTCATGCCTAAAGCATCGAGCTCAGCATACTCTTGCTGCAATATATTAAGATTCCCTCGAGCTAATTGGCTGAAGACTTGTGAGTCTAACTCAGTAGAATAATTGATTGGCTTTCTCCAGCCATGCCTTTTGTCATAATCAAATAAATTTTTTTGTATGCTCTGAATTGCTACTCTTTGAAGCGGAGATTGGATTGTAGTAAAAACAGATAGTCCATCTGTGTATGCAGATAAGCCGTATCTACTAATAACTTTTTGTCGAACCAGTTCTGCAATATATCTCCCATCAAGATCAAACAAAGAATCTGATTTTGCAATCAAAATAGGCTCATCAATTGCAAGAAGATACTGCGCCTTGCCAATATAACCAAGCTTATACATTCTGCCTAAAATCCAATTCCTTCGAACGGTTGATCGCTCCGGTGAACGTATAGGATTTATTCTTGAGGGTAACTGCGCAGATGAAGCAATTAAGGCTGACTCTGCTAAAGAGAGTTCCTCAATCGATTTTGCAAAATATTTATCAGCTGCAGCTTCAACGCCATATGCTCTATTTCCAAGAAAAATTGTATTTAAGTACAAAGAAAATATCTCTTCTTTTGATGCCATGCTTTCAAGCTCAAAGGCTAGATATATTTCTTTAATCTTGCGAAGAATTTTTTGATCCCTGGAAAGTAAATAGCCCCTCACGACCTGCATAGTAATAGTCCCGCCGCCACTGACAATTTCACCAGATTGCAGTAGCTGTAAAAATGCTCTAACAAAAGACGGGATTCGGATTCCATTGTGCTCAAAAAACTGATCATCTTCAGCGGCTAAAAATGCATTTTTTAAGTTTATAGGAATATCTTGATATTCAATTGTTCTTCTTTTTTGCTCTCCAAATTCCCCAATTAATACTCCATCTTCTGAAAATATCTGAAGAGGAACCTGCAAGGCATTCTCATTTACTAAATTAATTTCTGGGAGATTTGGTTTTAAAATAATATACCCAGAAGAAATGACCAGAATAGAAGCCACGGCAGCTAATAATGCAAGAGACAGCATCCATTGAAAAAGCTTAATTAGCATGGGGCAAGAAAAAATAATTCACTATTTTAATAATTAAATTTCTGGATTTAATAATAAGAATTATTTTAACCCTTTAAATGGTAGAATCTGAATTCTAAAATACTAACCATGAATATATTTATTGTCGGCCCTATGGGCTCAGGAAAAACTACTGTTGGAAAAATTGTAGCTAATGAGCTATTCCTAGAGTTTTTTGATACAGATGCAACGATTGAAGAGAAGACTGGCGTGACCATAGACTGGATCTTTGATATTGAAGGAGAGGCAGGATTCAGAAAACGAGAAACCTTGGTGCTCAAAGAGTTGGTATCATCCAATTCAATTGTACTAGCTACAGGAGGCGGTATTGTGATCGAGCCTGAGAATAGGGAATTACTAGCTTCTAGAGGCACTGTTTTTTACCTTCATACTCCACTCGAGACTCAAATAAATAGAACTTCTAAAGATAAAGATAGACCGCTTCTTAAGGGGCAGGATCCAGCAAAAGTACTTGCAGATCTCCAGGAATCTAGACAAGCCTTCTATCAAGAAGTTTCTGATCATATAATAAACACAGAAAATAAAAGCGGCTCAGACGTAGCGAATGAAATAGTTAAACTAGTGAAAAACTATGGCTAGGGAGCTACTTGCAGGTCAAAAGAATAATCAATATAGGATTATTATTGGCAAAAACTCGATTTCACAAAAAAACATATCCTGTTTTACCAAGGGTCATAAAAAGCTCCTGATAATCTCAGATACCGGTGTGCCAAAGGATATTATTCAGAATGTCGCCTCCCTATCCAAAGTAAAATCAAAAGTATTTAAAGTAATTTTAGATCAAGGGGAAAAAGCAAAATCTCTAGCTAATTTTCAAAAAATTATTAACTTTTTAATTGATCATAATTTTGATAGGTCAGATGGAATTATTGCTATTGGTGGAGGTGTTGTTGGTGACATTTCTGGTTTTGTGGCTTCTACATACTTACGAGGCATTTCATTTATTCAGATTCCTACGACGCTATTAGCTCAGGTTGATTCATCCGTTGGTGGCAAAACTGCGATAAATTTTCCTGCTGGAAAGAATCTTGTTGGTGTATTCTATAATCCGGCAGGAGTAATAATAGATACGACTGTTTTAAGCTCACTTTCCTCTCGACAACTAAATGCGGGACTGGCAGAAGTTATAAAGTATGGTTTTATTCAAAACAAGTATTTGCTCTCTTTGTTATCCAAACATACTAATAAAATTTTAGGTCGACAGCATAAAATAATTGAAGAAATTATTTTTGAATCGATTAAAACTAAAGCAAAAATAGTTACCAAGGATGAAAAGGAGACTGGAGTCAGGGCTTTGTTAAATTTTGGTCATACATTTGGTCATGCTATCGAAGCCAGTGGAAAATACAAAAAAATTCTTCATGGAGAAGCTGTAGCAAAAGGCATGTTGATCGCAAGTAAAATTTCTTTATTAGAAGGCCTGCTTACAGAGAAGGAGGCTTCAGAAATAAACGATTTATTATTGGCTTATAATTTTGATCTCGACCTTTCAGAATACAAATATTCAGATTTAAAACCCTTTATTTTTAGAGACAAAAAAGTACAGAAAGGAAAATTGAGTTTAGTTTTGTTGAAGGGAATTTCTAATGGGATTGTTACAAGCGTATTTAATGTAAAAAATTTGCCGCGTTCAATACTATAAGAATCTAGGCTGCATTTGCTGTTGTAGCTTTTAATAAGTCTTGGATATTTAAAGCAGCGGGCGATACTAACCAGAATGATGGTGAGTATCTATCAAACTCATCAAGAATAGTTTTCGCTCTCTGGCTTTTCGTTTCTTTAATATGTCGAGATAATATCTGCTTCAAAAATTTTCTATGTGACTCCATGTCTTCGCTTACTATTCTATCTAAATTTACTAAGCTTCTATTGCATTGATCAAAGAACCTTCTATTGGTATCTAATACATAGGCAAACCCACCCGTCATACCAGCTCCAAAATTTGAACCTACCGCTCCCAGAACTGTAACATGACCGCCAGTCATGTATTCGCAACAATGATCACCAGAACCTTCAATCACAGCAGATGCGCCAGAATTTCTGACAGCAAATCTCTCGCCAACAGTTCCTCCGACATACAGCTCACCTCCGGTTGCGCCATACAATGCAGTATTTCCTGCTAGAACAGTTGGCGAAGTTTGAGAGGCATATTGCGATGAATTAGAGATAACTATTTTACCGCCGTTCATGCCCTTGCCAACATAATCATTGGCATCACCTTGCAAAATGAGATTTAATCCATTGGCATTCCATGCTCCAAAACTTTGGCCTGCAGAGCCCTGAAAATTTAAAGTCTGTTTTTGTGTCAGCCCTTTTTCACCGTAAGTTGATGCAATAAAGCCTGAAGCTTGAGCTCCCACAGATCGGTCACGATTAGAAATCTTATAAGAGAAGTTAGATTGCTTGTTTTGCATAATAGGCTTTTTTAAGTCGTGCATTATCTGCTTATTTAATAATGCACGATCCCAAGGATCATTTGATTTAGTGGTACAGAAATGAGGTGACTGGGACTTTTTATTTGTATAAAGAATTGCAGATATATCTATATTTTTTGTTCTTGAATCCAGCTGTGAGATATCTTTGAGGTATTGAGTTTGCCCTATTATCTCCTCAAGACTGGAAACTCCTAACTCACTCAAAATTTGACTGACTTCATTTGCGATAAAGTTAAAGTAATTTACTACTTTTTCTTTTTCGCCAACAAAATGATGATCAATAATATCTCTGCGTTGGGTGGCAACCCCAGTAGCGCAATTATTAAGATGGCAAATTCGAAGGTACTTACAGCCCATAGCAATCATTGGGCCAGTGCCAAATCCAAAAGATTCTGCGCCTAAAATTGCTGCTTTAATTACATCGAGCCCTGTTTTAAGGCCTCCATCTGCTTGCAATCTTACTTTGTGTCGAAGGTTGCTGTCTCTAAGAGCTTGGTGCGCCTCAGATAGACCAAGCTCCCATGGAGATCCTGCATATCTAATAGAAGAAAGCGGACTAGCACCGGTACCGCCATCATGACCTGAGATAGTTATTAGATCTGCATATGCTTTTGCAACACCCGCAGCAATAGTCCCAACACCTGGCTCTGAAACAAGTTTTACTGATACTAGCGCTTTTGAATTGACTTGTTTTAAATCAAAAATGAGTTGTGCTAAATCTTCAATTGAGTAAATATCATGATGTGGGGGTGGCGAAATAAGGGTAATTCCAGGAGTGGAATATCGAAGTTTTGCTATGAGATCATTTACTTTTCCTCCAGGTAACTGACCACCCTCGCCTGGTTTAGCACCCTGAGCAATCTTAATTTGTAGCACTTCCGCATTTACCAAATATTCTGGTGTTACCCCAAATCGTCCAGAAGCAACTTGTTTAATTTTAGACATCTTACTTGTGCCGTATCTCTCTTTAGCCTCGCCGCCCTCCCCTGAATTAGAGCGAGCACCCATGCTATTCATCGCCTCAGCTAAAGTCTCATGAGCATCTGGAGACAAGGCACCTAGACTCATTCCCGCCGAGTCAAATTTTTTAAGTATCGATGAAACAGGCATAACTTTCGATTGTTTTAATTTTTTTGGATACTTTAATGCCATCAAATCTCTCAACATGGCAGGCGGACGAAGGTTTACTAAATCAGCGTACTCTTTGTAGACTTGCTCTGAACCAGACGTAACAGCTTCTTGAAGTTTTTTAACAACCTCCGGATTGTAGGCATGATATTCACCGCCATGCACAAACTTTAATAAGCCGCCTAGTCCTATTTCACTAACATTTGAATGTGCATACATTGTTAGAGATCTCATTTCAGTGTCTAGATCAGAAAAAGTTTTACCACCTACTCTGCTAACAGTATTTGTAAAAGATAGGTTAACAACGTCTGTATTTAATCCAACAATTTCATGCAGTTGAGAGCCTCTATAACTAGAAATAGTTGAGATGCCTATCTTAGAGATAATTTTTAATAGTCCTTTATTTATTCCTTTCCTGTATTTTGCGCAGTTAGCTGTTGGACTCCCTTTAAGATCATTGCGATGAGTCAGGTCTAAAATAATTTGAAATGCAAGCCATGGAAAAACAGCAGTGGCACCAAAGCTTAACAAGCATGCAATTTGATGAGTATCACGCGCTGTGGCAGAACTAACAATCAAGTTTGCATCTGATCGCAATCCTAGTTTTATAAGCTCTTGATGGATGCAGCCGACGGCAAGCAATGCATTAATAGATAAAGCATCCCCTTTTGGCAGAATTTCATCTAAATGAATTATGACTACTCCTTTTCTTACGGCTTTTACAACTTTAGAAGTCAAGCTTTCTAAAGCATCTTTAAGCTTCAGTTGTGGTGAGTAAACTAAATCAAAACTTTCAGCTTGGAAATAAGAGTTATTAAGTAAAGAGTTTAATTTTTTATGTGATAAAACTGGAGAAGTGCTTACAATTCTTTTTGCATGATCCTCTGTTTCTTCAAAAATATTTAACTCAGGGCCAAAACAGGCTTCTAAGGACATAACGCTAGCTTCTCTTAAAGAATCTATCGGGGGATTCGTCACTTGTGCAAATTGCTGTCTAAAATAATCATATATTGATCTTGGCATGGCGCTTAGAACAGCCAACGCGGTATCATCTCCCATCGAGCCAGTTCCCTCTATCCCCTCTAGAGCAAGGGGCTTAATCACAGACACTCTTTCCTCATTAAACAGTGAAAAAAGTTTTGAAGATCTAATTAAATCATTGTGTGGGATTTTTTTGATGCTAGGTCCCTCAAAAGCATCTAAGGTCGACTCAAGATAAATAGCAGATTTTTTTAACCACTCTCGGTAAGGCTTTTTCTGTTTCAATTGATCATCAATCAGATGCTGATCTAAGACTTCTCCTGTTTCGGTATTCACGGCAAAAATTCCACCAGGGCTTAAGCGACCTTTTTGAAGAACCTCATCTTCATCTGTTGGATAAATTCCTGTTTCAGATGCCACGCAAATCATCCCATTATTAAGTACTTGATATCTTGCAGGGCGTAAACCATTTCTGTCTAATACGCATATTGCCCATTGACCATCAGACATAACAATCCCCGCAGGGCCATCCCAGGCTTCCATGTGCATGGAGTTATATTCATGAAATGCTCTAATTTCTGGATCCATGGTATGAATATTTTGCCAAGCTGGTGGCAAGACCATTCTGATTGCTCGGAAAAAATTGATGCCGCCCTTCACAAGCAACTCAACCATATTATCTAGCGCAGAAGAATCTGATCCAGTCTCATTGACTAAGGATGAAAATTTATCTATATCGGGTATTAAAGGAGAAGAAAACTTGGAAGCCCTCGCTTTGACCCAATTCCTATTGCCCCGAATAGCATTGATCTCCCCGTTATGAGCTAACAGTCTAAAGGGTTGAGCTAAATGCCAACGGGGCTGAGTATTAGTTGAGAATCGTTGGTGAAATAAGCATATTTTTGCCCTAAATGATTTTTTTCCAATATCTTTGTAAAAATCACTAATAGCATTTGGGAGCATTAAGCCCTTATAAACGATTGTTTGGCTAGACATGCTGCAAACATAAAGTTTTTCATCATTACTATATATATCTTCAATTTTTTTTCTGGCTTGCAGCAAACAGGACTCGAAGCGGTCCCGACTAAAGTCTTTTGAAGTTGGGGCTATAAAAAGTTGATTGATATTTGGAAGGGAATCTAAAGCAATTGGACCGAGGATGGATTTATTTACTGGAACATTTCTTTTACAGATTAAAGTTAGGCTTTCAGACTCTAAAATAGATTTAATTTTAGCAATGTCTCGTTGCAATAAATGAGAGGAAAATATTTGAGCTACGCCAAACAACTCTGGAAGTTCGATACCCACTTCTTTTTTTAGAGCTTTCCGAAAAAACTTTTCATTAAGATCGAATAAAAGGCCGCAGCCATCTCCAGTTTTTCCATCAGAGCCTATTGCACCTCGATGGGTCATGCTAGTGAGACCAGCAATTGATCTTTTTACAACTTCTCTATTTGGAGTGCCGTGGCGATTAACAATTAAACCAAAACCACAGTTATCTTTGGCCTGACTTTCATTGTATAGAGATATATTTTTTTTATGATGTGGCATTAAGTTATGAATATTATCACAATAATGTCATACTATGTCATACATCATTTAGATCTTAGGCTAGTGAACTCCAAAAACAAACAATATAAAATTGAAAAGGGCTTATTGCTTTTTACTCAGCCTCGCTCGCCCTATTTCTATGGCAAGATTAGATTAAACAGAAAATATGTTACGAAATCTTTTGCACCTATTACAGATTTAGAATCAGCAAAAGTGATGCTTTATTCATGGCAACGCGAACTTTTAGCGAAAGATTTAGCGCCAACAAAAGCAATCACGCCAAAAGAAAATTTTAAATCAAGATCAGAGTATGTTGAACATGTAGCCATAAACAATGATTTCCAATTCCTCGATGTTAGTCGCTTTGATCCTAAGAAAAAGAATATTGAGGAACGTAAAATTAATTTTGTTGAAATTTATGGTGACTACAACCAACCTGAGGCTTCAAATCAGTCTCATCGATGCTTAGATTGCGGAAACCCATATTGTGAATGGAAGTGCCCAGTGCATAACTATATCCCTGACTGGTTAAAGCTGGTAAATGAAGGCAATATTCTGGAAGCAGCTGATCTGTGTCACCAAACTAATTCATTGCCAGAAATGTGTGGCAGAGTTTGTCCGCAAGATCGTCTATGCGAAGGGGCTTGCACGCTTAATGATGGTTTTGGGGCAGTAAGCATTGGTAATATTGAAAAATATATTACTGACAAGGCATTGGAAATGGGCTGGAAGCCTGACCTAAGTAATCGAAAATGGACTAAGAAGAAAGTTGCAATTGTTGGCGCCGGACCAGCAGGCATTGGATGTGCTGACATTTTAATTAGAGCTGGTATTAAATGTGACGTTTACGATAAGCAATCTGAAATTGGAGGATTGTTAACTTTTGGAATCCCTGAATTTAAACTCGAAAAAAGTGTTGTACGTCGCAGAAGAAAAATTCTCGAAGAAATGGGAATTAAGTTTCACTTGAATAAAGAGGTTGGCAAAGATATTAGTTTTAAAAAGCTTCATGAAGGTTATGATGCCGTATTTTTAGGGATGGGCACTTACACTTCATTGGAAGGAGGTTTTCGGGGAGAGAGCCTTCCTCAAGTTCATAAAGCGATAGATTATCTCATTGGCAATACCAATCATCTACTCAAAGTGAAACAAGAACCAGACGATTACATTAATCTAAAGGGGAAAAATATTGTTGTATTAGGCGGTGGCGACACAGCAATGGACTGCAATAGAACTGCAATCAGGCAGGGAGCGAATTCAGTGTCATGTTTATACAGAAGAGATGAAAAAAATATGCCAGGCTCACGAAGAGAGGTTGTTAATTCTCAAGAAGAAGGTGTGAAATTTGAATTTAATACTCAACCAATTGAGATTATCGGAAATGACAAAGTGGAAGGCGTAAAAACCATACAAACAAAATTAGGGGCACCAGATCAAAATGGACGGCGAGTTCCAGTTCCAATTCCAGGTAGTGAAAAAATCTATCCTGCAGATGAGGTTGTGATTGCATTTGGCTTTCGTGCAAGCCCTGCAGATTGGTTTAAAGATTTTAATATTAAAATTAATAATGCAGGTCTAGTTGAAGCACCAGAAAAACAAGAATTAAAATTCCAAACATCAAATCCAAAAATATTTTCTGGTGGAGATATGGTCAGAGGTTCAGACTTAGTGGTCACAGCAATCTGGGAAGGGCGAGAAGCAGCAAAAAGTATCATACAATTCATCTCATAAATGAATAATTCTAGTTTTTTAAAAGCTCTTAATCGTGAGCCAAATCAGGTTCCTCCAATTTGGTTTATGCGTCAAGCTGGGAGATATCTTCCTGAGTACCAAAAAATAAGACGGAATTATAAAAATTTTCTAGATATGTGCAAAGAACCGCAAACATGTGCTGAGCTTGCATTGCAGCCAATAGAAAGGTTTGGTTTGGATGCATCTATATTATTTTCAGATATTCTAACTATTCCTGATGCATTTAATTTAGGTTTAGCCTTTCACGAAGGGGAAGGACCAAAGTTTAGTAACCCAATCTCAAATCCACAGGATATTTCCAAGCTGCAAGACTTTGAAATGGACAAACTGAGCTATGTTTATAAGGCTGTAGAAGAAACTAAAAGAATTTTACCGAGAAATCTTCCTCTAATTGGATTTTGTGGCAGCCCCTGGACTTTAGCGGCTTACTCCATCGAGGGAGGAGGATCTAAAGATTTTGTAAAAACAAAAAAATTTTTATCTGATCACCCAGAAGCTGTTAAGGATTATTTAGAAATTATTACTGATGCTTGTTTTCAGTATCTAAAGCAACAAGTTTTATCAGGTGTGAATGCATTGCAAATTTTTGATTCTTGGGCAGATCTTCTTAATCCAAATGATTTGGAGACATACTCCCTAGAATTTACGCGCAAGCTTGCAAGGAAATTAAAAGAGGATTTAGTAACATTTAATACTCCCATTATTCTATTTGAAAAAGCGCCTCAAAAAGAAATCTCTGATATTTTATTTAATGATTTATCCTGCATAAGTCTGCACTGGAGTGAGTCGATAGAAAGAGTTTCAGAAAATTTGAAAGGTCAATTTGCGATTCAAGGAAATTTAAATCCATCATTCTTACTGGAGTCTGATGAAATTATTCAAGCTGAAACTAAAAGGATTTGCAGTGCAATGAAAAAATTTCCAGGATTTATTTTTAATCTAGGTCATGGAATTACGCCAGATATAAAGCCTGAAAAAGTACAGGTCATGATTGATGCAGTGAGAACTTAATTAAAGTACCCTTATAATATTGAAATCTTTATTAAAAACGAATATGAAATCCCAGCTATCTAAATTTACATCTACGGAATCTGTATTTAGCAAAAGTCTATCATGGACCACAATAGCAAGTGAAAAAGCCCTGTTAGCAGCTATTGGAATTGCAACCTGCATTGCTTCTGCCCAATATTTAGTTGGAATGATCATAGCTAGAGCAATTTCGCTTCCAGATCTATTTATGTTATTTATTTACGCTGAAATCATTGGTATGGTTGGAGCCTTTTATAGTACTAACAGAATCCCTGTGACTCTCCCAATCATTATTGCCATCACGGCTCTTTGTAGACTAATTATTATGCACAGCAAAGAAATGGACGCCCTTTTAGTTCTAGGCGAAGCAGGTGCAATTCTTATTTTGTCAGGCGCGGCCTATGTGATGAGCATGAAAGATAAAGTGAGCTTAGAGAAGCTACAAATGATGAGCGATCAAAAGGAAACAAAAGATTAATCCCAAATCCGCATCAACCCTTCCTGAGCCGTGGATGCGATAAGTTTGCCTGATTTGGTATAAATTGACCCGCGCGAAAATCCTCTTGCATTTGAAGATATTGGGCTATGCATATCATGCAAGAGCCAGTTGTTAAAATTAACCCGTCCGTGAAACCACATAACGTGATCTAAGCTGGCACTTTGAAATTTTTTTGACATGAAATTTACTTCGTGAGGATTAACAGCTGTTCCAAGCAGGCCCATATCGGAAACATACAAAAGTAGTGCTTGATGAATCCTCTCATTGGAAGGCAACTTTCCTGTAGGCTTCATCCAAGTGCTTCTATAGGGGGGAAGTTTTTCTGCTGCAAGCATATCCACAGGTTCGACTTGCCTCGTTTCAATCTCCCTCTCTCTCAGCCACATGGGTAGATATTCTTTAGGTATTTTTGTTTTTAAATCTTTTCTAAGCTCTTGGTCACTTTTCAGTTTCTCTGGCCCTTGGATGTTAGGCATTTTAATTTGATGGCTGAGCCCTTTTTCGCGTTTTTGAAAAGAAATGGAGCAGCTAAAAATTGCTTCACCACTTTGAATTGCATTGACCCTGCGTGTAGTAAAACTTTTGCCATCTCTGATTCGGTCCACTTCAAATATTATATTTTGTTTAAAATCGCCTGGTCTGAGAAAGTATGAATGGAAGGAATGCACCAGTCTTTCCTTCTCTACAGTTTGATAGCCTGCAATTAAGCATTGCGCCATAATCTGTCCGCCATAAATTCGTTGAAACCCAACACTTTTTCCAGTCCAAGAATAAAGATCTCTATCTATTCTTGTTAAATTGAATAGCTCTAGGGTATTTTGCAGTGCATTAGTCATGAATAGCTTTAATTGAATAGATAAAAATTTATCTTACATTGATTCAATTAAAACTAGAACTTTATCTCATCAAAAGTTAGCATAGAGCCTTTGAAATATTAAATAAATTAGTGTAATGATAGATTCTGAAAGAATAGGCCTTCCAAATAAACCTGATCAAAAAATTAATGTAAAAAAAACATTTGGTATTAACTCAGATCTCACGGTTCTAGGGTTTAAAGAAAAGACTGCCTGGGTTCCAGAAATTGATCCAGCATATGTATTTGATAAAGATACCACTTTATCTATTCTTGCTGGCTTTGAGCATGATCGCAGAGTTATGATTCAGGGTTATCATGGAACTGGAAAATCAACACATATAGAACAAGTTGCAGCGAGACTAAATTGGCCTTGTGTTCGAATAAATCTTGATAGCCATATAAGTAGAATTGATTTGCTTGGAAAAGATGCCATTGTTTTAAAAGATGGAAAGCAGGTTACAGAATTCAAGGAAGGAATTTTACCTTGGTCAATTCAGAATCCAGTAGCGATCGTTTTTGATGAGTATGATGCTGGAAGACCTGACGTTATGTTTGTAATTCAAAGAATTCTTGAGGTCGATGGAAAATTAACTTTGCTTGATCAAAATCAAGTAATCTCACCCCATGCAAGCTTCAGGCTATTTGCTACAACAAATACAGTTGGAATGGGCGATGTAACTGGTCTCTACCATGGAACTCAGCAAATCAATCAAGGGCAAATGGATCGTTGGCATATATTATCTACTCTTAATTATCTTGATAAATCTCATGAATTGAATGTGGTATTGGGAAAAGTTCCTGAATTAAAAAATACCAAAGACAAGGTCATGGTCAAAAGTATGATTCAAATGGCTGATTTAACGAGACAAGGTTTTATCAATGAAGACATATCAAATCTTATGTCTCCAAGGACAGTCATTACTTGGGCACAAAATTACATGATATTTAACGATATTAAACATTCCTTTAGATTAACGTTTTTAAATAAATGCGATGAGTCTGAAAGACCAATAGTGGCTGAGTATTTTCAACGCTGTTTTGGAGAAGACCTAACTGAGAGTCATAATCCTGAGCGCTAGATTATGAGCTGGATTAAGGACAGAGAGGAGTTCAAGCAAGCAGCTCTATCATCAGCTAGGGCTATTGCTAAAGATAAAGAGCTTAATGGAAGCTCTCAAGCATCAAGTCGACCGCCAACATCCAAACAAATATCTTTAAATCATCCTCCTAGATCTTCAGCTCAGGTGAGCGCATGGAGGGGTGAGTCTGACTTTCAAACCTTTTGGCACAGCCTGCATAAAGATACTGACCAGCTCAAGATGGCAAAGTTGGCAAGAGATTTTTTTTCAGAATTAGAGCTCTCTAGAGTAGAGATGGTCGGCGGTTCAAACTTTCCTGGTGCTAAATCCAATATTCAGAATTATCTCGAAACCGAGGCAAAAAAAAATATAGACAATAAAGCCCCTGCCCTCAATCCATTGGCTGCAAATCTTTGGCTTAAAAAAATAAATGGAGAAAACCTACCCAAAAATAGCAAAGAATTAGTTAGTTCGTTTCTTCAAGCCTCTCCAGTGAATTTGAGCGATATCGGCAATAAGTTAATACAGGCTCAAGATTCTCAGAGCGCGTTTCAATCTGCTGTATTGATTCTTTTAAAAGATTTGAAGTTAATGCATGAGGCTCCCTCCCAAGGTGGAGAAGAGCCCAATGAAAATCAAGAAACTATTCAAGATGATCAGTCTGCTATGGAAGATTCAGATGAAGAGTCTCAGGATGGTGCTGAAACACAAACAATGGAATCTCAGGCTGAGGGTCAGATTGATGAAGAGAATGGGGAGCTTGAAGAGGCCCAAGCACCGATTGATTCAACTTCTATTGATGAAGAAATAGATTTAACGAGGAATTTTGACGAGGAATTAGATCAAACTATTCATGAAGATTACCAAATTTTTAACTCCCAATTTGATGAAGTTGTAAATGCTATAGATTTAGCTACACCGGAGGAGACGCTCAGGCTTAGGCAGCAATTAGATCAGCTAATTTCTCCTCATCAAACAACAATTGGAAAATTAGCCAATAGATTGCAAAGGTTGCTTCAGGCGCAACAAAATAGAAGCTGGCATTACAACTTAGAAGAAGGGCTTTTAGATACAGCGCAACTTCACCGAATCATTTCCCGCCCAGGAGATCCGCTAAGCTTTAAGCAGGAAAGTGCAAGTAAATTTAAAGACACAGTTGTTTCATTGTTAATAGATAGCTCAGGCTCAATGCGCGGACGCTCTATGACTCTGGCAGCAATTTGCGGCGACATTATTGGTAGTACGCTTGAACGCTGTTATGTAAAGACGGAGTTACTAGGCTTTACTACTAAGCATTGGAAAGGTGGGGACTCTAGAAAAGCATGGGTCAATCAAGGAAGCCCTCCGAATCCTGGAAGGTTAAATGACTTGCGCCATATCGTCTTTAAATCTGCAGATGATAATTTTAGACGAGCCAGAAAAAGTTTTGGCATCATGTTACGAGAAGGACTATTAAAAGAAAATGTTGATGGGGAAGCTTTGGCATGGGCTCATCAAAGACTTGCCAAAAGGACAGAAGAAAGAAAAATCTTAATCGTTATCTCTGATGGAGCGCCTGTTGATGACAGCACCTTATCTACTAACCATAGTAATTTTTTAGATAACCACTTGCGTCAAATGATTGACAGCATAGAAAATCAAAGTAATGTTGAGCTTTTAGCGATTGGCATTGGTCACGATGTGACAAAGTATTATGAGAAATCTATTACCATTAACAGAGCAGAAGAACTGGCTGAAGCTCTGCTGGAGAAACTCACTGAGCTTTTCAATAACTAAGAGTTAGTTTATAATCGATGCTTATGTATGCACTGTAAACATTACAGTGAAAGAGGAAAATAAATGAAAATTACCACACAAGAAGGACCTCCAACGGATATTTTAACTTTTGATAAGTTAGATGTAGAGAATGAATTAAATCTCACGCCAGGTCATGTAGAAGATGTGATTGAGATCTTTAAAACTCCATTAACCGGAGCATATAATTGGGATTACACAGTTTCTGATAACAGAATTAAAAAGCTATATGAGCTTGGAAAAGAACTGAACTGGAATGGGTCGATTGATCTTAATTGGGAGTACAACCACCCTGCAGATGAAAGGATTGTTCAAGCAGATGAAGATTTGCCTCATGAAACACTTGCAGCATACGAAGCTCTTACTGAAGAGGAGAAAATTGAATTTGATCGACATGATGTGGCTGAACTCTTGAGTCAATTTTTACATGGGGAGCAAGGAGCACTTCTTGTCGCTTCTCAGTTAACATCCTGTGCCCCCACATACAATGCAAAGCTTTATGCTGCGTCTCAAACATTTGATGAAGCAAGGCATGTTGAAGTGTTCAATCGATACCTTCAAGAAAAGATTGGCATGCACTATCCTATCAATCCAAACTTAAAACTATTGTTAGATAAAATTCTTACAGATGAGCGCTGGGATCTTAAATTCATTGGAATGCAAATTGTTATTGAAGGTCTTGCGTTAGCAGCCTTCCAGATGCTGAAAGGCTTATCCAACGATCCTCTATTAACTCAACTACTTCATTACGTCATCAGAGATGAGGCCAGGCATGTAACATTTGGAATCAACTACTTAGAAGACTTTATTAAGACCTTAACTCCTGAAGAAATAGAAGATAGGGCAGAGTTTGCATATGAAGCATGCGTGATCTCAAGAGAAAGGCTGATTAACACAAAGGCTATGCAGAAATATCTGAAGATGACTGAAGATGAGGCTAGAGAGTTTGCGCTATCAACCTCAGCGAATACTACCTTTAGAAATTTCCTCTTTTCAAGAATTATGCCAAATCTCTCTAGAATAGGTTTGCTTACAGATAAAGTCAGGCCTAAGTTTGAAGCATTGGGGCTATTAGAATACGAAGATGCTCCCGATGATTTCGAATGTGATTGGAATGAACTTGAGAAACCTTTAGAGCAGTTTGGCGAAATTCCACAAGCTAGCTAAGAAGGCTTTTTTACTGCCTCTCTTTTTAAGTGCGCCCGTTTTTGCGGCCGTTCAAATAATTCAGCCGTCATTAAATGCTTATGAAGAAATTCAAGAAGCTCTAATATTGGCAGAGCCTGGAGATATTATTCGCCTAACCTCAGGAACTTATAACCTTGAAGACTCTCTCTCTTTGGATGTTGATAATGTCCAGATTGAAGGCGAAGGGATGAATCAAACTATTCTAAACTTTAAAAATCAGCAGTCTGGAGCTCAAGGACTTAGTGTGACTTCAGATAACGTAACACTTCAAGATTTTTCCATACAAGATGCTAAGGGCGATGCCATTAAAGTCAAAGGTGTTACCAACATAAAATTTTTAAGAGTTAAGACAGAATGGACCAACGGACCTAAATCTGAAAATGGGGCTTATGGGCTCTACCCCGTTGAATCAAAAAATGTATTAATTGATGGCTGTGTTGCAATCGGTGCTTCAGATGCAGGTATCTATGTCGGTCAATCGCAAAATATTATTGTTCGAAATAGCCGAGCAGAATTCAATGTAGCAGGAATCGAAATTGAGAACTCCTACTACGCTGATGTTTATAACAATGTAGCAACCAATAATACTGGAGGCATTCTAGTTTTTGATCTTCCTAGCCTGCCACAACAAGGCGGTCACCATGTAAGAGTTTTTAACAATAAGTCAGTGGGCAATAACACGGACAATTTTGCACCTGAAGGCAATATTGTAGGAGAAGTTCCCCGTGGGACTGGGATTATTATTCAAGCTAATTCGGACGTAGAAATCTTTAATAACATTATTGGCGATAATGACACTGTAAATATTGCAGTAGTTACGTATGGCAGCGATACCGATGATGAGGAATACTACCCGCATCCAAAATCCATTCAAATTCATGGCAATGAGTTTGGACCAACTGGCTATAACCCTGATACAAGCAAGGGTGAGCTCGCCCAAATACTTTTTGATCTCTCTGGTGGCGATATGCCAGATATTTTTTGGGATGGCTTAGTGCCTTTATCTCAATTAGTTTTTGGCCAACCTGATAATGAAAGAATGATTATTAGTAATAATGGAGATGCAACTATCCTAGCCCTTGATCCAATTAAATACCTTTTACCATTTTTTGATCCAGCCATTTTAAACATTAAAGCCTTCGAAGGAACAATTCAGCCTCTGTCACCAGTAGAGTTTGATGAAAATTTTTAGCAAGCCTCAATATATTTTTTTATTAGCACTGTTCTTTTTAGTGCCAATCAATGCGTCTGTAAATTCTGCGTTATTGCTATCTAATGCACCTCCAAAATATTTATCAGAGTTTGGTTTTTTTCAGGATATGCAAAATCAAATGCCATCTAATGAAGTACATCCATACTCTCTTGTAAATCCATTATTTTCTGATTACACCGACAAATTAAGATTTGTATATGTTCCAGAAGGTCAAAAGCTTGTCTATATAAAAGATAAGGTATTTCAATTTCCTTTGGGCTCTACGCTAATTAAAACCTTTGCATATCTAAATACGCAAGGAGATATGGATGCACAGCTACTGGAAACAAGATTGCTAATTAACACCTCAGCGGGATGGAAGGCAATAAGTTATATATGGAATCAAGATCAAACAGATGCCAAGCGCGCAGTTGCAGGCGCAACTATTCCAACAACTTTTATTAACTCAGTAGGAGCAAAGGTTGATGTTCGATACAGGGCACCAAATCAAAATCAGTGCAAAGAATGTCATCAAGTGAATCAGGTAATGACGCCAATTGGCCCAAAAGCAAGAAATATGAATAAAAATGTAGAGTATGCAAGTGGCGACATGAACCAATTAGTTTATTGGGCTGCTCAAGGTTGGATTGAGGGCAAGCTGAATGCTGATTTAATGCAAGGCTATGCAAATGAAAGTGTTAGCATCGATGAGAGAGCAAGAGCATATCTAGATATTAATTGTGGCCACTGCCATATTCCAGGAGGTTCTGCTGATACCACGGGACTATACTTAAATCTGACCGAAGAAACCAAAGAGCATTTAGGTATCTTTAAAAAACCAGTGGCAGCAGGACGAGCTAGTGGGAATCTTAAATATTCTATTGTTCCTGGGAAATCAAATAAATCTATCATGATCTATCGCATGGATTCACTTGATCCAGGAATTATGATGCCCGAGTCAGGTAGAGCTCTTGCTGACGATAAAGGAATCAAACTTATTTCTGATTGGATTAATCAGTTATAGCCTTTAAATTTGTCTATCAGGCCTTATCTAATCCATAATAGCTTTTTACAGGAGATAATCGATGTCAAGACATTCAGCAATAAATAGATTTGGAAGATCCTCAAACCCAGCATTTTCTAGAGGTTTCGAAGGTCATTCAGAAAGTTTACCTTTAAGTGAAAGGATGACTCTTGATGGTGCTGTGAATAAAACTGGAATTTTATTAGCTCTCTGCTTTTCAGGGGCTGCTATTGGCTGGAATATTCCAGCGCTAATGGTTCCAGCGGCAATTGTAGGATTTATTCTTGCCTTGGTTACGATATTTAGAAGCAAAGAAAAAGCTGGTTCTACTGCACCTTTATATGCATTATCACAAGGAATTTTTCTTGGGGGCATAACGCTAATATACGAAAACATGTTTGATGGCATTGCTATTCAAGCGATCGGCCTTACTTTTGGCATTCTTGCCTCTTTGTTAGTTTGCTATAAAAGCGGATTAATCAAACCAACAGAAAATTTTAGACTAATGATTGCAGCAGGTATTGGAGGTATTTTTATCCTTTACATGGTTAGTTTCATTATGAGTTTTTTTGGAAGTGGCATAAGTCTTCTTTCGCCAACCAATGGTTCATTAATGAGCATTGGTCTGTCTCTAGGCATTGTTTGTTTTGCCTCGCTATCTTTAGTTTTAGATTTTGATTTCATCGAACAGGGTGCGGAAGATGGTCTCCCAAAATACATGGAATGGTATGGAGCTTTTTCATTAATGGTTACTCTGATTTGGCTGTATTTGGAGATTCTCAGACTTTTATCAAAAATGAGGAGCAGGTAACAAGAGAATGAATACAATTTTCTTTAGCGTATTAGCAATTTTTTCTTTATTCGTATTTATGAATCTTGGGAAGATTAAAGCTTCAAAAAAGCAGACTGATAGAGATGATCGAATTAATAGATTCGGATCTAGAAAAGCCCGAGGCAGTCAAAAAAAAACTCACTCTACAATTATTGAGGGAGAAGCTGAGGTAATAGATGATGAAGATAAAAAGTAAATTTTTTCTTTTTTTTATATTCGCAGGTTTTACAAATCTTTCTTTCGCAGCAATAGATCAATCAAAAGGGTCTTTTGAAGATAAATTCAGGCAATTGGATGAGGTTTTTCCATCTCCAAACCTTTCTAGGCCAGCTACTGGCGAGCCTGGGCCAATGTATTGGCAGCAAAGAGCAGATTACAAAATTCAAATCAAGCTGAATGAAGATACCCGAAGCGTTGAAGGTTCTGAAACAATAACTTACACAAACAATTCTCCATTAACCTTAAAATATATTTGGTTGCAACTCGATCAAAATATTTTTGCTAAGGAATCTATTAATAATTTAACGCGTCCATGGGGCGGTGGAGATTCAAGCGTAGATTTTTCAACTCTTCGAAGACAAAATTTTATGGATAAGTTTGAGGGTGGATTCCAAGAGCTATCAATCAAAATTAATAATAAATCTCCTGATACTAATCTAGTTGGCACGCATGTTCGCATTAATCTAGAGCAACCCCTAAAGC
>Ga0308019_10000817_pt1 | contig 19380 bp, 14 predicted proteins | sample Neamet284_FD_203135 | JGI IMG/M metagenome (GOLD analysis project Ga0308019, IMG submission 203135) | Marine microbial communities from water near the shore, Antarctic Ocean - #284 | ecosystem: Environmental > Aquatic > Marine > Unclassified | place: Southern Ocean | collected 2014-10-01 | reverse complement strand
TCACGCGACCTATGAGGACAGTGGCATGCATGTGTGCGAATATTTCATGTTTGAAGAGGAGACTGCTTAGCTTGGAAAAAGTCGGCTAATAATGGATGGCACCGCGTTTTCTACTCTCAATATTCTAGGGCCCAGGTGCACCGCTTTAAATCCAATCGCCACAAGTTTATCGATCTCATAGGGTATAAATCCACCCTCTGGTCCGATCGCTAAGGTGGTCTTGTCAAAAGTGTTCACTGGACAGTTTTCTTCGGTATCGGGATGAGCTACTAGCGAGGAGGTTCCTTTAATAAGACTGGGTAGTTCGTCTTCCACAAAAGGCTTAAACAGTTTACGCAGATGCACCTCTGGTAATAGGGTATCTCTTGATTGCTCTAAACCTAAAACGAGCTGTTCTTCAATAGCATCTGGAGTGAGAAAAGGCGACTGCCAAAAGCTTTTCTCGACGCGGCTTGAGTTGATGAGATATAGTTTTTTTACTCCCATGGCAGCAATCGTTTGTAATGTTCTACGCAACATCTTTGGTCGCGGCAACGCCAGTAAAAGGGTTAGTGGTAGCGGAGGGGGTGGATTTTGGGTGAGGTCTAGCATTAAAGTTGCTTGTTCATTGTCCAGCTTAACGATGGTGCCAGTACCCATTAAACCGTTGATATGTCCTACCTTAACCGAATCACCAAGCTCAGCCTTATGCACGTCTAGTAAATGCCTTAGCTGGCGATCACGAACGTTGTAGGCATTGTCAGTTATTTTGGATGTTAACAGGAGCATATTCATGGGGGCGATTGTAATCGATATCGTACTTTATAGGGGAGTATTCAGTCGCTAAAAACGATCTCTTACAACAAGACTCCTTAGTCGCAAGCTAGACTTGTGTCGATCGGGCACCGGACAGATAATGGACTAACAGGTGAGACCGCTTTCGCTATAGCCAAAATGTAAACAAAGTAATTAGGAGAGTCCCATGTCAGATAAGATTCCAAGAGACAATGCAAACGACTACACCGAAGCTATGGCGCAAATGCGTCGAGAATTTGTGCGGGAGCAAACGTCTATATCTCTGGATAATATCGGGCACTACTCTGTCGATCCGGCAACGACAGCTGGGAACATAGAAAATTTTATTGGTGTGGCACAGGTACCTATGGGCTTGGTTGGGCCACTACAGGTTAATGGGGAGCACGCCAGTGGCGAGTTTTATGTTCCTATGGCGACCAGCGAAGGAACGCTTGTTGCTAGCTATAACCGAGGAGCACGGTTACTTCGTGAAGCTGGCGGCGCTAAGGTCACTATAGTTGATGACGCTATGCAGCGGGCTCCTGTGTTTATTTTTGAAGACGCTCGTGAAGCACGTGAATTTGGGGTGTGGGTAGAAGAGCATTTTGATGACATAAAAGAGCAGGCCGAAACGACAACCTCCTCTGGTAAATTGCGTGATATTCAACAATTTTCTGCAGCTCGAATGCGTTATCTTAGATTTAACTACACCACTGGCGACGCTGCGGGTCAGAACATGGTTGGCAAGGCGACTTTCGTTGCCTGCGAATGGATTAAGGACAACTATCCAGGCATTAAGCGCTACATGCTATCTGGCGCGATGGATACCGATAAAAAGCACTCGCAACTTAATACTTTGCATACCAGGGGTAAGCGAGTTATTGCTGAAGTCGTTATCCCTAGCGCGTTATTAGAAAAGGTGATGGGTGTGACATCGGAAACGCTTTTTAAAGCGCGAGCTATCACGCAAGTGGGGGGGTTACTAGCGGGCTCAATCAATACTGGCGCTCATTCTGCCAATGGTATAACCGCTACATTTATTGCCACTGGGCAAGACGTTGCCAACGTAGCTGAGTCATCAGCTGCTATTGTTTATGTGGACTTGGATAGCGACAGTAACTACTATTTTTCCATTACCATTCCTTCACTGATTGTGGCGACTTATGGTGGTGGAACAGGGTTGCCAACACAGCAAGAGTGCCTAAAAATGATGGGGTGCAGTGGGACAGGAAAAGTGAATAAATTGGCTGAGATCATTGGCGCAACCGTACTAGCAGGTGAGTTATCCTTGATGAGTGCAGTGTTGGCTGGTGACTGGGTCACTAGTCACGATGCGTTAGGACGTAATCGCTAGCTATTTGGCTGTATCAATTAGCGTTGTATTCAATATAATGGCGACCCTGGGCTCGTAGTTCAATGGATAGAATAGGGACCTCCTAAGTCTTAGATGCAGGTTCGATTCCTGCCGAGCCCACCAACTATTTTCAGTATCCACCTACATTGCAGGCCGCCCTAGTTGCTTCGATCGGTTATTGGGGCAAGGTGGTACTTCCCTGTGCTTATCTGAAGCAAACAAAAACCATTGAGGAATTAATAGAGCGTGGGTTATCGGCTGCTATTCATACTCAAATCACAGACGTCGAAAATGAACTTAATGGTCTACTGTCTTACGATCGTAAGGTGTTCAAAATACCAGCTAAAAATTTAGCGCCGGTGCATAAACGTGTTATCCAATCTATGGAGCGATGATTCCTTTTGCCCGAGTAGCATAAAGTGACCGTCGCACAATTAGTGCAATACGACTGGAAAAGATCTGTATCAGCTATTTTTGGTACCAATTCTTAAAATTGTTGTCGTTTATCAGAAGTGTCAGCGACTCAACGGTTATAATTTTGGTTAGACTATGTTTTACTTACGGCGCTGATATTTTTTGAGTGGGGTTGACGTTTTTATCTCGCTCGTCCGAGCAATAAATTTTATTACTAAATATTTATTTCACTGGGCCAAAACTTGAAAGCGACAAACATAAAAGATCCCGAATACTTCCATAAAGTGGTTGATTGCCAGTATGCCTGTCCAGCGCATACACCGGTTCCTGAATATATTCGTTTAATCGCTAGGGGGCGTTATACAGATGCCTATATGGTTAACTGGGAGTCTAATGTTTTCCCCGGTATCTTGGGGCGTACCTGCGACCGACCTTGCGAACCGGCCTGTCGACGTGGCCGTGTAGAGGACGAGCCCGTCGCCATATGCCGATTAAAACGAGTGGCTGCGGATAATAAGGGCAGCATTGAAGATCGTCTACCTAATATTCCAGTGAAAAAGAACGGCAAGCGTGTTGCCCTAATCGGTGGTGGTCCAGCCTCGCTGACAGTGGCTAGAGATTTGATGCCATTGGGTTACAGCATCGATCTGTATGACGATCAAACCGCTGGCGGGGGCATGATGAAGAGTCAGATCCCCTCATTTCGACTCCCAGAAACTGTATTAAATGAAGAAGTAAATTATATTCTCGATATGGGCGTGGTTACGCACTTCAACACAACCGTTAATAGCCTTAAAGAAATACTGGATAAAAAATACGATGCGGTCTTTGTTGGCACTGGGGCACCGCGGGGCAAGGATTTAGGCCTGGCGGGTCAGGCTGATGCCGCAGCTCACATCCATATTGGAATAGATTGGTTGTCAAGTGTGGCTTTTGAGCATAGTAGCAGCATAGGTAAACGTGTTGTGGTGCTCGGTGGCGGTAATACCGCTATGGATTGCTGTCGAACAGCTCGCCGACTAGGTGGTGAGGATGTGAAGGTAGTCGTCCGCAGTCCTTTTTCCGAGATGAAAGCATCGCCTTGGGAAAAAGAAGATGCGATGCACGAAGATATTCCTATTGTCGATAACCATGTTCCTTTGGCCTTTGTGGTCGAGAATGGAAAGTTTATTGGCGTTACCTTTGATCGTGTTGATGCCGTTTATGACGATGATGGCCGCCGTCGTTTGGTTTCTACGGGTAAAGATCCTGTTTTATTTGAATGTGATGATGTATTGATGGCTATTGGCCAAGAGAATAGCTTCCCTTGGATTGAGCGCGATATAGGCATCAAGTTTGACCAGTGGGGCATGCCGAAGGTTGATGAAACAACCTTCCAGTCTGCGATCAAAAATGTATTTTTTGGTGGCGATGCCGCGTTTGGGCCTAAGAATGTTATTACGGCGGTCGCTCACGGCCATCAGGCAGCCGTTTCTATTGATCATTTCTGCCATGGCAAGAGTGTGGCTGAGCGACTCGCACCAGGAGTGACTCTAATTAGTCAGAAGATGGGTATTCACGAGTGGAGTTATGATAATGCAGTACCTATCGATCTTCGCTATGTTGTGCCACAGGCTGACAAAGCGCTAACACTAAAAGACCGCAAGATCGAAGTAGAGTTAGGTTACGACCTCAAAACGGCTTACGCGGAGGCTGAGCGGTGCTTAAATTGCGATGTGCAGACAGTTTTTGAAGAAATCCGCTGTATCGAGTGTGATGCCTGTATCGATATTTGCCCTACAGATTGCATTACGTTTACCGCAAATGCTGAGGAGAAACAGTTAAGGCAAAATCTCACTGCCTCTGCGACCAATCTGTCTCAGGATCTCTATGTCTCCCAAGTGTTACCTACTAAACGTGTCATGGTAAAAGATGAAGATATGTGTCTTCACTGTGGGTTGTGTGCTGAGCGTTGCCCGACAACGGCTTGGGATATGCAGCAATTTTTATACGCCGTAACTAAGGCGGGCCAATAAAATTGAAAAATATTAAAAGTGTTAACGAATTCGTTATCAAATTTGCTAACGTCAATGGAACAGGTTCAGCCAGTGCCAATAATTTGTTTGCTAAAGCATTATTTAGAATGGGCATCCCGGTTAGTCCTAAGAATATTTTCCCATCAAATATACAAGGACTACCGACTTGGTATGTAGTACGCGCTAGTGCCAAAGGCTATCTGGGCCGGCGTGGAGGCGTTGATATTATGCTAAGTGTCAACCCGCAAAGTATGGCTAGCGATATTAAGGAAGTATTACCTGGGGGCTACTTTATCCATGATAGTACTAAGCCTCTGGATCTGCGCTTGGTTCGCACTGATATTACAATAATAGGCGTACCTCTGACCAAAATGTGCCTGGCAGAGTACACAGATCCGCGTCAGCAGCTGCTGTTTAAAAATGTGATTTATGTGGGTGCTTTGGCAGCCTTGCTCGATATAGATTTTGGCGTATTAACAGACCTTTTGGCTGATCAGTTTCGCGGTAAAGAAAAGTTGATTGCACCTAATGTCCATGCCCTTGAGCTTGGTTATCAATATGCCAAGGAAACCTATAGCTGTCCTCTCTCTATTAAAGTGGCGCGCATCAATAAAGTCGGTGATAGTATTTTGGTCGATGGGAATACAGCCATGGGGCTGGGCGCGGTTTATGGCGGTGCAACGGTGGCCGCTTGGTACCCAATAACGCCGTCAACGTCGGTGATTGAGGCATTTGAAAAGTACTGTAAGCGCCTGCGTATTGACCCCGGCTCTGGGCGTAAAAATTATGCGATTGTTCAAGCTGAGGATGAGTTGTCCGCAATTGGGATCGCTATTGGCGCTAACTGGAACGGCGCGCGCGCTTTCACCTGTACCAGTGGTCCCGGTGTTTCTTTGATGAGCGAGTTTCTCGGCCTAGCCTATTTTGCTGAAATTCCTGTTGTGTTAATCGATGTGCAGAGGACTGGGCCCTCCACGGGAATGCCAACGCGCACACAACAGGGTGATATCTTGGCTTGTGCTTACGCCTCACACGGCGATACCAAACAAGTACTGACCTTCCCTGCAACGCCGAAGGAGTGTTTTGACTTTACTATAGATGCATTTGATCTTTCTGAACGCTTGCAAACCCCGGTAATTGTGGTTTCTGACCTAGATCTTGGTATGAATGATCATATGTCTGAACCATTGCAGTGGGATAAGGGGCGCAACTACGACCGAGGCAAAGTGTTGTCAGCGGAGGAACTAGACAACACCGAAAAATTTGGTCGTTATCTGGACGTGGATGGTGATGGTATATGCTATCGCACGTACCCTGGTACCCATCCAACTAAAGGCTCTTTCTTCACACGTGGCACCTCTCGAGACGAGTTTGCTGTATACACTGAAGACGGCAATGAATATGCGGCTAACATGATCCGTTTATTGCGTAAGTGGGAAACCGCTAAACAGTATGTGCCTGAGCCTATTATTCAGCAGGCGTCTCCTCAGCGGAACTATGGCGTAATCTGTTTTGGAATGAGCGAACCATCGACCTTGGAAGCTAAAGACTATCTTGCTAAACAGGGCACCCACCTCGATTATATGCGTATTAGAGCCTTCCCCTTTAGTGACGACGTAAAAGCCTTTATCGAAAATCACGATATGGTTTTTGTGGTTGAACAAAATCGAGATTCACAAATGCGTAGTTTGTTAATGACCGAGTTTGAATTTGGTCATGACAAAATTAAATCAGTGTTAAGTTTTGACGGTGATCCTATCAGCGCTCGTAATATTCGTAAGCAGATCTTGAAGAAACTACCAGGCGACAATGTGACACCCATCCGTGGCAACGCTAAGGAAGCCGTTTAATATGAGCTATAAGAGGCCTAAATTTCGTCATCCGGATACTGAAATCAATGATCTGGGCTATGCGCGTCAAGACTATGAAGGCGCATTGTCTACTCTATGTGCTGGCTGTGGTCATGACTCTATTTCGGGGGCTATTGTGCGAGCCTGTCATGAGTTATCTATTGAACCGCACCGGTTGGCGAAGTTATCAGGAATTGGTTGTTCCTCTAAGGCGCCTACTTATTTTCTTGGTAACTCTCATGGTTTCAATTCAGTACATGGTCGAATGCCGTCAGTGGTTACAGGTGCTGCCATGGCTAATCGAGATTTAATCTATCTGGGTGTGTCAGGCGATGGCGATACGGCATCTATAGGCATGGGGCAGTTTGTTCATGCGGCGCGTAGAAACTTAAATATGGTTTATATCGTGATGAACAATGGTTGTTATGGTCTAACCAAAGGACAAGACTCGGCCACGGCAGATGAGGGGTCCAGGAGTAAGAAGGGTGATCCTAATCCTTTTGAGTCGATTGACCTATGCGCGCTATCCGTGCAGGTAGGCGCCACTTTCGTCGCGCGGAGTTTTTCTGGTGATAAAGATCAGTTGGTACCCCTGATTAAGGCCGCGATTTCTCATCATGGATTTGCCTTAATTGACGTGGTTTCTCCTTGTGTGACATTTAATAACAACCCAGATTCTACGAAGTCTTACGAATTCACTCGAGAACACTTAAAGGCCACTGGCACTATGGATTTCGTGCCAATGAGAGAAGAAATAACTGCTCGATATGCGCCTGGAAGTTCCCATGAAGTGACTCTTCACGATGGTTCCGTCATCCATCTCTACAAGATGGCAAAGGGTATGGACCCTTTAAATAGAGTATCGGCGCTTAATGCTATGGAGGAATCTAAGCAGCAAGATCAAATTCTCACCGGTCTGTTATATATGGACCCTGACTCGAAAGAACTTCATGAGGCGATAGGAACGGTTAGTCGGCCTTTAAATCAGTTATCAGAGCGTGAGCTCTGTCCTGGTGATTCGGTACTCCAAAATATCAATGAGAGCCTACGTTAGCGATTTAAAAATCATTATGTGGAGTGGATAGCTAAGTGTTATTTTAGCTCTGTTTCCACAATGACAACTTCTGTGTCCCCGATGTTCCTAACATTATGCGTGGTAGCTGGTAAGAAAAGGGTTTGTCCATCGACTGCGATTAATGTGGTGCTAGGTTGCAGGCTATCTTGGGGGATCAAAATCAGTGTTCCACCTTTAACGAAATACACCACCCGATTATCATAGGTATGGGTATGCATGCCAGATTCTGTGCCCACAGGGTAGGTCAGCCGCACAACTTCAACATCTTCATTGTCAAGTACGACCTCCCTCAGTCCTTGTGTCGCAGACAATGAGCTGGGTGCGCAAAATAGAAGCGTTGAACATAAACCAATGACTTGATTAATCCTACTCATAGATACGCTCGCAACGTTTTTTATCAGACGTTAATGTAGCAGGAAATCTCTTCTTTATCCTACTTCAATACTTCGATAATCATCCAGTTTAAAATTCTAATTAATAAAAGTTGACCTGTAGATAAGGTATTTTTTTTAATACCACAGTAGTGGGTTAAGTGCTTTTAGCGCTCAACCCAAGCTTTGCCATTAGCCGCTAAATCAAGTGGTGGCGGGGCCCAAGTTTGCTCGACGACAGAGTTTTCTGGTATATAAATACGCATAATGAGATAAAAACCCTCAGGTGGCGCAGGCAACCAGTTTGATAGATGCTCTTCATCTGTGGTGTCATAGCTAACATACAGAGTCAGAGACTTATCATCGTTAAAGGTTAGTCCAGGGCTCCGATCGCCAAGGCTGAAGCGACCAATAGTGTTCTCCACGAGGCTATAGTTTTTGCTGTCATATATCGTGATGGACCAAAACGCTTTAGCGGGTGGGAGATTGTCGGCTTCAAAATGAATGCTGTATTTATTAGCACCACTCAAAGTCTGCGCGTTTGAGTCGGTATAGAGTGAAAGGTATGTTGCTTCTACGGGGTCGTTAGCCATCAGACCCATCCGGGTCACGCCAGCCCGATATAGGTAGTCAGTAGCGTATCTGCCTATATTTGCCTGCGAGTAGCCCCAGCCGTTGATTGATGCGCCTCCTGTAATGTCATCTGCGAAGGACGTAACAATCTTCATGCCTGTAATTACTGCACGATTTAGGCCCTTTTGGACGGCGGGGTCGAGCCAGGATAGATCCGCTGGTTGCCCTGGACCTATACCGACAACTGCAAACTGGTCTACTAGCTCTTTATCGGCCGGCGGCGGCGGGTTATTGGTAAATTCACGGTTAATAATCGCCCAAAAATCCTCTGGTTTTGATGAGTCAAGTGAGGGCAGCGCAGTGAGTGGTTCAAGAGTGCTCGGTACCGACGCGGCATCCAGAGGGACAACGTCAGAGCCGTCCAGCCTTTTGAATTTGAACTTATCCTGCATCATATGAATCGACTCGAGCTCATTTTCATTATCGACTAGAATTCGGATCAGAGGCATAGCCCAAGAAGTCGGGCTGTGGAAGATTTTTGTTATACCACTCGGCTTCTTACCCTTCCAGTTGGGACCCACCACCATATATTTACCCGCAACGCCCTCATTGTGACGGGTTCCGATGTCACCGAAGTTAGTTGCGTAGGCGTCGGCAAGCTGGATGGTGTAGTACCGATCACTCATCGCAGGTACGTCAAACACTAATGGTTCGCTGAGATCGACAAAGGCTAAAGTGTATAGAGTGTCATGATTGGGGGATGCCGCGGCTGCATTTTTACCCGCCTCAAGTTCACGATTATGGTTCAAGCTATTCGCTGGGCCATTGTATCTCGGTGACTTTTCGCCATTGAACAGGTACCGGAAATGATTCACGTGCAAAAGTGGGTAAGCATAAATAAACGCTTGCACACCGGTGGTGTATGCGAGCTCTTCTTTTAGTTCAGGCGAGAGCTTATCTAAAGAATCTGCAGATACATCGGCGCTTGGCACTAAAAATGCAGCCATAACTAAAACTGTAGGCAGTAAGATATTTGTCATTAATACTCGGAAGAAATTTATTCGAATCATATTTTTCACCTTAAAGTGGAGCGAATGACGATTCTGGCTATAGAGAAAATATCGCTTTTCGTTGCCAGTTCTAGTTTAACTTGTGAAAAGAGTATAGTTGACGGTCTGATTATGTGGCGGGTCAAATAAAGTCAACATAGAGTTCATTTGCAGTCAAATTACGATTCTTTTACCATCAAAAATCAAAATATATATCACAAAATTTAATTAGGTTTTTATAAGCGGAAAGTTAATACGGCTTATTTTCGAGTCTGAGGTCAAGGATATTCTTTTTACTTCAGACCAATCTTGAAGGAACAGTGTTATTGTATAACTTAGCGCGCCATCAAGATTAATGTGTTTTTCAGCGGAGAGCTATACTGGATATTTATACGATTGCGATTGCAATAAGTGTGGTTGTTTTTATCGCCGTTGGGGTCTATGCGGGACGTAGCGTTAAACAACTGGATGATTATTTTGTTGCCGGCAGGCAGGCACCGACTCTTCTCATCGTTGGCACCCTCGTTGCAAGTGTATTTAGCACCTCTATCTTTCTCGGTGAAGCCGGTTTCACCTACGACGGCCAATTGGGTCCCTATATATTAATGCCAGGGGTCGCGGTAATAGGGTACGTCTACGGAGCCTTGTTTTTTGGTACTTTTTTACGCCGTAGTCGCGCACCCACCATGGCCGAGTTTTTTGGGCGGCGATTTAATAGTACTAGAGTGCAAAAGGCTGCCGGTATGACCATTATTGTTGGTCTGGGCGGCTACCTTGTTGTGGTTACTCAGGGGGCCGCTATCTTGCTGTCTGAATTAACCGACTTAGGGTATTTTGAAGCCATTATTTTGGCCTGGCTTAGTTATACCTTGTTTACTATGTATTCAGGATCTAAAGGTGTCATCGTAACGGACACGCTCATGTTCCTGCTGTTTTGCGGTGCCACTGTATTGTTTGTATTTTATATCGTCGACGGAATGGGAGGGGTTGCGCAGGCGGTTCAAGATTTAACACAGGTCGAGAGTAAACCAGACATTGCTTCGTGGCACGGTACCGTTGGAGAGGGTACTGAGTGGCCAACGCCTATGGACTATCTTATTTGGACGCTAATTGTAGATATGTCCTGGGGTTTTGTTTATGCCGTCGGTCCTTGGCAATCCAGTCGGCACTTAATGGCCAGAGACGAGCATGTCGTTATCCGCGCAGCTGTCTATGCGTGCTTCGCGGTAGCGTTAATGCAGATTCTCATCTATGGCATAGGCGGGCTGATCAATTTAGCTAATCCAAATATTTCGCCGTCAGAAACGGTGATGATATGGGCGGCTAAGAACTTGGTGCCTAGCATCCTAGGAGCGGTTTTACTGGCCGGCATTATGGCTGCGGCATTATCGTCTGCATCGACCTTTTTGTCCCTAGTGGGTTTTAGTATTAGCAATGATATTGTAGTGCGCAAGCAGGAACTTACGTTGCGGTCCTCACGAATCGCCATGTTTATCACTGGCGCAGCGGTGCTTGTACTCTGTTTTATTTTCCCACCCAATGTATTTTGGCTGATGATGTTTATCGGTACGGTTTTCGCATCCTCCTGGGGTCCCGTGGGCTTCATGAGTATTTGGAGCAAATCTATTACAGCTGATGCTGCCTTCTGGGGCATTGTGTTAGGATTTTTTGGTAACGTGATACCCGCGACTCTTGAATACATTGGACTGATTTCTCTACCCAGTTATTTCAATCCAGCCCTTATCGGTGCAAGTATTAGCTTAATGGCGATTATCTGCATATCAAAAATGGGCACAGTTAGCGCGCAAGAAGAGCAATACCGTAAGGAATTACATCGCACTCCAGATATCGATCGTGACTTAGGCAAAACCCAAAGAACTATGTGGGCGGCGGCGTTCCTGATTGCGTATGGCTGCCTTATGCCTCTGCTGCTAATTAAGTATTACGTTATTCCCTATCAAACGGGTGTCGGCCAGCTACTAGTGGATGGTTCGGTCGACTTGTCCACTGGGGAATCCATCATGGCCTTGCTAACAGCGCCAGTCTTCATCACCCTGGGCCTTATAGTGGCGAAGGTAGTCTGGAACAGATACCGCCCACGCACAGCGGAATAATCCATAAAGATTGCAAGGTAGGTATGATATTTATCTGCCGGATTTAAATGCCTGCTCGATCTATTGGCAGGATCAGACTTCGGCCTACTCCTGATTTGACTCGGTAATCTATTCAGCTATGATTGGATAGGAGAAACCTATAAATTGGAGTAAATCATGAAAAAAGCAATTTTGATAATCGGACTGTTCCTAGCTGCCATAAGTTCAAATGTATTAGGAGATGGTCATCTAGCTGAAGAGCAGAGTAAAGGTGCCTTTACTACACTAATGGTGGCCGCTAAAGACACTGATAGGTATTTGAAATCTGTTAAGTCAAATCCTGGGCTTTATGAGGCAATTGGTGCAGACGCTGGAGGATACTGTAGAACTGTGTCGGGCCAGGATTATGAAGGTCAGCTAATGATGTGGACTGCTTTCCCAAGCGTGACTGCCGCTTTGGTTGGTGGAAGTAAATACGATCCATCCAACGCGCCTAGGGCCATGGCAAATATGCGAGAGTTTAAATATAGTGCAACTTGGGCGCCGCTTAAAGGGTTTCCGCGTCTAGATCCAGGGTACGAACGAGCGATGAGAATTAAGGTCTCACCAGCCAATGTTCCCGCTCTTGTTGCAGCGCTAACAAATCTTGAAAAAGAAATACAGGATGCAGGTCACGACACCTTTATCAATGGCCTCTTTGTTGCGATCGGTGGCGGAACTCAAGAGGCAGGTACCTTGTATCTAAAGTCTATAACCTCTGATGAAAAAACGCATGGTGCAGTCATCGACGATTACCTTTCAGGCGCCCCATGGGCCAACACTTACCTCCAAGCCACATCGTTAATTGATGAGGTTGTTAATGATCAATTTGAAGTATGCGAGCAGTTTTATACAGCTAAGTAGACTGTGAGGGGCGATAGCTTTTATTGTCCCCTTATTAGTTCTCGCTGTCGCTCTTCGGTATTTTTAGGTCCACATGAGCCTGCTTGATTTAAAACAATGCTCCGTTAGAAGAGTGTTTCTGGCGGCATATGATCGTATTGTTCGGGCCTAAGGCTATCTATTTAGATAGATTGGTTAAGGTATTTCCTCAAAAGTCTTGTGCTTTCCTTCGTAGTTTTCTGAGATATCTTTGCAGTCCCAAGTGGTTTAAGTTTTTTCGTGTCAGGCATATAGATACCAGTAATAGCCTTTTTTTATAGGGGGCTATCTCAAATACTTTTCTACAGCCACAGTCTTCTTCTGAAATAAGGAGAGGTGGCTTTTAGGGGGCATTTAGTTATGATTAGGACATACGAATCAAAGGAGAATCCGTAATGGCGGCACGTTTAGGCAATTTCATCATATTTCTCATCTTATCTATCATCACGCTTGGCATTTATCCTCTGTTCTTCTTCGTAACACGCCAGCAGGAGACTGTGGCGTTGCTCACCGAAATCAGAGATGAGCTTAAAAAGTCTAACTAATATGTTGAGTGAGCTGGGAAGACCATTTTAATGAAACTAATTACTTGCAGAGAGATGCGCAGCCAAGAAAAGGTAGAGACGATTCAGCGAGGCATGAAACGATTACTTTTACTTACAGCGATGCTTGTTTTTAGCTCAGTTATATCGGCAGGTGAGTCTTCCAGATCGTTCCTACAAGCCAGCGGTAAACTTGATAAAGAATTACTTGATAGTATCAGCGATAGTCCTGTAGCTTCGGAGCAGCCGCATTTTAAGGTACTTATCATTACTAGTGCAGAGACGCCTGCCGTTTATCAGCAAAACTCGTTAACAGCGCTTAATGGCCTCATAAAGCGAAGTACAGACGAAGTGTTAGCAATCATTGACGACAAAAGTGACTTTGAACTTACGCGTCGGTTTAGATCAATTAATGCAATTGCGGCGAATGTTTCACTCAAAGGTCTTGTTCAGTTAGCGGCAGACTCGTCTGTCGCCCGTATTGGATTTGATTTAGGCGGCCGCGGATCTCTTAGTGAAGCGATCCCCCAAGTGAATATAGATGCAGTCAAACAGACCTATAGCTTAACTGGTCAAAGTGTCGAAGTAGCTGTTCTTGACACTGGGATTGATACTGATCATGTGGACCTGCAAGGAATTCTTCTTACCCAAAAATGTTTTGCCGATAGTTGTCCCAACGGAATAGATAACGCAGAAGATGATAACGGTCATGGGACTCACGTTACCGGAATCATAGCCTCTCAGGGCAGTACTGCGCCAGAAGGTGGGTCACCAGGAGTGAAAATTCATGCGGTAAAAGTCCTTGATAGCTCAAATAGCTACAGTGCTGCGTCTGTTGTTATAGCCGGTTTAGATTATGTGATAAACGAATTACCAAACGTAGATATTGTTAATATGAGCCTGGGTACCAACCAACTGTTTAGCAGCGACTGTGATTCGACCTATGCATACACTCAAGCATTTAATTCTGCCATTAAAACATTGAGGGATAGAGGCACCTTGAGTTTTGTATGTAGCGGAAACGAAGCCTCGATTAACTCTATCAGCGCACCTGCATGTATATCAGGAGCTATTGCTGTCGGGGCAGTATGGGACACAAATCCGAAGGGTTGGAACGGTGATTACTGTACTGACTCGAATCCGGTTGGGGACCAAATGGCCTGCTTTAGTAATTCTAGTGTGTCACTGGATATATTTGCTCCCGGAAGTCCGATCAGTTCAACTCGCAGAGGTGGAGGTACCATTACGTATTCAGGTACTTCTATGGCGACACCCCTAGTAGCATCATGCGCAGCGCTAATGTTGGAATATGCCCCTGAGTTAACTGCTGATCAAATTGAGAATGCGCTAAAGACGAGCGATGTCTTAATACAAGATAATGCAGGTAGGGCTTTTCCAAGATTGGATTGCCTAGCCGCTTTAACTTCCCTAACTGATATTGATACTGATTCTGATGGGATAATAGATTCTTTGGATAACTGTATTTCAGTCCCAAATCAAGATCAGCTTGATACTGATGGCGACCAGTTAGGAGACGTCTGTGATACCGATGACGACAATGATGGGTTAAGCGACCAATTTGACGATTTCCCTTTGAACCCAGATGAAACAACCGACACTGATGGTGATGGCATTGGTAATAACGATGATATAGATGACGATGGTGACGGCACTATAGATATTAATGATCTTTACCCATTGGACCCCACCAAGCAATCACAAAAACTACTAGATATAGATGGTAATGACCAAGTGGATGCATTAACTGATGGTCTTATAGTGTTGAGATATCTGTTTGGGCTAGAGGGCGAAACCTTGATTACTGGAGCAGTTGCTACTGATGCTACCAGAACATCAGCCGAGGACATTGAGGCATATCTAGAGACTATTATGCCATCTTTGAATAGAAATTAATGGAGCAAACTATGGCTAAGGGACAGTTAATAAAAAGGAGTGTGCGTTGAAATCGTCTGACCGCAATCTTGGAATGGATCGTTCGATTTCGCGAAGAGATTTTCTGTTAGGAATGGGTGTTTCTGCAGCGAGTGCGTTTGTGCCCAGCCAGGCCTTTGCTAAGGATATGCTGAGTCTTGAGAGTGCTGCCGGCGTCTACTATCCACCTGCTCTTACAGGATTGCGTGGAAGTCACATCGGTTCTTTCGAGGTGGCTCATCAGCTTGCTCGAGAAGGTCGGAGTGATTGGGGTGCAGTCAGTGAACCCGATATAGACCTTTACGACTTAGTTGTAGTTGGGAGCGGGGTTAGCGGTCTCTCAGCCGCACATTTCTATCGTCAGGAGCATCCTAATGCTCGAATCTTAATCCTCGACAACCATGATGACTTCGGCGGTCATGCCAAACGGAATGAATTTCACGTTGCTGGCGAGATGCTAATGACCCATGGTGGAAGCGAAATTCTTGAGGGACCAGGTGGCTATAGTGGTATTGCCGCAGGTCTGTTCGATGATCTTGGTATTCAGCCAAAACGTTTGGGTGATGCCTATGATCCCGATTTTTATAAAAGGAACAAACTCACTGCTGGTATGTATTTCGATCGAGAAACGTTTGGTGTCGACCGTACGCTCGCCTATCCACTAGTTAGCAGTAATTTCTACAAAGGCTGGATCGCGGCAGCGAAGCCGTCGCTCTCGCATAAAGATGCGGTGAGGGAAATGCCGATATCGGATAACGCCAAAAAAGAAATGTTACGGCTGCTCATGACTTCTAAAAATGCTGTTCCTGAACATTCATTTGACACAGAAATCGGCTATTTAAACAGTATTAGTTATCGGGAATTTATAAGTGCTAACTTGAACATTAAAGAACCTGAGATCTTTGCGATTTTTGAAAACCTAGTAACGGACTGGTGTGTTGGAATCGAAGCGGTGCCAGCGCTACAAGCATTCTACTGGGGGCTCCCGGGAATTAACGCTACCGGTCTTGGCGATGGTGGCGTTGATGCTAGCGCCGGCTTTGGGTCTAGCGCTGAAATGGGCGTTACTTACCATTTTCCCGATGGTAATACCTCCATCGCTCGTATGCTGGTTCGCAGTTTGGTACCGAATGTGGCGCCGGGAAATACCATAGAAGACGTTGTGCTGGCTCCTTTTGATTATTCTAAGCTTGATAGAGCCGATTCGAACGTTCGAGTCCGCTTGCAGAGTACCGTGGTAAACGTTGAACACGACGGCACACCAACGTCCTCAAATAGAGTCGGTATTACCTATGTAAGGGGAGGCCAGGCGAGCCGCGTTTGGGCGCGCCATACTGTGCTTGCATGTTATAACCAAATTATTCCACACCTCTGCCCCGAGTTACCTGATATCCAAAAAACGGCGCTGAGCACAATGGTCAAGTCACCAATCCTGTATTGCAATGTTGCGGTCCGCAACTGGCAGGCATGGAAAAATTTAGGCATTGGGGCATTGCTCAACCCAGGTGCATATTGTGTGTCGACGCATTTAGATTATCCGGTCGATTTTGGGGGCTACCACTATCCTCGAGATCCAGACAAGCCAGCTATTGTTCATATGGTCCGTTATCCCCATAGGTCGGGTGCCGGGTTAACACCCAGCGAACAAAAACGAGCCGGTCGCCATGAGTTGTTTGTCACTCCGTACGAGACTATTGAACGAAACCTTCGTCGGCAGCTTGCTGGTAGCTTGTCTGCAGGGGGTTTCGATCCTGCGCGCGATATACAAGGGATCACCGTCAACCGCTGGGCGCACGCTTATATAAACAATGCTAATCCGCTTTATGACGAAATTTATGACGATAAAGACGATGAGCGCTATCCATTTATTCGTGGTCGAAAACCATTCGGTCGCATCGCTATCGCAAACTCAGATGCAGGATCAAGCTCCTTAATTAATGTTGCTATTGAACAGGCGCATCGAGCGATTGGTGAACTTGTATGATATTTAAACGATCGATGACAGCGCTATTTTCTTTGTTGATTGCGCCAAATATATCGTCTTCTCTTGCGAATGAGTACTCAAGTTCAGCGGTTGAGTTGTTGTCGGCTTTTTCTGGTAAGAGCGCATCGCAATTTGAGGCAGCTTTCCAGTTTTCTAAAGACACTAGAATTATCAGTATTGATATACATGCTGTCGGAATGGAAAACGTTACAGCGCAATATTCTGGGCAGGAGGGCGCTTATCACGAGGTTAACAACATCCTTCGTATCAAGACAGCAGACGGGTTTGAGGGTGTTTCCGGTGTTGACACCTATTATCAGGATGGATTCAGCGATGCACACATGCAGGAATTACAAAAAGCAGTCGATGACCTGATCACCTTTTCATCATTTGATCCAGTTGAGGTTTCCTTGATGCTTAAACGGTCTCGGCCCAACTTGAGTCATGAAGCGCGGGCAAGTATTGATATTGCACTGTGGGACCTGGCGGCACGCAGATCGGGCCTACCACTTTATGAGTTGCTCGGAGCAACGCGTAATTCAATGGAGTCGTACGCTAGTCTGCCATTTTACAAGTCGCTTCCGGAGTATGTTGCGGCTGTGCGAGAGTACGCAAAACTTGGCTTTACAATTTTTAAATTCCATGTGTGGGGTTCCATCGAAGAAGATCTTCGTCTGGTAGAGCTGATTCAGCAAACGTTTGCAAATTCGCCATATAGTTTTATGGTCGATCTTGAGAGCGCATACACATTTGAGGAAGCAATCAGACTGGGAAAACAGATGGATGAAGGTCTATTTTTTTGGTTCGAAGCCCCAATAGCCGACGGGGAATTGGAGCAATACCATCAGCTTAAAAAGAGGCTATCGGTAGCCATAATTCCCGCGGGCTACAATATTTATTCTAGGGAGTTTATCCGACAGGGAATCGAGGCGGATGCTTGGGATGCGGGTAGGTTTGATTCAACTGTGGTTGGTGGTATCTCAGAAGCACTGGAACTACTGATAATAGCGAATGCTGCCAAGATATCCATCGATATCCAAAGCTGGGGGCACACGCTAGCGCAAGTCGTTAATCTACACTTGATGCTTGCCAATGAGCGTACTCGATACTTTGAAGCACCTATGCCCAAGAACGTCTTCGAGTTTGGTATGAATAACGGTAACTTGCTCGATAACAGTAGGGTGGTCGCGCCTAAATGGCCTGGCCTAGGTATTATTGTTGACTGGGATCATTTAGCGACGGCAGATTTTCACTCTAAAACAACGATAGATCTGTAAGCACTTCAAACAATTAATTTGACTGGATGGCCTATGCCAATAGGCTCGGGCTTTAGGTGCTATTATTATTTATAAGGCCCAAATTTCTTCAACTTTACCGCTATCGTCGATTTTAAAGACTTCGACAAGATCGAGTATGCCGCCATCCTTGTCCGATATATGTAAATAGCAAGTTACATAAGAGCCAAATTCGACAACATTCACCAACTCCTGTGTGGCTCCAATTTCAGCCAGCCATCCGAAAATAACATTCTCGGTTTCTATCGGACCGACAGTATCGAATCCCATAGACGGCACATGCATCCGATAATCGTCGGTACAGGGAACTTTAGACCATTCCGCATAACCGCCACTCGAGTTGACTTTATAACAACGGATAGCCTCAGCAGCTGCAGATAAATCAGACATAATTAATCCCCCTGAGAGTTTAGGTTTTGTTTCATTGCCTTAATATCATGTAATTCAGATAAGCATGCATGATCATAATAAAACTTACTAGTTTGTATAATATTGTGCCTAGCGGCGACCAGTTGTCTCATTTATCGTTCGCTAACAGGATAACGTCACTCAGTTACATTACCAGAGGTCACAGACACACTGTTATCAACGACAATGCGCGTACCATTTACAAACTTTGATTCATCTGAGGCCAAATAGAGCGCTGCATAGGCGATATCATTTGGCTCACCCATTTTACTGACCGGTACCTCGGCCATATCTGCGAGTACTTCCTCACCATATTTTGCCAACATTTGCTCGCCAAAACCCGCAACCATCGGTGTGTCGATACCCGACGGATGAATCGAATTACATCGCACACCATTTTTACTTTGAGCGCAGTGTACTGCTACCGCTCGGGTATAGGCGTCGATCGCGCCTTTGGCCATGCAATAAGCAGCAACATAGCTCTCCCCCTGAATTGCGGCCAGTGAACACATGTTGACAATAGCTCCGCCGCCACTTGCGGCCATCGCAGGTATTGCCTTGCGGCAGCCAAAGAATACACTATCGACATGCACTGACATGATAAACCGGTACTCGTCGGTAGTTTGATTTTCTGGATTACCTACTTTTACTACACCGGCATTATTGACCAAAATATCGAGTTTGCCATAGCGCTCTACAGTTTCGTCGATCACCTCGCTCCAACGTGACT
>Ga0308019_10000808_pt1 | contig 19441 bp, 12 predicted proteins | sample Neamet284_FD_203135 | JGI IMG/M metagenome (GOLD analysis project Ga0308019, IMG submission 203135) | Marine microbial communities from water near the shore, Antarctic Ocean - #284 | ecosystem: Environmental > Aquatic > Marine > Unclassified | place: Southern Ocean | collected 2014-10-01 | reverse complement strand
AGTGTCAATTCCTGGCAACAGTGCAAGTTGTCCCCAAGCCCGTAAGACATCAGAAATCGTGTCCATCCAAACGCCCTCGTCACCGTCACTCCAACCTTTGAATTCGATGTTCCACGCAGCAATCCCTGCATCAGCCAGATCCTGGGCAACCGGTTTCATCAGTTCACTTGTCCATGATTGTTTCCAAAAGCCACCATGAATGAGCATGACACATGGTATCCCTGCATCATTCTGGTACGGTGACGGGTCATCTGGCATATACAAATCAGCAAATTGCCATTCCTCCGCGCCCCATTGCATGCGGTCAACTGCCATATCCAATGGCTGTAAGGCACCATCTATCACCCTTACTCCTCCTTTGATGAATACAAGAATTAAAAAGGAGAGTCCGAATGAGTAAATCATGGGCAATCCATTGGATATTGAATTTGAAAATATGAACGGCGAACATACCACATTGCGTACTCTTGGAGAGTCGAGCACCGAACAATGGATTGTGGTCAATGTCGCAAGTGCTTGTGGATTTACGAAACAATATACTGAGTTACAAGAAGCTTCCACTTCCCAAGGCATCACCGTTGTTGGTTTCCCCTGCAACCAATTTGGAGCCCAAGAGCCAGGCACTCATCAAGAAATATGCGATTTCACCTCTGCAGAATACAATGTTACCTTTCCATTGATGGCAAAACTCGAAGTAAAGGGAGAACACCAACATCCTCTGTTTACAGAACTCAGTCAATCGACCGGCACTGATGAACACACTGGAGATATCCGGTGGAACTTTGAGAAATTCCTCATCTCCAAAGAAGGCACAGTTACTCGCTTTTCAACGCGAGACTTGCCTTCAGATATGCTGTGAAGTTCCAACGTCGCTAAAGGCGTCAGGACGGAATACCCATCGGGCTTTATCTGAATCGGCGTAGTAGTTCTTGACTCGTGGGTCGTTCGACATTTTTTCATGGAACGCCAAGAGAGAGGGGTAATTGGCCAACATGTCGGCTGTTACACCGTCAAATTCTCCTGAGAACAACATAAATGTATCAATGAAGGCTTTGACATCAGCAATACTCATCGACTCAGTGTTCGCCAACCAACCGGTTGTCGATTGTTCAAAAACTTTAGAAATGGCTTTCAATGCGCGGTCCATTTTACCACCTTCAACAAATAAGGCTTGGCGAGCAATAATCTTTTCATCGAGGTCTTCGATGGAAAAAGTCGGTGTGAACGCTTCTCTCCACCCGTTGATCACTTCGACCAATTCATCGACTTTTGCGCGTGTGTAGAGGTCTTCAGGTTCAAGTCCAGCTAAGGCACCAGTGTAGCGAAGTAGTGCATTTGATTCAGCAATGTTTCCTTGAGCAGTACGGATGATTGGCAAAAATCCCCATGGTAGGTCACCCTTGTTTTTGAGTTCTAAATAGCCATCCCAATTGACGAAAGTATTTTTCCATTCGAGTCCAGAAATTTCAAGACAAAATCGAGAAACTTCGGCAAATCCAGGCGTATCAAAATAGACAACTTCGTGCATGACTTTTGTTCGAATCTCGGTCTATATGAACCTTGACCCTCATCAAGGGCTGACTCGGCGACGGTCCCGAGGGAACAATACAGTTTCACGGACATTCTTTGAACCGGTGAGTTTCATCAAAATGCGCTCAACACCAAGTCCCCAACCTGCATGTGGAGGTACGCCATGACGGAAACCAGCCACATAGAATTCAAATTCTTCCGGGTCCAAGTTCATCGTTTTGAGGTTCTCGATTAAGACATCAATTCGATGCTCACGTTGTCCACCAGAGGTTAATTCGTCTCTGCCAAAGTTGAGGTCGAATCCTCTACTAAGTTGACGGCCAGTGCTGCCATCTTCTCCTTCTATATGATGGATGTAGAAAGGTTTGAGTTCCATAGGCCATTGTGGAAGGAAATAAAATTGTGGGAGGTCTTCGGCTAAGAGGTCCGAATTTTCAGCGTCGATATCGTCGCCCCATTCGATTTTTCCACCTTTCCGTTGAATGGTCGCAATCGCATCGCAATACGACAACCGAGGGAACGGTAGTTCAGGAACAATAACTTCGATTGCTTCCTCATCCTGTGTAGCACGGTAGCCGTTAATAGTGTTGATGTATTTTTGGGATTCAGGGTCTTCTGCCACTGATTTCCACATGTGATGAATCATGCGTTCAAGAACGCCCATGACATCTTCATCGTTTGCCCAAGAGCACTCCATGTCAAAAGAGATGAATTCATTCAAATGACGGTATGTATCGTGCTTTTCCGCTCTGAACGCTGGACCGATTTCGAACACTCGTTCAAGTCCACCTGACATACATAATTGCTTGAATAATTGAGGTGATTGGTTAAGGAAGGCTGGCGTATCAAAATACATCATTGGAAACAAATCAGTACCACCTTCAGTGGCTGTTGCTACAATTTTCGGGGTATGAGTTTCAAAGAACCCTTCATTGATCAGTGCTTCTCTGCCATATTGCAAAATTTTCCCACGCAAATGGAACATGGCGTTGACATGCGAGCGACGCAAGTCGAGGAATCGGTTGTCGAGTCGTGTGTCGAGAGCAACATGTACCGTATCGGTGACTCCGAGAGGAAGAGGGGCTACCGCTCGAGCAATGAGATTGACCGATGTTGCGATGACTTCGTAGGCAGGAGGTGGCACAGGTTCACCTTCCTTCGTCTTAGGCGGCCTCTTCTCGGAGACAGTTCCAGTGAATTGAAGGGTTGATTCACGGGTCATTCGTTGAACCAGATCTAACGCTTCATCGCCAATATTATCGCCTTTGAGGAATATTTGAGTGATTCCTGTTCCATCTCGAAGGTCAACAAAACAAATTGCTCCTTTGCCTCTATTCGCTTCCATGAATCCCGAAACGGTAACTTCTTGGCCGATTAAATCAGCACCAATGTTTTGAATTTCGCCCAATGTGTGGGTGCGGTATGCAGTCGGTACCCAAGTGCTCATGTTGCGGGGGGTACAGGCTGAGAACATCAACCATTCGTTTGAACCTCACCAATTCAAACAATATCTATGGGCTATTTTCTGACTTTTTATTCCTTTAGAGAATTATCATGATTACGAATAAGCGGTTTATTCATATAGGCGGAGAATGGCGCCAAAGTCATGACTGGTGACTTGTTTTCATCCGAATCCGTAACCCGCGGCCATCCTGACAAATTATGTGATGCCATTTCAGATTCCATTGTTGATGCCTGCCTTGCTGTTGATTCCAACGCCCGTGTTGCTGTGGAAACTTGTGTAAAAGGCAAAGAAGACATGGGTCTCATTGTCCTTGCAGGTGAAGTTTCTTTGAGCGGCTCGCCTCCTGATTACGAAGCGGTTGCTCGCCAAGCGGCTGCGGCAGTTGGTTACACCTCTCATTCGATCGGTATGGATGCGACTTCATCAGAGTTCACCGAAGTTCAAGTTCATATTACCACGCAATCATCGTACATTGCTCAAGGCGTGAACAAAGACCTCTTGTCCCAAGGGGCAGGAGACCAAGGCCTCATGTTTGGCTATGCCTGCACTGAAACTGAGGCTTACTCTGAACTTGAAGGGCGGTTTTTTCCACTTGCTGCGGCTCTTTCTCAGCGCCTAACACGTAGATTAACCGCAGTGCGTGAACAAGGAATTTTGCCATGGGCTCGCCCAGATGGTAAGTCTCAAGTGACCGTTGAATACGATGAAGATGGTTCAATTTCAGGCATTCACACCGTCATCATCGCGATACAACATGATAAGAATCTCAAAGACCAGTTCAATGGTTCTGAGGAAGAAGAACTTGAATATGTCAATCAACAAGTGAAGGAACATGTGGTCGAACACGTGATTCCAGCAAGCTTGCGAAAGGGCGACTACACTCTTGTCGTTAACGGGACTGGACGGTTTGCTGACCCGGGTGGCCCATATGCTGACGCAGGATTGACTGGACGAAAAATCATTGTTGATACCTATGGAGGCATGGGTCGTCATGGTGGCGGAGCTTTCTCTGGAAAAGACCCATCAAAAGTCGACCGTTCAGCTGCCTATGCTTCACGCTGGGCCGCAAAACACGTCGTCGCTGCAGGACTTGCAAGCCGCTGTGAAATTCAATTGGCCTATGTCATTGGTATCGCTGAGCCAGTGAGTGTTCGGGTTGAAACATTCGGAACTTCCGAACTTTCTGAACGCGAATTATCATTACGTGTGAAATCCACCTTCGATTTCAGGCCAGGTGCAATCGCACGAGATTTGAAACTGCTCAACCCAATCTACTCAGTCACTGCTTCAGGTGGTCACTTCGGCAGAACTCCAGGCGAAAACGGAACTTTCCCTTGGGAGCGAATCGAACAAGCTCGTCTTGATTCACTTCGTAACTGAGAGAGCCGACTTACAACGGCCCTTAGGGCCGATTCACTCAAGAGGTATGCACGGGTGGCTTGACTTGGTCTTATGTCGTCTCGTCCAGTCCGTGCCGTCGCCTTCGTACTCGTGTTGTTGTTTGCAAGCATGTCACCTTTGGCGTTTCATGCCCGTGCTCATCAGGGTATTCTACTGTCCACAGACACAACACACCTCGTGCTCATGGACGGTGATTCAGGTAACATCACTTTGAATATTGAAAACAATGCTTCAGCCATTGAAACATACAATATTTCAGTCGATGTGACCGGTCTGTCCTCAGTTTGGGAAATTCTTCCAAGCGAGGAAACTGTTGAGAATGTGTTTCCAACATGGTCGAAAAATACAACAATCATTGTACGGCTTGATGAAGGTGCATTACCTTCTGAGAGTGGTTCGTTTGAGATTATCGTGACCGAGCCGGACCAGAACATTAGCAGTACAATTACCATCTATGTCTCAGTCGCTCCTTCCTATCAGCCATCGCTCGATCTTTCGCCAATGGGCGGTGCTTTGACGACCATGGATTCTGGAACAAATGCTACTTTTATCATCGATGTTGAAAATTTGGGTTCAGTTCAAGACACTCTTCTTTTAGATGTCGAATATGAGCCTGATTTGGCATCATGGTGGGCGAATTATACCAACGGCTCAGGAAATAATTCCGGTAATAACAGTGGAAATAACAGTGGAAATAACAGCGGAAATAATTCCGGTAATAACACCGGAAATAACACCGGAAATAACACCGGCAACACTTCGAACTCCTTCACTGTGAATAACACATTGATGTATGGAAACAGTTACACTGCTTCGAATTCATTGCATACTCTCATGGAAAGCCTTGGTATCCAAAATGCAGATGCGGTTACCGCCGGCGGAAAAAAATTATCAGCGCATTGGAGTGAGGTCAATACGTCCGGTCATTCTTCGAATACGACATTACGAAACTCCAACATTAACTGGGATTATGTGGTGCTTCAAGACCAAAGCCAAATCCCAGGGTTTTATCGAACCAACAGCGAATGGATTTCCAGCATGAACGGTGCAGTTGGATTATCTGGTGCCATTGATGATGAAGGTTCGGAGTCGATTTTGTTGATGACTTGGGGTCGTCGAAACGGAGATGCGAATAACCCAGCCATCTATGGTAATTTCACTTTAATGCAAGAACGCTTGGAATCCGGTTACATCGATTACCGCGACAATATGTCTGCAGCAGGCAATACTGTTTGGATTGCGCCTGTAGGACTCGCATTCGAACACATCCACGACAGTCTTGTTACTTCTGGCATCAATGTGACCGTTTCTGGAAACACCTTCTACGACCTCTATACCTCAGATGGAAGTCATCCCTCTTTAGCAGGTAGTTATCTCGCTGCATGTGTGCTTTATGCTACCATGACTGGAGATTCACCGGTTGGCTCTAATGATACAGTAGCGTTGAACAGTACCCTCAAACTCGAATTGCAACAGGCTGCTGCTGCAACAGTCTTCAATGAGACTTCACATTTATCCTATCCTTGGGAATCCACAACTACTTCTTCGAGTATGTCAATGAAATCCTCAAGGGGATTAGGTGGAGGAATTCCAAATGGCTGGAATGTTCAATGGGTCGATGACGAATTTACCAACATGCCTGCAGGCACTTCCCAGGCTGCAAGTTTACAGATTTCAATTCCAAGTAATGCCGCTCCAGACTACTATGGGTTCCGGTTGTTTAGCGCTTCGACTGGAGGCAATGTATCAACTTCGACCATGCTTGTCGTACATGTCGACGAAGAACATAACCTCAGTGTGGCTTTCCTTGAGCAAAATGCTTTGTTCATTCCGGGAACATCTACGAATACATCACTTCAACTAACCAATTCTGGAAATGCAGTCGTTGATTATGATTGGTCGATAAGTGTTCTCACTGGCCCTTGTAACGCCGCTCTGGTAATGGCTACGACCCCCTCCTTTGCTCCAGACGATGTCATTGATTTAGAATTTCAAATTTCCGTTCACAATGAAGCAACCAAATCAGGTGCCTGCGAACTTCAATTGAACGGTATTGGTACATCAGCCTCTGAGCAGCATTCAACATCTCCATTTGATTTCACCATCGATGTTGATGAACTTGTATCGTATACTCTTCTAGCACCTATCGGATCTCTTGAACTTACACCTGGAACTCCTGTTTCGTATGAGATGAGGGTTCAAAATAACGGCAGTGAAACAGTGACATTTTATCTTGATATTAATTCCACAAGTGGATTGAGTACTTCGCTTGAGTCAGCCTCAAGCGTCACCGTTTTGTCTGGTGAAGCAGGTATTTGGTCGCTCTCAACGGATGCAGATACAGGTCAATCAGGCTTAATGTCCCAATCGTTTTCGGTTTCGTATGGTGGAGATTCGGTAGAAACATTCGTCGACCTTGAAGTTCTTGGCGTAAGTTCCGCCCTTCTTTCAGGGCCATTGGATGGACGAATACTTGTTCGGCCAGGTGAAACGGTCTTGACCTCTTTCACTTTAGAAAATACGGGCACATCGAACCTTTCTTTGGTCGCCAGTCTTCTTGGATTGCCGGTTGAAGCAGAGGCTACTTTGAGCCATACATCAGTTAATATTGGCGTTGGTGAAAGTGTTCTACTCAATATTTCTTTAACCATTGCAACCTCGTCATCTGCAGAAACGCATGACCTCACATTCGCTTACGGAAGTTCCGATGTTTCTGTTGAACTGTCTCTTTCCCTACAAATCCAAGAACGAATTGCAATCTTAATGAGTTCAACTGGAAGCCGAATTGTTGCAGGGCCGAGTGCCAATGCACTGTATTCGTTTGAAGTAACCAATCTCGGTACCGCTTCAGATACGCTTCATCTCAGCCTCACGGATAATGATGCATCGGATTGGTTTGATTTTGAACTGTCGGCAACCTCTCTCCTTCTCGACTCGGGTCAATCTTCTACGGTTACATTGAGTGTTCGAGAAGTAGCCCAAGGTGCTCCAAGCAGTGGCGCTGACATCACGCTCGTCTCGCGTTCATCAAGTGATGATTCGATTACTTCGCATCTCAACCTCTCGGTTGAATCATTGGTTGCAGGAGCAGAGATTTTCGTTCTTTCAGATGATGATTCTGCAGAGCCTTCCGAGGCGATACATGGAACGGTCGTTGTAACCAATACTGGAACAGGAGCTGACCAGTTACTTTTGAACACCGTAGGTATCGATTGTGGCGTCTCCATTGTTCTCTCACTTGATGCAGGTGAATCTTCATCGGCCCTTCCATGGTCTTGTATTCTTGCAGATGATGCAGAAGCAGGATTATCGGAATTGAAGTTCCGAGTGACCAGTTCGTCCCGAACCTCATTCTCGGCTACAAGCAGTGAGATCTATACAATTGAGCCAGTTTTGGGGGGTTCGGGAGTCTTGGAAATCACTTTTTCGGAAGCGTCTCTTTCGCTCCCTTCATCCGGTGGCTCGACGGTCATGGTTACCGTGACGAACATTGCCAATGCACAAGTGACGGGTCATCTGACCATCGAAGGTTTTGGTGACGGTTTATTGGCAACCGAATGGTTACGCTTTTCTGATAACACTTCAAGCAATGAATTAACCCTCACACCGGGCTCATCAGTCGAATTTTCTCTCACCCTCACCTCCTTGGTCTCAACTTCACAATCAGCAACATTACGAGTTCGTGCTGCTTACCAAATCGGAGACATAAGTACGTCCGATGTTTCAAATGATTTTGATGTCGAAATTGAAGGGCCAGCGGTCCCTCCTAACGGCGTTCGTTTGCCGTTTGGAATGGAACTGAGTCAATCCGATTCATTGAATGCATTGTTAGGAGGTTGGGGATTCTCATTGCTTCTCATTGTCGTCATGTATTTGATTCGAGGAAAGAAGCAGAATGCCCTCAACGAAGAAGAGGAAGAAGACGAGGAAGAAGAGAAAGAAACTCCACTCGGATTTAATGAATGTCGAATGGAAGATGGCAAAGTATCCTGTCCTTCGTGTGAAGCACGATTAGGCGTCCCTCGTGGAAGTGAGCCTCCGTTTAGATTCACTTGCCCGAAATGTTCGACAACGATTCGTGTTGTCGAATGATTCAATTTCGGCGATAGGCGACAAGTAAGAATGCAGTATGGCCAAATGGTCCATTCACAGGCCGCACGCCACCCTTTGATGCCTTGCCCCATTGACGTTCAATGAGTTCTCCAGCCCATTCGATTTCAAACCCAGCTTCTTCACATGCAACCCATGCTGCTTCAAGTTGACTTGTGACTGGACAGTAGCAAGCGATGCGCCCACCGATGCTGAGGAGTGGTGCCACTGCAATGATTGCACTTGTGTGTTCTGGCAAATCCAGAATGATTCCATCAAACTCTGAAGACACGAGTTGTATTTGGTCAACGACCTCTTCAATAGCGCCTTCAATATGATGGTGAGACGGAAATTCAGTCCATCCTTCTTGAGCACGTCTGAGGTTTTCAAGTGCAACTTCAGCATGGTCCTTTCGAGGCTCGACGGTGACATGTACACCTGAATTTCCCAGTACACGGGCGATATACATCGAAAGTCCACCGCTTCCTATTCCGGCTTCTAAAATCCGATCGTTCGGACCAATTCCTAATCGTGAGGTCATGAATCCAGCGTCTTTGGCACTGATTGTTTGTGCTCGTCGTAGCATACCTTTGCTCAACTCTGGTAATCGTAATGGAACGCGAGTCAAAATTTTCTGACCAACTAAGACCTCTTCTCCAATATTTGCTTTAGAAAAAGTATCGATAGCATCCAAAACCCCTAAACCTTTGATTTTACGAACCCCTGCTATGAGTTCGACAATGTGGACTTTACCATCCCCTTCGGTAAAAGCGGACCACTGCGTTTGGTTCATGTCTCGGGGACGCCCTGTTTGGTCTAAACTTTACCGTTATGATGTATTGATTCTGAGGGAGCGCCCTCCCTCGTCGGTAAATGGGGCTGTACTCACCGGAATGGGTGGGTTTCATATACTGTCTTGGGCGTGGAGGAGACATGAAGATGTCCGCTCGCCTTCTTGCCCTAACGATTGCAGCCCTATTTATTGGCAGTACAATGACTGCTTTTGTTGGTCCAATTGAACTTGAAAACAAAGAAAATACACTTGATGACGAACCCGTTATCTCTCGTGCTGCGATCTCTCCAGGTCACTCGGTCTTTGCGGAGTACTACGGTGCAGATTGGTGTCCACCTTGCCAGAACGGTGGCTCTCCTTCTATGCACGCTCTCAAAACCAACTTCCCCGATGACTATGCCTACATTTCATATTTTGAAGCAAACGGTCAGGGCGTCAGCGACCCTCTTAATCGATTGAGTCACGTTCGTGACGGAACTGGCAGCATTCCAGCTGCTGTTTTCGGCGATGCAAGAGCGGGTAGCAGTTACCACAAACTCGGCGCTAATACCGGTAACACTGCGTATGATACTGAATTCTCCAACGGTGGAGATATGGTGTCGGTCAATGATTTCAAACTTACAATCACTCAATCTCAAAACGGTGCCAATATGGACATCACATACAAACTTGAATACCTCGGAAGCGCATCCAGCAAAACGGTTTACCTTCTTGCAGTCGTGGTAGAGATAACCGGCCCAGATACCTACAACGACGGGACGACTCACCCTCACAATGTGATTCGAGACTGGTTGCTGAATTCAGGTGGAAACGGTTTCGAATCGTTTACTCTTTCACCGAACACTCCATTGACCAAGACATGGACAAAACCGGTCAGCACGGTTCGTTCCAACGGAGCAACATCGGCTGCTGACAACTTTTTGTCAGTTGGTGCAATCATGAGCGGACCTCATACAACATGGAATGATGTCTATGCGGCTGCAGATTCCAATATGGGGCCTAAGATGGATATCGGAATTACTAATTTTGCGCTCACCAATCCCTCCTCATCTGTGGGCTATATGCTTGGAGATTCTTTGACTCTGGATGCCACCGTGAAAAATGTTGGCGACCTTGAGTACACTGACGGCGGCGATATCGAGTTTTACTATGTTGAAAACAATGTAGACGTGGTCGTGGACACTGTTTCTATTGGAAACTTACCTATTGTCGGGACCACTTCGATGACTGCTTCAACGACCATTGACACAACATCTTTCTCTCCTGCAGACTACAAATTGACCTTTGGGGCCAAACTCAGTGGACTTGTTGGCGATACCAAATCAAATAACAATGAGGCTACTTTGGAATTCAATCAAAACCGCCCTCCTGAAACGAAAAACCCGCAAATAGAAGGCGATCAATTAATTGCACGTAATTCACATGCAGTCGTATTAGCTAAAGTCGGAGTAACAGATTTCATCGATACGATCGCTACAACCACTTTCAATGTGGAAATTTCTCCTTCAGGACTCAATCAATGGTTCAGTTCAGTTGTAACTGGCGGCGAAAGTATCGTCAATCCCGGTTCAGAAGCGAATAAAGGTCGAGAATATATCATCACTCCATCGGCTTCTATGCTCGCTGGCTGGTATGATGTTCGAACTCAAGCCGTTGATTCACGGGGACAAACCGGTGATTGGATGAGCATTACAGGGACCTCAGGATTTGAACTGGAAAACGGAGCGCCAACGGTCATTGTAGACCCGATCCCTTCAGTCATGTGCGACACTGCTACCAATGTCTCAATGGATGGTCATATTGTTGACCCAGAAACCCCTCTAGAGGATCTCCTTATCACTTCCGATGACCCATCGTTTGTTGCTTGGCACCCTACAACCCAACAAATCGAGGTTAACTTTCAATGGAGTGAACTTAACGATTGCCCACTTGGCCTACAAGGTATTGAAATTAGCATGGATGATGGAGGCGATTACTCTGCTACAGGTCAACTTCCATATGGAACTCTTAAGTTTACAGTCACTGAAAATGGACAGCCAAGATGGAATGGCCTACCTTCACAATCCGTGATTGAAGGTGGTAATGGCATACTCGCCCTTCTTCCTTACCTCTCAGATACTGATGAAGCAGGTAATCCTGCTCCAGTCGATACACTCACCATAGAACTCCTCAGCAACTCAAATGAAGCTGCAATCGATGCTTATCTTATCGGTAACACGATTGGGTTTGATACTGTCGATGCTGATGTAAACGGTCAAGCAATCCTAATAATCCGTGCAAGCGATGGTGTGAAGACTTCCGATGCAACGCTTACAATCAACATCCAGCCTGTGAATGACGCACCTCGTGTCATTCCTTTTGATGATCTTGAAAATATTGTACTTAAGCGAAATGTACAACGGGTCATTGCATTCAGCGAACTTATTGTCGATGTTGACAATCCCGCAGAGGAAGCGTTCGTTTCTGTGACATCCTCAGAAGCTGGGGCTGCCCGATACAGTTTCCTCGATGGAAGTCTTACCCTAGAGTTTGAGGAAACAGGTATGCAGACTGTTACTATTTCTGTCGTCGATAAGTACGATACCAATGTCTATGTGATGAATGTCGAAGTCTATGACTCAATCCCATTCCTTCTTTCTAAGAGTAACGATGGAAGCGGTTACATGTTTGTAAACCTCGAAGACACCTACATTGGTCAAACACCTACAGTCTCGATGATGCTTACCAGTTCTGCTCCGACATTTACTTCTATCTCTGTAACATGGAATATTTGCAGTTCATTGACTGGTACCTGCGATGGTATCCTTGAATACGAACTCGCTGTTTCTGAATCGAACAGTGGTTGGAGTAAGGAATTACTTATCCCTTCAATTTTCTCTCAAGGGTTTGCTCGTGAAAATGGGGCACAATTCATGGATTATTACAAATTGTCGATTATTGCATCTGATGGAACTGACGATTACAAAACCATGACCGAAGTAAAGTGGGACATCACTGAAAGTATGCCCGCTGTTGACGAAATGGAAGATGAAATGTTCTCTGATTACCTTGAAGATTTGACTGCCAAAAAGACTGAACTGATGGCACAAATTGAATCTGCAGCTGTAGGAGATGATATTACAGACCTCGAAGTTAAACTCACAGCAATCGAAGATGACCTCGACACAGCATGTGATGACCCACGTGCAACTTGCGTTGATGCATCACTCTCAGGTTCAGACTCAAACACAGTCTCAAATGAGATCAACATGACTTTGGTTGGTATTATTGCTGGAGTTATTATTATCGGTCTTTTGTTAACATTGATGATTACTCGACGTGGTCGAGGCGATTCCGAATCGGATAATTGGAGTAACAACGCTTGGGACCCAAACATGGTTCCTGCTCAAGACTCAGTCGCTAATTCGATGTATGGAGGTGCTGAAACTCTTTTCCAACAACCTGTTGCAATTCCAGCAGCACCACAACTTGCTGGCCCACCTTTGCCTCCTGGCGGTCTTCCTGCGGGATGGACTGTTGAGCAATGGTCTTACTACGGTCAACAATACCTTGACGGAACACTTTGATACTCGAATGAGGGTGAATTTGGCACATGTTCAAACATGGTCGAATTGTAAACCCATAAAGGGGAGTAACGCGGAGGGGTATCTATGAGCGACACAGAAGAGCCTGACGACTCGTCTTCTATCGAGGTGGTTGACGCACCTCTTGATGATGTTTCAGACGTCATCGAAGAAGTCACCATTTGGGCTCCTGAGCCCGGTCCAGATTCTGATGATATTGTTTCTTTGAGCGTTGAAGAATGGATTCAATCTGTTGATTTCACTTCAACTGAAGATGTACCGATACCTGACCGATTGGTCGATCAAGTCATTGGGCAAGAAGCGGGTTCCGTTGTCATCAAAAAGGCTGCAGAACAACGTCGTCACATGCTTATGATTGGAGACCCTGGGACCGGCAAATCAATGCTTGCTCGTTCAATGACAGACCTTCTTCCGAAAGAATCTCTTGAAGATATTCTTGTTTACTCGAATGAAGACGATGAGAATGAACCGCGTGTTCGTTCAGTTCCCGCAGGTCGTGGTGCTCGGATTGTGAAAATGCAGAAGGAATCGATGCGCACACAAAGGGAACGTTCACAAAAGATGCTTCTTATCGCGTTTGCTGCAGTCGGTTTTCTTCTTGTCATCGCATCCATTCAAACCGGAGACATACTCACTTTACTATTCGGTGGATTCCTTCTCATGTTTGGATACATGTTTATTCGAGGCCGAATGAGTTCAGGTGACGAAACCAGAATTCCTAAAGTGTTGGTAAAACATGACAGCAAAGATTTGCCGCCATTTGTCGATGCTACAGCTACGCTGTCCGGTTCACTTCTCGGAGATGTCCGTCACGACCCGTTCCAATCAGGTGGTATGGAAACTCCAGCGCATGACCGTGTCGAGCCAGGTGCCATTCATCGTGCTCACAAAGGTGTGCTCTACATCGATGAAGTCAATTTGTTGCGACTTGAAGAGCAACAAGCCTTGCTTACCGCCATGCAAGAACGAGCCTTCCCTATTTCGGGCCGCTCTGAGCGTTCCTCAGGTGCACTGACGAAAACCGAACCTGTTCCGTGTGATTTTATTCTAATTGCAGCAGGTAACCTCGATGCGATTCAAGGTATGCATCCTGCTCTACGTAGTCGTATTCGTGGCTATGGTTATGAGGTCTATGTGAATTCGGAAATGCCGGACACTGCTCGTAACCGCCGTCGTCTTATTCGATTTATTGCGCAAGAAGTTCGCCGCGACATGGGTACTTCTCGTGAGATACCTCATTTCGATAAATCAGCCGTCGCCATTATTCTTCGTGAGGCTCAACGCCGAGCAGGTCGTCGAGGAAAGCTTTCACTTCGATTGCGTGAACTCGGCGGTTTGGTTCGAATCGCTGGCGACTTGGCTATGGAAGAAGGTGCAGAACTCGCCACTGCTGGCCATGTACTTGGCGCACGTAATATCGCTAAACCACTCGAACAACAAGTTGCTGACCGGATGATAGAACGCCGTCAAGACTACGCTATGGTTGTTAATTCTGGAGAACGCGTTGGACGAGTGAACGGACTTGCCGTCCTTGGGGCCAATTCTGGTCTTTCAGATTTCAGTGGGATTATGCTCCCAGTTGAGGCACTTGTCACCCCGTCACTCGGCGGAGGTGGAAAAATCCATGCTACTGGAGGACTCTCTGACTTGGCAAAAGAAAGTGTGACAAATGTCAGTGCAGTTATTAAGAAATTGACAGGAAAGAATATCTCCGATTATGATATTCATATACAATTTGTCGACACTCATGGTGTCGATGGCGATTCAGCCTCGATTACCATTGCGACTGCAATCATCTCCGCTCTCGAGAATATTCCAATTCGTCAAGATTTAGCAATGACTGGTTCTCTTTCGGTTCGTGGTGAAGTATTGCCAATTGGAGGAGTTACGGCAAAGATTGAGGCTGCTGCTCGTTCTGGAATTAAAACGATAGTCATTCCTCGAGCAAATATGCAAGACGTTCTCTTAGATGAGAAATACGAGAAGATGGTTGAAGTTTTACCCGTCGATACTCTCGATGAAGTGATGGAAATCGCCCTCATCAAGCATGCTGAAAAAGCGGGCTTAGTCGAACGTCTTGGTCTGGTCATCGACCGCTTTGCACCTGCTACAAGTAACACGACTTCTGCTTGAGTATATCCTTTGGATAGTTGAAGACTGTTCGATTGCCCTCAAAGTGATGCATGGGATACTATAACAAAGTGGTTGTGGGCAAAATCATGGATGAGTCTTCTGTGGAATCTTCTGTTGTTCGTGATGCGGGCAAGGGTGCTTTGCTGGTCTTGTTCTTAGTCACCATGATCGACCTGATTGGGTTCGGTATTGTCATCCCTTTTTTGACGTATCTTGTTGAGGATTTGACACCTGAACATCAGGTTCCAAATATTGGTCTTTGGGTTGGCTTACTCATGACCTCTTACTCTGCTGCGCAATTCTTGTTCTCTCCTATTTGGGGCTCATTATCAGATCGAATTGGTCGACGCCCTGTATTGATGGTGGGCCTGGTTGGAAATACGGTATTCTTTACGATGTTTGGTCTTGCAAACACCCTCGGGCTTGCTCTTTTAGCGCGTTTCCTCGCCGGAGTATTCAATGGCAATTTGGCTGTTGCACGTGCGTATATTGGGGATGTAAGCAACTCTCAGCAATTGGCGACTCGAATGGGAATAATCGGTGCAGCATTTGGACTCGGGTTTACTTTTGGTCCATTTATTGGAGGCGAGTTATCAAATCCAGCAGCACGCTGGGACCTCTTCCAGAACACCATTTTTGATTCACATCCTTATCTGTTACCCTGTGCAGTAGCAAGTATTCTTTCTCTCTTTTCTTTGGCTATTGCTTATCGTTTACTTCCTGAGTCGCTGCCACCGGAATCACGTGCTAAGTCCGAACCACAACCGTGGTCAACACGTATGTCTCAGATTACCAAGAATACCGTTTCAGTGCTTAAAGCACACAATATCTCGCTGGTTATCTGGGTTTCAATGTTGTTTACTTTTGGTTTTACCATCATGCATGCAGTTTTCATTCTCTACACAGAAATGAATCCGGAAAATGGTGGCCTTTCCTTTTCAGAAGCGGATAATGGTCGTATCTTTGCGATGATTGGAATTACAGGAATCTTAACGCAAGGACTGCTCATAGGTCCGCTTTCAAGACGGTTTAGTACACGTCGGCTCATTCCTGCTGCAAGTGCAATAACGGGGCTTGGATTAGTATTGGTGCCTTATACTCAAGCAGAAAATGCATGGGTTCACATTTTGGTTGTAGCAATTCTTATCTCTGTTGGCAATGGCATTTTCCGACCATCTTCTTCTTCTTACTTGACTCGCATTGCAAAATCAAACGGTTACGAACTTGGTGTCGTGATGGGTGCAGAGGAATCTCTGGGTGCCTTTGCTCGTATTCTGGGCCCACTTACTGGTGGACTGGTCTGGACATTGACCGTTTCACAAGATTGGCCTTTTGATTACCACACAGCATTCCATCTCTGTGGTATCATGATGCTAACAGCATCGGTTTTGGCGTTCCGTTTACCTGCTTTGGATGACGATGTTCCTTCTTCTCTTCACGCCGCTGAAGAGTAGCCTAAACACTCAAGAGGACTAACCCTACCCCACAATTATGGAAGTCGCCTCATCGTCATTGGATTCAGGTCGATTTAACCGCCGAGTTTCGACCTTTGCTCACATTTCATTACTCATCACTTTGATGGTGATATGGCTAATCGTCCTCAAAGGAGTTCTCCAACCGTTTTTTATTGCTCTCGGAATATACTTTGTACTCAAACCAGGCTCTGACTTACTCTCAAGCAAGGGTTTCCCGCTGATTTTATCGTATTTGACGATGGTTTTATTCACACTTCTCATTGTTTCTACCACTTCATTTATTGCGTACCAACAGGCCAATGATTTCGTTCAAGATGAAGAAAAAATGAATTCGTACAATACGCAACTCGAGGAAAGATGGAGTGATCTCAAACAATCACCTCTTCTTGACGCCATGATGAGTGAAGATTCAAATGCCACAAATAGCACTTTGGAGCAAGACCTTGCGGCTATGGGTCTGCTCGAAGATGAACAAAAAATTTCTGATGTAGCGTTGAGTATGTTGTCAAATGTGGGGGGTTTCATAGCAACCTCCGTAACGGTAATGTTTTTCCTTATATTCATTATTTTTGAAGCAAGTTCGTTACCCGGTAGAATCGAGAGAGCCTGGCCAGATGGCGGGAGTCAAAAAGTACAACTTATGCGTACAAAAATTGAATCGAGTGTGAATACCTACGTCATTGTGAAAACAGGTGTCGGTGCAGGAACTGCTCTTTTTGCTGGTCTCATCATGCTGTCATTTGGCATTGACCTGTGGTTTACGTGGGCTCTCCTAACTTTTGTGCTCAACTATGTCCCCTACATTGGTTCGCTGATTGCGACCATCCCTCCAATTATTATTGGCCTTATTCTGCTGGACCCGAATGAACTGGCCTTGTTGATTCTCTTACTTCTTACGAACCAACAAATTTGGGGACAAATCGTCGAAACAAAATGGGCTGGTCGAGCACTTGACCTTTCCCCTGTGCTTCTGCTTTTAGTGACTGCAATCTCCTTTGCCGGCTGGGGTATTCTCGGAATGATTCTCGCTGTTCCGTTTGCAGTGATTATCAAGATTATCTTGGAAAATATCGAAGCAACACAACCTTTTGCAATTCTTATGTCCGAACGTGCCCCATCAATGGATGAAGCATGGGACGATGCTATTCGAGATGGAAAGATTTCGAGTTTTGAAAACCAATCATTGAATCAATTACAAATGATTCTTGGATACTCTGATCACAAAATCAAACTCATCGCTGGTCGAATTGCTTCACAACGGGTACTTCAAAAGAACAAAGTTTCCGATGACCAAATCGATATCATTTTCTCAGCTGCTGATGCACTGGGCAAAGAGAATGAAATAGCGTCTGAATTAACTTCACTTTTGAGTGAAGGTAAGTTAAGCAAAGACTTGCGTCCATTACTCACGAACTTTATCGTAGCCTTGGAAGAAGAGTAATTCACAGAACTTCTGTAAGAATCTTCTCGAGTTCTGTGTTAATCATCAGGATAAGTGTCCCGAATTCTGGAGGGATATTTGGGTCTTCGTAGAGTTCTTCTAATTTTGATTGAGACATAGCAATACGCACATCCAATTTCTTGGCTTTATTCAATAACCATTGCTCACACGTTTCCTTCGCTTGTCGGCGAATGTTTCGAGGAACTTTAGGGTCATCAATTTGATTGATGACAGAAGCAACTTGTAGAAGACGGGATTCGATATCCATATTTACAGCCCCATTGGTCCTAACCTGTCCTGCGTGGAGGCCGTCTTTAAGTTCATTGCCACTGTCCGCAGGTTATGAGCCTCACGGAAATTGATATCCTCGGCTGGTCAAGAATCTTTACACTTCTTCTTGGAATGGGTTGGGCTGCTTGGATGGACCACAAGGAACGGCGTGTCAAAAATGAGCATTGGCTTGTATGGGTTAAACCGGCTCTCTTCCTTTGGGCTCTGGACTTGATGTATCAGGGTGCTGATTGGACTATTTATCTCACTGCTTCAGCTGCTGTGGCCTATGCGAGCGGTGCAGTTCTTGGGCGTCCGACTTTTTCCGACATCAAAACTGGTTCAAGAATGGATCAAAGTGTAGCTCTTTGGTATCTGGCCAGTCTTTGCGGCATCATCTTTGGTGCACTACAGTATCAGTCTGTCAATCCAATCGATGTCATACTTGGAACTGAAACTGGTTTGGGTGCATTATGGTGGTCTACTTTTGCCGTTCTTCCATTGATCATTCTGATTGACATTGCTTGGCGCCTTCGAATGCTCCATGGCGGTGCTGATGCAAAGGCTCTGATGTGGGTTGCACTTCTCATTCCAAATTGGTCGACTATGCCTCTTACATTTTCATCTGCTACATCAGATGCGCTGTTTGCATTACCTCCAGCCTTCTCTCTCTTGATGTGGGGCGGCCTTGCTTTCTTGGCGATTCCATTTATCTTGCTTTTTCTCAATATCTTCCGAGGCCATGTCCGAAAAGTCAGTGACCTTTTGCTCGCGTGGCATGCAAGTAAATTACCTCGGTCAGAAGTCATGAATCGACATGTATGGTTGCTGACTACTCTCATCGAGAAACCAGATGGTTCGGTTGAAGTCTACCATCGAAAGAGAGCACCTCGTAAAACGCCAACAGATGAACAACTCAGTTCTGCGCTCTTTGAATTAGAAGAGGCTGGAGTCGAACAGGTATGGGTGAGTCAAAAACTCCCTCTGTTGGTCTTTCTGTTCCCAGCAATCATTCCGATGATACTTCTTGGAGACCCAATGGCAATAATCATACCAATGTTAGGAATAGTGTAAGGTGAATACAAGCCTTGTAAAAGTGCGAATCATGCACCTTTACGCTCGATATTCTTTGGTCGAAGACCCTTGTAACTACACTTACGGCAGCGAACAGCACGGACAGCATTACGTGCGTTGCAGCGCATGCAAATCTTGCGGTGAAGCAAACGGACTTCAGCTTCAGGGAATCGTGCCATGGACTTG
>Ga0308019_10000807_pt1 | contig 19453 bp, 19 predicted proteins | sample Neamet284_FD_203135 | JGI IMG/M metagenome (GOLD analysis project Ga0308019, IMG submission 203135) | Marine microbial communities from water near the shore, Antarctic Ocean - #284 | ecosystem: Environmental > Aquatic > Marine > Unclassified | place: Southern Ocean | collected 2014-10-01 | reverse complement strand
GAAAATTTACCTAATGAAATCAAAAAAATACTCTGAAGCTTTATTAAATCTTTTTAAAAAAAAAGGTTTTAAAGTCAAAGAATTTGAAAACATTATTGAATCTAAAATTATAATAGATCGATCAGGAGAAATATTTAAAAAATCACTACTTTCGTTCGAAGACGATAACGGTAAAAACTTTAGTTTAAGACCAGACTTAACTATTTCTGCATGTTTGGACTATATTAAAAATGTAAAAAGAGGAATTTATAAATATGCATACTTTGACCAAGCGTACAGAAGAACTTTTGGCAAAGAATCACTCGTAAGAAACCAATTAGGTTGTGAAATAATAGGTTCTTCTAATTTACAATTAAATATAGAAATCATTAACTTAATAGATCAGTCTCTAAAAAAAGTTATTAAACACAAAACAACAATTAAAATTAATGACATTAATATTTTCTACTCTTTAGTTGATTCTTTAAAACTACCCTCAAGATGGAGGTTAAGATTGAAGAGGCATTTTTGGAGACATGATTATTTTAAGGAACTAATCATGAGACTTGAGTCAAACTCAGATTTACAAAAAAATGTATTTGAACTCGATAAAAAATCTTACATTAAAATGAAGAAACTAAAACAAAATGAGAAAATAGCAGGCAGAAAAATTAACGAAATTTTAAATAGATTTGAAAAAAAGATAAAAGAACCAAGATCTAATATAAATGGAGCAAAAGTTGCTCAAATTATAAGAGATTTTTTAAACATTAGCTGTCCATTAAAAAATGCAAAAAATGAACTTAAAAAATTTGAAATCAAGAACGACATAAATTTAAAACTAAATCAGTTTGATATTTTCGATTTAAAACTCAAAAATAATGATGCTATGTTTTCCGCTAATATTGGCAGAAGTGTGGAGTATTATACAGGCCTTGTTTTTGAAATTTATAAAAAATCAAAAAATCTCAATTTAGCATCAGGCGGTAGATACGATAATCTAATGCAAACTTTAGGAGCAAAAAATAAGGTTGCGGCAATAGGTGGAGCTATTAACTATGACAATATTTTAAAATTATGAATAAATTAATTAAAATAGGATTACCTAGTAAAGGCAGACTTAAAGATGAGTCACTAAAAGTTTTTAAAAAAAATAAATTATCAATCAAAGATTCGCGAAGAAACTATTTGAGTGAAATAAAAAATTTTAGCTTAAATGAAGTAGTGTTTTCGCACGCAAGAGAAATTGTAGAAAGATTAGCTGATAATTCTTTAGACATAGGAATTTCAGGCTACGATTTATTGAAAGAGTCTTTACCAGGAATACAAAAAAATATTCAGGTTTTTTCAAGTTTAAATTTTGGTTTTGCAGATCTTATTGTTGCTGTACCTGATGCCTGGATAGACGTTCAAACAATTGCTGATCTGGAAGAAATTTCTTTTGAGTTCAAAGATAAAAATATCGGTAAATTAAGAGTCGCAACAAAATACCCTAATTTAACAAATGATTTTTTATTATCAAAAGGTTTAACTCAATATAAAATTATAAATAGTCTTGGGTCGACTGAAATTTACCCTTTTACAGACCAATCTGAAATCATCACGGACATCACATCTAGTGGCGCCACACTTAAAGCAAACAATCTTAGAGTTTTAAAAGATGGTAATATCTTAAAATCATCAGCTTGTATTCTAGTTTCAAAAAAGTCATTAAAAGATAAAAATAAAAATAAAATTATAACGAGTTTACTAAAAAAATTGAATTAACCACCTTATGCTTCTAGAATTATTTACAACTGAAAAGTTTACAATACTAACTCAAATAATCTTTATAGATTTAGTCTTAGCGGGAGACAATGCAATTATAATTGGTATGGTTGCATCAAAATTTCCACTCGTACAAAGAAAAAAAATAATTTTTTGGGGCATTAGTGGAGCTGTAATTTTAAGAGTTATCTTAACCTTGATGACAGCATATTTACTTCAGATTCAAGGACTAAGGCTAATAGGAGGAATATTATTACTTTATATAGTCTACAAACTTTACGAAGATGTGATTAAAGGCTCATCAAGTCACAAGAATGTTAAAGTGGATAATTCAAGTTTAATAAAAGCAGTTTGGACAGTTTTATTAGCAGACTTTACAATGAGCCTAGATAACGTCTTAGGTGTTGCTGGTGCTGCAGGCGACCATTACTACTTATTAATATTTGGATTGATATTATCTATAATTTTAATGGCTGTTGCAGCCAACTTAATGTCTGAGTGGATTAAAAAATATAAGTGGATTGCCTGGTTTGGCTTGCTAGCTATATTAGCGGTAGCAATACAGTTAATTTATACAGATATAAAATTATTTATTTGATTAAAAAAACCCCCGAAACTTTCATTCCGAGGGTTTTAAATTTTTCTAGGTAAATAGACTGTTTGGTAGGGGATTACATTCCCATTCCGCCCATGCCACCCATTCCGCCCATGCCACCCATAGGAGGCATTCCACCGCCACCTGCAGCATCTTTTTCTTCAGGTTTATCAGCGATCATTGCTTCAGTAGTAATTAACAATCCAGCTATAGAAGCAGCATCTTGCAATGCTGATCTTACAACTTTAGTAGGATCTATAATTCCCTTAACAAACATGTCACAATACTCCTCGTTTTGAGCATCGTAACCTTGAGTAGATTTATTTCCTTCAATTAGTTTTCCAACGATGACAGCACCGTCGACACCAGCGTTAGCTGTAATTTGTCTAATCGGAGATTGTAGTGCTTTTTTAACTATTTCTACACCAGCTTTTTGATCATCGCCTTTAACTTTAACTTCATCTAATTTAAGAGAAGCATAAAGTAGAGCACAACCACCACCAATAACTACACCTTCTTCTACTGCAGCTCTTGTTGCGTTTAATGCATCTTCAACTCTATCTTTTCTCTCTTTAACTTCAACTTCTGTAGCTCCACCAACTTTAATTACAGCGACACCACCAGCAAGTTTAGCCAATCTTTCTTGAAGCTTTTCTTTATCGTAATCAGATGTAGTTTCAGTAATTTCTGCTCTGATTTGATTACATCTAGCTTCAATATCGGCTTTCTTTCCACTACCGCTTACGATCGTGCTATTTTCTTTATCAATTTTAACTTTTTTACAAGTTCCAAGATCAGTAATTTTCACATTTTCTAATTTTATTCCTAAATCATCAGAGATAACTTGGCCACCAGTTAAAATCCCAAGATCTTCTAGCATAGATTTTCTTCTATCGCCGAAACCTGGAGCTTTTACTGCTACAACCTTTAGTCCACCTCTAAGTTTGTTAACCACTAAAGTTGCAAGAGCTTCGCCTTCAACATCTTCAGCAACTATCATCAAAGGTCTACTAGCCTGAACAACTGCTTCAAGTAAAGGAACTATATCTTGTAGGTTTGCTAATTTTTTTTCAACTAAAAGAATTAAAGGATTATCTAACTCTGTAATCATTTTTTCTGTGTTAGTTACAAAGTATGGAGATAAATAACCTCTATCAAACTGCATACCCTCAACTACATCTAATTCTGTTTCAAAACCTTTAGCTTCTTCAACTGTGATTACACCTTCATTGCCAACTTTTTGCATAGCTTTTGAAATCATATCACCAATTGACTTTTCACTATTTGCAGAAATTGTTCCCACTTGAGCAACTTCCTCGTTAGTTTTTACTTTTTTAGAACTAGCTTTTAATTTATCGATTACAAACTCAACAGCTTTATCTATCCCACGCTTAAGATCCATTGGATTCATTCCTGCTGTAACGTATTTTAGTCCTTCTTTAACAATTGCTTGAGTAAGGATAGTTGCAGTAGTTGTTCCGTCACCAGCATTATCATTCGTCTTGCTTGCAACTTCTTTAACCATCTGAGCACCCATATTCTCAAATTTATCCTCAAGCTCAATTTCTTTCGCTACAGAAACACCATCTTTCGTTGTTCTTGGTGCACCGTAAGATTTATCCATAACAACATTCCGGCCTTTAGGACCCAATGTAACTTTGACAGCATTCGCTAAAATATCTACGCCATTAAGCATCTTAGCTCTCGCTTCTGTTCCAAATTTAATTACTTTTGACATTTTTTTCTCCTTTTTTGATCTCTAATTTATTTACTTTTTGAAATTCCCATGATGTCGGATTCTTTCATGATACTATATTCTTTGTTATCAATTTTAACTTCAGTTCCTGACCATTTGCCAAAAAGAACGATATCCCCAATTTTTACATCCATTGGCAATAATTTACCTTCTTCCGTTTTTCCTCCAGGTCCAACAGCTACAACTTCGCCTTCTTGTGGTTTTTCTTTAGCAGTATCAGGAATAATTATTCCACCTGCTGTTTTTGCTTCACTATCTAGCACTTTAATTAGCACTCTGTCATGTAAGGGTCTAAATTTCATATTTTTGCTCCTTTAGATTTGTGTGTACGCTTGATATGGTGTGTTTTCCTAAAATTTCAAGTGGTTTATCATGATATGACACTCTTAAAAATAGCCTATATTGCTATATTTTGCTTATTTTTCTATAAACAATTAGAACGGAAACATTAAAAGTGAAAAAATTAAATCATCTAGCCGAAATATATAAAAACTATGACACCTATATTATCGATTTATGGGGTGTAATACATAACGGTGTTAAGCTTAATTCCATGGCCATAGAGGCAGTAAGAAATTTAATTCAAAGCAAAAAAAAGGTAATTTTTTTATCCAACGCACCAAGACCAAGTAAAGAAGTTAAAAAGTTTTTAAAAGAATTAAAAATGGAAGAACAATACTTGCAAAATATCATGACCTCAGGCGAAGCAGCTATGCTAGCATTGCAAAAGGAAAGTTATGGTAAATTTTTTTATCACCTAGGACCAAAAAGAGATAGTTCAGTTTTCTTTCAAATTAAAGAAAATGAAACAACTTTAGAAAAATGTAATTTTATATTATGCACTGGACTATTTGATGACTGTGAGCAGGATCTTAATTATTATAAAAATTTACTCAGAGACCAGACATCAAAAAAACTAATCTGTACAAATCCTGACTTAACAGTTCACAGAGGTGATGTAGAAGAATATTGTGCTGGAGCAATAGCTAAAATATTTGAGACACTAGGAGGAAAAACAGTTTATTTTGGGAAACCTTATAAAGAAATATATAAAATGTGTTTTAACAAAGAAGAAAAAGTCCTAGCTATTGGAGACAATCTTAACACAGACATTAAGGGAGCTAACGACATGAAAATTGATTGTATTTTTATATCTAATGGTGTTCATCGTTCAGAATTTAAACAAGAAAGTGAACTAAGCAAACTTTTTAACAAATACAAAGTTAGTGCTAATTATCATCAACCAGAACTTATTTGGTAAAATGATAGTTTACAAAAATTTAAATATTAAAAAAAAACATAAAGACTCTGTTATTGCTATAGGTAATTTTGATGGCTTGCATGTAGGCCATCAAAAAGTTCTAAAAGAAGCAAGACAAAGAGCAAAAAGTAAGAAGTTAAAATTTGGACTAATTACTTTTGAGCCAGTACCAACTATGTTTTTTAATAAGGATATTAAAAATCATAGAATCAACAACTTAAATCAAAAAATTTATTTTTTAAAAAAGATTAAGCTAGACTTTCTGATTATAATTAATTTTAATAAAACTTTTTCTAACCTAAGTGCAGAAAGTTTTGTAAGAAAAATTATATATGACAAACTTAAATGTAAATATATTTTTATTAGCCGAAACTTTAGATTTGGTAAAAAAAGACTTGGTGATATTAATACTTTAAAAAATCTTGAAAAAAAATATTTGTATAAAACGTTAGTTACTACACCTCATAAAAAAAAAAACAAAATTATATCATCTTCTTTAATAAGAAAAATTATCCAAAAAGGAAAAATTAAAGAAGTAGAAAAATTTTTAGGCAGACCTTGGTCCGTGGAGGGCGAAGTGATTAAAGGTGAACAGAGAGGTAGATTAATTGGCTTCCCCACTTGTAATATTAAATTAAATTCTTACACAATGCCAAAACTTGGTGTTTACTCAGTTCAAGTTAAAGTGGACAATTTAAAAAAAAAAGGAATAGCAAATATAGGCTACAGGCCAACATTTAACGGTAAAACCCTGCTGCTGGAAGTAAATATATTTGGATTAAAGAGAAATTTATATAAAAAGACATTAAAAGTTAGCTTTATAAATTTTATTAGATCAGAAAAAAAATTTAAAAATATTAACCAGTTAAAAAATCAAATTAAAAAAGATATCATAATCGCAAAAAAATAATGTCTAAAGAAAATTTACATCTTCCTAAAACTGTTTTTTCTATGAAAGCTGATCTGGCAAAAAAAGAACCAGATATTTTAAAACAATGGGAGCAGAATAAGACTTTTGAGAAAATTAGAAAAAATTCAAAGGGCAAAGAAAAATTTATACTTCATGATGGTCCACCATATGCCAATGGTCATATTCATATGGGCACAGCTCTTAATAAAATTTTAAAAGATATGATTGTACGTTTTCATCAAATGAACGGAAAGGATTCCGTGTACGTTCCTGGCTGGGATTGTCACGGACTTCCTATCGAATGGAAAATTGAAGAACAATATAAAAAAAATAAAAAGAATAAAGATGAGGTTCCAATCAAAGATTTTAGAAAAGAATGTAGAGATTTTGCCAAACAATGGATTGATGTACATGTCAAAGAATTTAAAAGGCTTGGAATAACTGGAGATTTTGAAAACTATTATTCAACTATGAGTTTTACAGCAGAAGCTCAGATTGTAAGAGAGCTTGGCAAATTTTTACTAGATGGTAGTTTGTATCAAGGATTCAAACCTGTATTTTGGTCAACTGTAGAAAAAACAGCATTAGCTGATGCAGAAGTCGAGTACAAAGATCATACTTCAAATACTATATTTGTAGCTTTTAAAATTAAAAAAACCCAAAAAGATTTTTTAAAAGATTCTAATATTATCATATGGACAACAACGCCATGGACAATTCCGGCAAATAGGGCCTTAGCTTTTAATAGCAGCATCGAATACTCTTTGGTTGAGATTAATAATCTCGAAAGTTTTAAAGAAAAAAAAATTATTGTTGCGACTAATTTGTTAGATTCAATTGTTAAATCTTGTGAGATAAAAGAATTTAAGATTTTAAAAAATTTTAATGGTGCTGAATTTGCTGGCACTATATGCTCGCACCCTTTTCAAGCTTTGGGTTATGACTATGATATCCCAATGCTAGATGCAAGATTTGTAAACTTAGAACAAGGAACTGGTATAGTTCATTGTGCCCCAAGTCATGGTCCAGATGATTTTAATTTATGTCTCAAGCACAACATACCATCAAAATATACAGTTGATAATTCTGGATATTACACAGATGAAATACCTTTTTTTTCAAAGACACATGTCTTTAAGGCTGACTCAATAGTTATTGATAAACTAAAAGAATTTAATAAATTATTGAAAAATGATAAACTTCAGCATAGCTACCCGCATTCTTGGAGATCAAAAGCTCCACTAATTTATAGAGCAACGCCACAGTGGTTTATTTCAATGGAAAAAAATTCCTTAAGAAAAAAAGCAATTAAAGCTATTGAGGACACAACATTTTACCCGCCCAAAGGTAAAGAAAGATTAATGTCTATGATAAAGGATAGGCCAGATTGGTGCGTTTCAAGACAAAGGTCATGGGGAGTACCGTTACCTATATTTATTAATAAAAAAACAAAAGAACCCCTGCAAGATCAAAAGGTTATTGATCGAATAGCAAAAATCTATGAAAAAGAAGGCTCTGATTGTTGGTTTACAGATGATCCAAAAAGATTTTTAGGTGATGAGTACAATAAAGAAGATTACGAAAAAATGACAGACATCGTTGAAGTATGGTTTGATAGTGGCTGCTCACATAGTTTCGTTCTTGAAAAAAGAAAAGATCTTAAATGGCCTGCAGATATGTATCTAGAAGGTTCAGATCAACATAGAGGCTGGTTTCATTCGTCATTATTAGAATCTTGCGGAACAAGAGGAAGGGCGCCTTACGAGAGCATTTTATCTCACGGATTTGTTGTAGACGGTAAAGGAATGAAAATGTCTAAATCTGCAGGAAATGTTATTGCTCCTGATGATATTTTAAAAAACTATGGAGCAGATATACTAAGAGCCTGGGTTGCTTCTTCTGATTACGCTGAAGATTTAAGAATAGATAATACTATTTTAGCTCAACACGCTGAATCATATAGAAAAATTAGAAACACCTTTAGGTTCATATTAGGAAATATAGAAGATAGTTTTAAAAAACAAGATTTTGAGAAAATTGATCTAAATTCTTTCCCAGAACTAGAAAGATACATCTTAGGTAGAATGTTTCGTTTAGATCAAACTATCAAAGAAAATCTTAAAAATTACAACTTTCATAAACTTTATAAAGAACTTTTTAATTTCTGTTCAATGGAGCTTTCATCATTTTATTTCGACATAAGAAAAGATGTTTTATATTGTAATAATTTAGATTCAAAAAAACGTAAAGACTGTATTATTGTTTTGAACATAATCTTAGAATGCCTACTCAAGTGGTTAGCTCCGATATTTGTTTTTACAACTGAAGAAATATACAACTTAGTAAATAAGAGTGAAAAAAGTATACATGAAACAGATTTTCCAAAAATTCCAAATTTATGGGCCAATGTAGAGTTAGAAGAAAAATGGCAAGAGCTTTACCATATCAAGCAAGAAGTTAATATTGCTATTGAAGAAAAGAGATCAAATAAAGAGATAGGATCAAGTCTTGAGGCAGATATTTTAATTTATGTTAACGAAAAAAAATTTAATCTCTTAGAGGGCTTAGATTTAGAAGAATATTTCATAACATCTAAAGCCAAAAAAATTAAAGATCCAAAAAATGAATTAAAAGTTATTGTAAAAAAAGCCAACGGGAAAAAATGTATCAGATGCTGGAAAATTTTAGAGAATAAATGTTTAAGATGTGAGGAAGCTAGCAGTAAAACAAATTAATTATATGAGTTTTTCTAGAAATTTAAAAAATAAATTTTTCACAAAAGAAATAATAGCTCCACTACTAATAATTTTTTTTATTTTTATTTTAGATAGAGCTACTAAGATAAAAATTATAACACATCAAATAAATGATACCGGAAGTTTATATGTAAATGATTATTTAAATTTTGATCTTGTTTGGAACACAGGTATTGGTTTTGGTCTACTTAGTCAAAATGCCAATATTTACTATCATGGAACTACTTGCTTAATTTTTTTTGTTATAGTTTTTTTAAGTTATTTAGTTAGTAGGTCAAGTTTCCACGAGAAAAATTTATATTCTTTAATCCTAGGTGGCGCATTTGGAAATTTTTACGATAGATTGTTTTATTTTGCAGTGCCTGATTTTATAGATATACACGTTAATGATTTTCACTGGTTTACTTTTAATATTGCAGATATATTTATAACCATAGGAATCTTATTTTTAATTAGTAAAGATTTAATCTTAAATAAAAAATGAAAAATATAAAATTTATATCTAATTTGCTTGTATTAATTTTTTTTTTAAATAGCTGTTCTAGTTTTAGTGAGGCTGGCAAAGTACTAAGAAATGAAAAAATTAAATCAACAGATGAATTCTTAATTAAAAAGAAAAATCCCCTAACTCAACCTCCAGACTTTGACACTATACCCACGCCTGGGGAAGTCGTAAATAAAGCTGACAAAAAAGGAAATAGCATTGAAAAAATTCTTAATACTTCCCAATCTAAAGAACGAAAAAATTCAACAAAGTCCTCATCAACAGAAAAATCAATTTTAAACCAAATTAAAAAGTGAACAAAGAAATAAAAAATTTTTCACTAAAGAACCACATTAAAAAAAATTTTTTTAAGACAAAATTATACAAAAAAGATAAAATAAAGTTAGATAGGGTTATAAAAAAAATTTATAAAGATATAGACATCAAGAAAAATACATATCATGTATTAAGCAAAAAATTTGTTTATAATTTTAGTAAATCTAGTCTAAAAAATTTCTTAAAATATAAATCTGTTGTAGTTATTGGCATGGGGGGTTCATCTCTTGGTGCTAAAGCTATTTATTCTTTTTTGAAGAAAAAAAGTAAAAGAAAGTTTATTTTTTTTGATAATTTAGATGAGTTGAAAATTATAGAAACAAAAAAAAAAATAAATTTAAATAATAGTCTTTTTATTATTATTTCTAAATCTGGAAATACTATTGAAACATTAATTAATACTAATTTATTAAAAGATAAAATTAGTTCTAAAAATGCCATTATTATTACAGAGCAAAAAAATAACCTATTGAGCAACTATGCTAAAACTAAAAAAATATTACAGATAAATCATAATGATTATATCGGGGGAAGGTTTTCAGTTCTTTCTGAAGTTGGAATAGTACCTGCTTTTTTTATGGGTCTTAAAATAAATAGTTTTAGAGAAAACATTTTGTCTTTTTCTAATCTAAAAAGAAATTCAATTTTAACTGAAAGTGTTGTTAAGTTAGCACACATTTATAGCTTGAAAAAAATAAGATCTATCATACTCCTTAACTACGCACCTCAGTTAAATGACTTTCTTTTCTGGTGTCAACAACTAACAGCTGAAAGTCTAGGAAAAAAAAATATTGGTATATTGCCAGTTGTTTCCCCTGCACCACGTGACCATCATAGTTTATTGCAATTATACTTAGATGGGCCTAAAGATAAATTATTTTACATCTTTAGCATTGATGTAAATAAAAGCATGAAAACAAATGATAAAATATTTTCAAAACCTTTTCGTTTCGTAGAGAATAAAAAAATATCAAAAATTATTGATTCTCAAAAAAAAGCTTTAATAGAAGTTTTAAAAAAGAAAAAAATACCATTTAGAGAGTTTAGAATTAACAAAACTAACGAGAAGGTGCTAGGAGAATTATTCTCCTATTTTATTCTTGAAACAACTTTAGTTGCGAGTGTTTTAGACATTAACCCATTTAATCAACCAGCTGTAGAAGAAATAAAAAATTTAACTAAACGTTATCTAAGTTAAAACATCCAAAAATTACCTTAGACCTGCCATATTTCTTTATTGTAATAATATTTATTATCTCAGACAGAGAATCTTTTGATATATCCTCTCGATGAATAATAATTATATTGTTTTTTTTAAACATATTAGAATTTTTAATTATTTTCAACTCCTCAGTGAATAAATTTTCTTCAAAGGGTGGATCTAAAAAAATAATATCATATTTATTTATTTTATTTAATTGATTTAAAAAAGTAAAAATTTTTGTTTGAAAAACCATACTTTTTTTTTCAATTTTTAGCTGCTCTATATTTTTTTTTAAAATAGTGAGAGCATGTTTGTCATTTTCTACAAAAGTAGTTTTTTTTGCTCCTCTAGATATACATTCAATCCCAAACGATCCTGTTCCTGAATAAAGGTCCAAAACATTTGCATTTTCAAAGGAAACATCAACTAGATTAGAGTGTTTTATAACGTTAAAAATACTCTCCTTTACGAAATCTCTAAGTGGTCTAGTAGTATCAGATTTTAAAAAATTTATTTTTTTACCTTTTAAAAAACCACTAACAATCCTCATTTAAATTTAATTACCCTCCAACCAATATCTTTTCTAAAGAACCCGTGTCTCCAATTAATTTTTTTTATTATTTTAAAAATTGAATCTCTAATTTTAGAAAAAGAATTTCCTAAAACAACTATATTTAAAACTCGCCCACCATTTGACACTAAAGATCCATCAATGGTCTTAGTCCCGGCATGAAATATAAATGAATTTTTATCTAACTTGACCTGTTCTAAATTAATAAATTTGTTAATTTTATATTTATTTGGATAGCCATTTGCACAGAGTACCGTAGTCATACATTTATTTTTATTCCATTTGATTTTAATTTTATTAAGTTTATTTTCTAGTGCTGCTATTAGTATCTTTACCAAGTCAGTTTTAAGTCTTGGCATTATTACTTGGCACTCAGGATCTCCCATTCTAACATTATATTCAATAAGGTACGGTTCATTATTTTTGACCATTAAACCAACATACAAAAAACCAGTGTACGAACTATTTTTTGTGCTTAAAGCTATAAGTGTAGGCTTAACAATTTTATTTATTATCTTTTTTTCTAAACTTTTGTTTATGATAGGAGACGGAGAATATGCTCCCATACCTCCTGTATTTTGACCTGTTTCATTTTCTCCAACACATTTATGATCTTGCGCAGAACCTATAAATGAAAAATTTTTTTCATCTACAATTAAAAAATAACTAACTTCTTCACCTTCTAAAAATTCTTCAAGTACAATTTTTTTTGACGTTTTGAATTTACCTAAAAATATTTCTTTAGTAAATTTCTCAACTTTCTTTTTAGAATGACATACAGCAACTCCTTTTCCTGATGCTAACCCATCAGCTTTGACAACGATAGGCATATTATTTTTAGCTAAAAATTTTTCAACATCCTTTTTGTTTTTACATATTTTAAATCCTGCTGTTGGAATATTATATTCCTTACATAATGATTTCATAAAAGCTTTAGACCCTTCTAGTTTGGCTGCATACTGGTTTGGCCCAAAAACTTTTATTTTATTTTTTTTTAAAAAATCTACTATTCCTTTTACTAGTGGTAATTCAGGCCCAACTATGACTAGATCTACTTTATAATATTTGATGGCTATTAATAATTTTTTGAAATTTAAATAATCTATATCTAGATTATTAGCAATATTAGACATGCCCGCATTACCAGGTATACAATAAATTTTATTTGTTAGCTTAGAATCGTACAATTTTTGACAAATTGCATGTTCACGTCCCCCGCTACCTATTAAAGCAATATTCATATGAAAATATATATTATATATACTATTTCAATATATGAATAAAAAAAAAGCCGTTCTAAAATATAAAGCAAATACTTTTGATATTATAGAAAATGGACATTACGTAGTTTGTGCTATTTCAAAAAAACAAATACTGTTAGAAAATTTGAATTATTGGAGCGTAGAGCTGCAAGAGGCATACTATTCACCAGTTGAAGCACAAATAAAATACGAAGAATTAAAAAAATAATAGCATTTATTTCCAGCGATTGTGAGTCCATATCCATTGCCCAGCATCCTTAGATATCATTTTTTCAATTATTTTATTTAACCTTATAGTAACGTTCAATTTATTCACCTCAGAACTTTCGTCTCCCAAAGTCTTTATTGGCTCATAGATTTCCATTTTAAAATTGTCTTGATTGCTCCTAGCAATATAAATTGGCACAATATCTAATTGATATTTTGTTGCTAGCTGAGCTGGCAAAGTAGTTGTTAATGCCATATGTTCAAAAAAAGGAAATCTTCTTCCTTCACTCACACGTTGATCAATCATTAGAGCTATACTAGAGTTATTTTGTATATAATTTATTGCACTCTTGACGCCGGCGAGACCTTTTTTAATTTGGTTTTGGCAGATATATTTTTTCCTAATATACTCCATAAAGGGATTTAAAAAAAAATTATTTAGGGGCCTGTAAATAGTAGCTAGTTTAATATTTCTTTTTGTTAATTCCATTGACATTAATTCAAAATTTGCAAAATGACCAGATACGAAAATTACAGGTTTTTTTTTTTTTATTATTTCTTGTAAAATGTTCTCTCCAATTATTTCAATGTGAGAATTATTTTTTCTGAATTTTTTAAGAAACAAGTACTCTACAAAGATTTTACCATAGTTTGACCACATCATAAATTTTATTTTTTTTTTTTTATTTTCATTATAAGAGCCCATAAATTTATTTAAATTTTCATTAGTTATCTGATCTGATTTTATAAGTGGGCCTATTTTATTAAAAAGAAAAGAAAAAAAAATTCTCGATAATCTCAAACCAATTAATTTTATTAAAAAAAATAAAATATAGATAGTAATAGCTTGAAAAAAATATTTTACAGTTTTGATCATAAGTATTTGCTAATTTCTTTTTCGAAGGTATTTTTATTTAATAATTCAAGATTTACATTTAGGCATTCTATTTGCGGTAATTGAAAGTGCTTCATTCTAAAAAAATCTTTTTCTGTAGTTATAAGCTGTAAGTTATTTTTAATTGAATAATCTATTAGTCGTTTTAATTCTTTTAATGAGTAATTATAATGATCAGAAAATGATATTTTTTTTTTAATAGTTAGATTATTTTCTTCCAACAGATTAAAAAAATTTACAGGATTTCCAATACCAGCAAAAGCTAGAAGATTTTTGCTAGTAAATTTTTGAAGATTAATAGGCCTATACTTCGCGTAGTAAATGCTTACATTTTTTGAATTTTCTCTTATTACTTTTTCAAATTCATAGTTTTTATTTCCATTAATTATAATTATTTGACATTTTTTTATTGCAGAAAGAGGCTCTCTAAGTGGACCCGAAGGTAAAGTCATTCCATTTCCAATTAATTGTTTCTCATTGAAGCATAAAATATTCAAATTTTTAGCAATTGATGGGTCTTGAAAACCATCGTCTAATACTACGCAGTCAAACTTATTCATCTCAGCCTCTATAATTGCTAGCTTTCTTGTAGCATTTTTAAATAATTTTATATTTTTTGATTCAATTAATCTAAACTCATCATTATGTTTTTTGTAGTTTTTTTTAATTATAGCTGTTTTTTTTCCTAATTTTTTTAATATTTTTACTATTTCTATAGACACGGGTGTTTTCCCAGTGCCACCTAAATAAATATTACCAACACATATAACGGGTATCGAGAATCGTACTTTTTTAATAAAGCTATTTTTTATTGCAATTAATAATTGAAGTGAAAGAGATATAGGAAACAACATAAGTGACATTAGGTTATTTTTTTTATTCCAAAACTTAGGCTTAAGTAATTTCATTTTTTATTCTACAAATTTTTTTAAAACTTCAGTGGTTTGTTTTAGTATTTTTTCTCCATAGGCATCTAACGTTCCTATTAACTCTTTATCTATATTTACTTGATTTTTAAAACTTATCAATAATTTATGAGATAGCTCATCCACATTATTTACCTGCTCCGAAATACCATAAGAATTTAAAAGTGTATAAATTTCTTTAAAATTATAAATATATGGTCCATGAAATATTCTACAGCCTGCTTTTGCAGCCTCAATTGGATTTTGTCCACCCGTCAATTTTAACTTTTTATTAAAAGATTTTCCGATAAAAATATTTTCACAGTAATTGAAATATTTAGAAAGAACACCAAATGAATTAATTATTAAAATCTCTGTATTAGCATCTACCGTATCATTATCGTTTAGAATTTGAGCATTTAAATTATATTTGTTAGATAAATTTTTTATATATGAAACTCTGTTGATGTGTCTTGGGACAATGATAGTTAAAATATTATTATATTCTTTTTTAATCTCCTTATGTGCCTTTAAAACGACCACCTCTTCCCCAGCATGAGTGCTTGCAGCACACCAAACCTTAAAACTATCTAATATTTTTTTATTATCTTTACTAAGATTCTCTAATTTATTTTTAAATGAAAATTTTAAATTACCTATATAATTTAAATTTTTTACTTGAAGTTTCTCTAAGTTATTTTTTGATTCCTCACTAGACGCAAGACATAAATCAAAATTATTAAAAATTTTTTTGGCAAAGGAAGAAAATATTTTCCATCGATTGAAAGTTTTCTTTGTAATTCTAGCATTAATTAAGATTAGAGGGATTTTTTTTTCTTTAATTTTAAATAAATAGTTTGGCCATATTTCAGAGTCTACAAAACAGACTAGATCAGGTTTCCAAGAATTTAAAAAATGTCTTGATAAATGTTCGGTATCTAGAGGAAAAAAACGGTGTATTACGTTTGTGTATTGATTTAATTTTTCTTCAAATAATTTTGACGAACTTAAAGTCACGCTAGTAATTAAAATATTTATATTTTTGCTAGATTTATTCACCTCATCTATTAGTGGTAAAATACTTAATAGCTCACCTATACTTGCTACATGAAACCAAATTAACTTTTTAGAAGGATCTCTATCAATGTTAAAAGAAGATGAAAAAATTTTTTCTTTATATCTTAAAGAATCTTCTTTTTTAAAAACTAACCGGAAAAAAATTAAAATTAAAAATATTGGAAATAGTAAAGTTGTTAAATATCTATAAACAATTAGCATTCAAACTATTTTAACTGTTTCTCATATAAAGATTTGTAATCATTAGAATTTTTAATTAATTGATCATGATTACCAGTGTCAATAATTGAGCCATCTTTTACTACAAAAATTTTATTAGCATTGTGTATCGTTGATAGTCTATGCGCTATAACAAGTGTGGTTTTATTCCTAATTAAATTCGAGATAGCATTTTGTACCACCTCCTCCGACTCTGCGTCTAAAGATGAAGTAGCTTCATCTAAGAGAATGATGGGAGATTTTTTTAAAACAGCCCTGGCAATTGACAATCTCTGTTTTTGACCACCAGATAACCTAACTCCATTCTCTCCTATTATAGTATCGTACCCAGCAGGTAGTTTGTCGATGAATTCACTCGCTGCTGCATAATCACAAGCCTCAACCACATCTTTATGTGAGGCTTTGTTATCCGCATAGGCAATATTGGCTTTAATTGTGTCATCAAACAAAACAACATCCTGGCTAACTAAAGATAAATTTTTTCGAAGAGATTCTAAACTAATTTCATGAATATTTTGACCATCAATAAAAATTTTTCCATTTTGCGACTCATAAAAACGAGGCAATAAATTAATGATAGTACTTTTGCCAGCTCCACTATGCCCAACAAAAGCAGCCATGGTTCCACCTTGAATTTCTAGATTGATATTTTTTACTGCTTTCTCTTTTGTATTAGAGTAATGAAAACTAATATCTTTAAATTGAATATCACATTTACTGATTTTTAAACTAGGTAGATTAGGGTCATTTTTTGTTTCTATTATTTCATCGTAAACAGAAAACAATCTTTTAGCGGCCGTGGCACCTTGATGAACTACCATATTAATCGTAGCTAGAGAACGAATTGGCTGGTAAGCAAGCATCATAGCAGCTAAAAAAGAAAAAAAATTATTAACCTCTAGCTCTCCTGATCTTATTAATATTCCAGAGTACAAAATAAAACCAGCAATCATAAAGCCAGTTAAAATTTCCATTATAGGAGTTGCTCTGATCATTATTTTAGCTATTTTTATATTTTTTTCAACAGACTCATTAACAATTTTTTTTGCGTTCTCTCTTTCTATTTTTTCTGTTTGGTAAATTCTAATCATTTTAGCTGCTTTAAAGATTTCTGAAAAAAAAGTAATCATAGTTCCTGACTTGTCACTAGCCTCTCCCTGAGCCTTACCTATTCTTTTTCCAAGACTTTTCGCAATTAACGAAGCTAGGGGCATCATCAAAATTGCAAAAAGAGCTAGTTTCCAATTTTGGTAAAACATTACAAAAACTAATGCTGCTAATGTAAAACTATCTTTCATTATGTTTAACACACCAGTGCTAACAAGATTCGTAACAGCACCTGCATCAAACATAAGATTTGAAATAAATTTGCCGGAGTGTTTATTTTCTAAGGTTTTGATATCACAAAGTAATATATTATCTGCAATCTTTACTTGAAGTTCACCTCCAATTCTTGACCCTACTTCAATAATGAATATTCTTGCAAAATAAAGAGACAATCCTTTAGTTGAAAAGGCAGCAATAATACAAATTGGTATAATCCAAGCATAAGTAGTGTTTTTATCAATAAAAATTTTTTTTACAGCAGGGTCCAAGAGAAAAGCTGTAGCGGAGGTAGCACCAGCCACTAGTATAGAAAGCAATAAAGAGTATATTATATATCTTAATTTTACTTTGATATGACTGTGATACAGACGCTTAAGTATAATTATTATTTCATCATTTTTCATAGGAAATTTAGTTAATTAGAAAGATACTTGTAGCTAACAGTAAACCAGAAATATTATTCACTTTAAATGCGTGCAAACATTTTTCTGGACTGTGTTTTTTAAATTTTACTATTTGATACATTAAACTTAAAATAAAAATTATAATTAAAACCGTAGGACTATTTAAACCAAGTTGACCATAAAACAAGCTGAGTATTAGAAAAGAGCATAAAAAATAACAAATACTAACAAATAACTTTATATTTTCTTTAAATTTAATAGATGTTGACTTAATGCCAATTATTTCATCATCCACAATATCTTGAACTCCATAAATAGTGTCATACCCCAATGTCCAAAATATGGCTGCAGCATAAAGTATAATTATCTCAATAGAAATACTATTACCCATAGCTGCCCATGCCATGACTATACCCCAGTTAAAAGTTAACCCTAAAAATAGCTGAGGCCAATAAGTTATTCTCTTCATAAAAGGATAAGAGAACGCCAAACCCATAGATGTAATACCTAAAATTATTGTTAATAAATTAAACTGAATTAAAATAAAAAAAGCTACAGCACATAAAACGCAAGCGTAAAACAAAGCAAGATTTAAAGAAATTAAACCGCAAGCAAGAGGCCTATTTTTTGTTCTTTGAACTTTCTTATCAATATCTTTATCAACAATATCGTTAACAATACATCCTGCACTTCTCATCAATACTGAGCCTAAAAAAAATAAAAAAAGATAATATAAAAATCGATTTAAATTTTGATCGACAATGTAGGCGTAAGCTAGCCCCCAGGCACAAGGCCAAAAAAGAAGCATGATGCCAATGGGCTTGTTTAATCTTGTAAGATTTATAAATATTTTTAAATGAGACATGGGCGAATAATTACTTGTAAATACCAAACACTACATACATAATCAATTTGATTCGATATGGATATAGATTACACAGTTGCAGCATTAATGTTTCCAGCAATACCTTTAATGATGACTATGTATAGCAACAGATTCCATACTTTAAGTAGCTTAATTAGAAAACTACATGATCAGTATATTTTTGAAAAACGTACACCACCTGAGTGGGAAAATCAGCTACATGTTTTAAACAACAGAACCAATATATTGAAATATACAATGGGTTTCGCGGCTTTCGGTTTCCTTTTTAACATGACAACTGTTTTGTTGCTCTATTTAGGAACCCTGCAAACAGCTAGAATAATTTTTGCCGGGTGTTGTATTTGCATGATAATTTCAATTTTTTTATTTTTACAAGAAATAAGACTTTCAAATCAAGCGCTTAAGTATCATTTGAGTGATATGGATTCAATGAAGAAGGATTTGTAGTTTTATTTTTTTTCTAGATTTTTTTTTTTAAACAATGAAATTCCACTGCTAATTTTATGGTTGTAAGATTCTTTAAAAGCTTCTAGTTGCCAACCTTTCATTCTTGATAAGCTCGATTTAATATTTTCTGATTTCCACTCAATATTTGTATTCTCATTTTTCCATAGTTTTTTTTCTTCTTCTGTACGAGCACAACCATAACAGTA
>Ga0308019_10000806_pt1 | contig 19453 bp, 17 predicted proteins | sample Neamet284_FD_203135 | JGI IMG/M metagenome (GOLD analysis project Ga0308019, IMG submission 203135) | Marine microbial communities from water near the shore, Antarctic Ocean - #284 | ecosystem: Environmental > Aquatic > Marine > Unclassified | place: Southern Ocean | collected 2014-10-01 | reverse complement strand
TATTGTGGCTTATGAACGATTGGGAATAGATGCAACACTCTCTTGCACACCTTATGATAGAGGGGTTACCAACCCAGAAGGAATCGCCTCTTGGGCAGAATCAAATGCAGTATGTTTCTCCAATACCTGGACCTCTTTAATCACAAATCGAGAATCGGGATTATCAGCACTAGCAACAGCATTAACTGGCTATGCTCCACGCTGGGGATTACATCTTGAGGAAAATCGGATTCCCAACATCATAGTTGATATCGATTGTCAAATGGATACCTTATCCGATTGGTCTGTACTAGGTGATTGGATTGGAAAGCAAGTCAAACCAGAATGGGTTTTGCCTTGGGGTCCAATGCCGTTGATTACCGGTTTACCTAAAAATCTGAGTTTTGCTCGAAAGAAGGCATTGACCGCAGCAGCAGCAAATTATGGGATTCCAATGCTTTGGGCTGTGGGACATTCACAAGACCCACCACTCGACAGAAACGAAGATGGTCAATGGCAAGCACCTGACAATGGTTGGCAAGGCCAACTAACCTTCAGTGCAGAAGATTTACAGCAACGCTACGATGATTTGGCGCCAACAGGTCAAGTTGACTTAGTTGTAATCGGCTGTCCTCAAGCAAGCCTAGAAGAGATCCGAATCACTGCTTCAGCAGTGCGTTCACATGCAGAGTTTGGAGGAAAGATTCCGGATAGAAGATTATGGGTTTTTACAAGTGGAGAAAACTATCAATTGGCTTTGGCAGATGGCAGCATCTCAATTTTGGAAGAAGCAGGGGCACTAATTTTACAAGACACTTGCCCTGAGGTTACACCATATAATCGCCAACACTACAATCATTTATTGACAAATTCGTTGAAGGCTGAGCATTACTTAACTAGCGGACTTAACAAATTACCAACCAGTGTAATGCCTATTGAGCAATGTGTTGCGCATGCCATCGACCCACAGTTAAGTGCAGGACCTCGTCCTCAATTACAAGCAAAAGCACAACCTCAACACCAATCAGCAAAGACATATCAAGAAGGTGAAAAAGAAATTAAGGGAAGTGGATTATTATCACAAGAAGATTTCACAGTAACGGGTACTGCATTAGTAACCGATGTTGCAATCACCTATTTGGGTTATGTAAATGCAGATAGTGGAGTAATCGAAGAAACAGGACATCCCCTTGATGGCCAAGCGATAAAAGATACAATTTTGATTTATCCTAAAGGCTCAGGTTCTACCGTTGCTCCATATGTTTTGATGGGATTAATTTACACCGGAGTCGGTCCTAAAGCCATCATCAATAGAGATGTATGTCCGTTGACACTTCCAGCTTGTTCACTTCTTGATTTGCCATATGGGCATGGTTTTGAAACAGACCCATGTATTGCAATAAATAATGGTGACCAAATTGAAATGAAGCGAGTTGATGGAGTAGTAACTCTTTCAGTATTGCAACGTGCATGAGTGATTTCCATGTTAGAAGGAAAGAAAGTTCTCGTCACTGGTGGGGCTGGATTCCTTGGTTGCGATCTTGTTGAAAATCTATTGGAAAAAGGAGCATTAGTCATTGTCCTTGATAATTTATTTAGAGGCAAGTTGACTAATCTTCAAGCGTCTTTGGATAATCCCAATTTTACTTTGGTAGAAGGTGATGTCTGTCTTGAATCAGATTTACTAAAGTGTGAATCGATTCATTCTGGTTTGGATCTTATTTTTCACCTTGCAGCAATCAATGGAACAAAATGGTTTCATGAAAAAGCCAGAGATGTCATTGAAACTAACATCGTGGGCACTCTTAGAACTTTAGAATCGGCCCAGAGATGTAATGCAAGATATGTATTGGCAAGTTCACCTGAAGCATTTGGAGAATCAAAACAACAACCTCTTAGTGATGGTAATCCAATGGTGTTTTCAAATCCAGCCATACATCAAAGGCATTCTTATGGGGCAAGTAAATATCTTGATGAAGTTGCTACACAGCATGCGATTAGAGATGGCTTGGATGCAAGAATAGTTAGACCGTTCAATGCTTATGGGCCAAAATTATTGGGTGATGATTATGGCCAAGTTGTGGCGATATTCTTCCAATCCATTATTGATCATGAACCAATTACTTTGCATGGCGATGGTAGTCAAACACGTTCATTCACTTGGATTGATGATGTCACAGAAGGATTCATCAAAGCCGCAAGCGATAAAGCGCAAAGTGGCGATGTATACAATATTGGTAGCCAGCAAGAAGTTAGCATCACACAACTACAAAAGATGATATTTTCAATCGTATCGGAAGATGACAACTGGTTTGGTGGACTTCCGGCAGTGACAATTGGTGAGGGATATCATGGCGATAGTGCAAGGCGCCTTCCAGACATTACCACTAATGCCAAAATAGACTGGAAGGCAAAGGTATCTTTGAATCAAGGGCTACAGCAAATGTGGGATTCAATCAAAACAATTGATTAGTTCAATTGTAATGCTTGTCCACTTTCACAGACCAACTATTCGGTGACTCAGTCAAACTGTCCATCCCATGTTGGCATAATACTCTGAGGCCATTGATAGGTGATTGCTCATCACTAACAAATAGTTTTTCAACTCTTAAAACTACTAATTTGGCGACCGCTTGGGGTAAATCTCTTTCCTCTACAAGAGATACTTGGATAGCAGCAACCGCTTGACCGATGAGCATTTTATTATCGTCAACATTAGTGAAGTCACAAAGATCCCACTCACTCTTATCCGCAGGTAACTGAGTGCCAGCAAGATCAACATTTTCAGCAGAATGTTGTGAGGCCGGAAGAAGATGAAGAATTGCTTTACCATTTAGTCTCAAATTGACCAAAGTATCTCTTGGCCGGCCATCTCTTGATTGAGACAAGGATGCTACTAGCAATGGAGGTGTATTGGAAACGAGCATTACGGAAGATAGAGGGGCTAGGTTACCCATGCCCTCTGCGTTTTCACTCGCTGCCACGACAAGTGGCCTAGGTGATAACAAACCACTCAACCAGGTCGCTCTCTGTGGATGGTCCAAATCATCAATACTGATTTCATGGCAATTGTCTAACAGAGTTGTAGGCCCATCTTCATCAAACCAATCGTCCAATTTTCCAGAATTAACTTCCTCAAGAGAATATGCAGTGAAATCCCTATAAGACTGCCAAGCAGCAATATCTTCAATCTCACCACGTGCTTTTTTCCTTGTAATTGACTTATCTGAATATGTGATGCAACGACTGAGGAAATCTGCTACGATTGTTTTCTTATCCATTATCTCACCTCTTGGCATCATATTGCTGGCGGGTCATTAGGAATCTTGCTGGATTACCAGCCCACACTTCTCCTACGGGGATGTCATGTGTCAATGTTGCTCCTGCTGCTAGTACTGAATCATCGGCCATCGATACACCTGCGACGATGTTAGAGCCGCCTCCTATTACAACACGGTTACCGATTTCAACGATTTGCCACAGTTTTGAATCAGCGGAAGGTGGATACTTATCATTCATTATGGTGGCGTTTGGACCGATGAAAACATCATCTCCTATACGCGTCTTATTTGCAATATATGCTCCACCTTGGATTTTGCAATTATCGCCAATTATGACACTCGCGCCAATATGGGCGAGAGATCCAATATTACCTGCATCACCGATTTTACAATTTTCGCCAATGTGGCATGGCCACCATGCAATGCTACCACCTGGAAGAGTGATTTTTTGGTTGCGAAGTTGATTGAGTTGTGACCCAATATCTTCACCGCTGGCGCTCACAGATTTCACTCCGCAATATCCAGTTCTCGAATTAGCATTTCAACGTGATTTTTTGCCTTGACATTATACCTTGCAAATATTAAATCACCTTGTGGATTTATGACGAAAGTTGAACGAGCACAACCCATGTATTCTTTGCCATAATTCATCTTCGATCTCCAAGTTCCATATGCATTGTGAAGGGTTTTATCTTCATCCAATAGCAGTGAGAAGTTTAGTTGTTGTTCACTGATGAAATCTTGATGTGAGTTTGTTGAATCTATGCTAACTCCTAAGACCAAATATTGGTTGCTATTCAACCTCCCCATCTGGTCTCTGAAGTCACAAGCTTGTACAGTGCATCCCGGTGTCGAATCACGTGGATAAAAATACAAAATTACTGTCTTTCCAGAGGCATTAATCGCTTCTAAATCATGCATATTGCCATCACTATCTTTCATACAAAAAGTAGGGGCTTTTTGGCCACTTTCTAAGTTCACTGCGTCGCTCATTAACTACAAGGGCGGGAATCTAGCACATCAAGGGTTGCTTTGGGCCATATCACATCTATTTGAGGGCCGATTATCCTATATTTGTGTTCCAGTGATGCACTTATGCATAATTCATAAGATGTACTGCGAATTGCATAGGGCAAAGGGTGTCAAGCGATTCTTTCAATAACTGGCGGGGACAAGATGGGGGCATGGTGACGACACGTATGACCGGCAGGAGCCGTCGTTACTTCAAAAAAATTCAACGCTCAAATACTCGTTTTGAGTTACAAGAATTATCCAGTTCTATACAATCTGATTTGGACAAAAGAAAAGTCTCTTATGATGAAGCATTAAATTTGGGTAATATTATCCAAAACAGGGCTGATCAATTACCTGGGGATGCCATAGTTTACTCCATCTCTGATAGGGATGCATATCGTAGAACATTGGAACTCTATCTTAGAGATTCTTTGTTGACGAAAACCGAGCAATTATTGCTTTGGGAAGAGAGGCGCAGATTAGGAATTAGCGACGATGAACACGAACGCCTATTAGTCCAGTTAGTGGCTCAATGGAAGCGTCAAGGAAAGAAGGTCACAATCGACCATTTCCGTAAGCCAGGTGGTGAGCCAGTTGCGTGAGTCTAACACAAAGATTAGTACCCTTCTTGCAGGGTTAATTCTACTGGTATTATTGACACCAAATATCGCCCCATTTACAAGTGCTAGTGATGGCGCAAGGGCCAGCCCTGATTTCTCTGTGCAATCGATTACACTAGATGGCGCAGGTTCGGTTTGGGATGGAGTGGATTTAATTCTTGAGCAAGAGGAACATGTTGTGAGAATCGTTGTGGCTAATACTGGCTCGGCCGCCGGACAGGTCATACTTAGCCTGGTACACCGAGGTTCGCCAACTGCAGGCGAAACCACAGTTACAAGTGTTAATTTGGGCACGATGTCCGCTTCATCAATCAGCAATCCAATACTAATTTCTTGGGATGCCACCACTGGCGATTCACAGACCTTATTTGCTCGGGTCGCTGCTACTTCTGGTTCAACGGATTCCAATAGTGCAAATAATGAACAAAGATTAGATTTCAATGTTAGTGTATTCCATTCTGGCGCAGTTACTGGGGAAACTATTCCAGCACCTACTGGTGGGCAGAGTACTGCTAGGTTGACCAATGCTGTTCATCCAGTGACAGCAACCGTTCTCAATCAAGGAGTAATTGCAATGTCTGTGGCCATGGAACTTTCATTCTTTGAAATAGCCAACCCTGCTAACACCTTGACCCTGTGGTCCAATACAGTGACTCTAGAACCTGGTTCTCTTTTGAATCCAGCAATTGCTAGCGTACTAACCATTAATCTTGATGCGACTTCACTTACAGGTATTTGGGATTTAACAGCGACAGTCCATTTCAATGGGACGGCATATACAGATCCACAAATCATCAGTGAAGTCGATGTAGAATTTTCAAATTTTGTTGCAGAATTAACCACTCCTTCTGATAGAACTACAGAACCTGGAATGCAGACTACATTAACCTACATTGTCAAGAATACTGGTACGTCTTCAGACTCGTTTGTCGTCGGTATTAGCGATGTACTAGGTTGGGCAGATAAGACACGGGATGGTGTGTCAACCCCTACAATCTCTCCAAATGGCACTCATATTGAAGAAATAGTAGTATCAGTGCCAGTTGGTTCATCAAGAGCATTGGTGGAAAGTATTACCTTGACTCTAACATCAGTTTCAGCAAGTTATACTCTTACGGGTATGGCTCGTGTAATGTCTGGTGAGCATTTTTCTGCATCGGTGTCGATGCCAGCAGGAGTTACTTTGGTAACTCCAGGACAAGAAGTTGAATTGTCTGTCCAAATTACGAATGATGGTAATGTTCCAGCGACTTTCAACCTAAATGCTGGATTAGGCGTTTTGGCAAATAATTGGACTTTAGCTTTGTCCTCCTCCTCAACAGCGGTAGTTAATGATGGTTCGACCGTCACAGTAGTACTTACAGTCGTAGTTCCGCCTATACAACTCCCTCTTGATGTAAGCGAGTATAATCGCGCTGGTGATTCAATCAGTGTATGGGTGCAGGCTCAAGCAACAGGTGGTGGACTGCCTGCAATTGATTCTTCAGCAGTTGAAGTTAAGCCAATAATCGTGGTCGATCCTGGTTTGCCAACAGAGCATATTGAATTAACAGTTCAGGATGTCATCGATGCCAAGAATGGAATGGGCTTTGACGAAATACTAGGACTCAATGTTGAAGTTCGTCATAATTTAGTCTCAGATATTTCAGAAACCTTAGATGTAACTATCAATGCCTCTGAACAATACTTTACTGCAGACAATACCGGTGGGTTTGAAGAAGCGCAAAGATGGAATTCCTCTGTAACTCCTATAATTTTAACAGGATTAATACCTGGGGAAATAAGATTAGCAGCATTGGGAATCCAAGGTCCTGCTGGTAATGAATATCCTCTTGCAGGAACTATTAGGATACCAGTGACTGCATACCCTTCCTTGGGAGGAGTACATTTAGGTTCAGGAATTGAGGCAGTAAATGTAACGAGGAATCTTACTATTACCATACCACGAGTATTGGGTGGTGAAATAATTGAGCAAGGCCCACTCAACGCAGAAGTTGGAATTAAAACAGACTTTGGCTTGAATCTCTCAAACATTGGCAATGATTTAACATCATATCGCCTAACTATAGTCGATGACTTGCCAGATGACTGGACTGCAACCCTTAACACTACCACTCCAACCTCCAATACAATTGATAATTTATCAGCAGATGTTTCAGATTGGTCTCTGACTACTGGGGTTATTGAAGACATCCATATCGCCGGATTCACACTTTCAGTAACTACCGACCCCCAAGCTTCCGCAGATGTTTCACAGCCACTTTCAATAATAATAGAAGAAAGAGATACCGGTTTTTACATTGATACACATACCATTAACATTAATGTTAACGAAGTGATCAATGCTTCACTCTCACCAACCAATCAATCAGTAGACATGAGTGCATATGAGACTCCACTGACAAGAGTAATAATCACTAACACTGGTAACGCTCCAACAAACTTCAACCTATGGCTGGACGCTTCTAATTCAGCAGATGTTGATTTCACACTTGAAAGTCCAAACAGTCTTCTAATAGCGGCTGGATATGAAAGTTCGGTAAAGATTAGAATTAATCCAAGTGAAGATGCTAGTTTTGACGAATTATATATGGCCACACTTTGGGTTTCTACTGATACTGGCTTGAATTTATCAGCCAATATAGTAGCAAATATTAGTGAAGAACACATACTTGAAATCGATGCGCTTTCACAAATCGCAGTAGTTCCAGGAACAAATCAAGATGTCGCATTCAATTTGACCAACATAGGTAATTTGGCAGAAACTGTAACTGTAACTATCAATGTTGAAGGTAATTGGACAGTGACCCCATCTACTCAGCAATTTACTTTGCCGATCGATGCGGTTGTCGATGGCATAGTCAATGTAGAAGTTCCTTCTCTTGGCGGCTCAGACGACCTTCTAAATGGCGCAGTCCACAATATGACAATCACAGTAAAAGATTCAGTTACGGAGGCAACACTGGGTGTTCGTTCCGTTGAATTAGTGGTTGGTGCATTATTCCTAGTCGAAGCAGATAATTGGCCGGATGAGATGTTATACCACCGCCAATGGGAACGAACTTGGAATGTGATTCTAACCAATACTGGAAATGAGGATGTTACAGTTTCAATTCAATATGACATATTACTGCCTGGATTGTCTATTGATAGTGATGCGTGGGAATTGGGTGAGGGCGCAATAACTACGATTACATTACCGCGTCAATCAGCAATACCGTACTCATTTAGCGTGTTAGGTACTGAGTTTGAACCGGATTTGACATTAGCAGCAGACTTGGTAGTAACACTCACTCCTCTTGATTCAACAATCGAAGGTACTGCGGAATTGCGAACTACTTTGAAGATGTCACGATTCTTTGAAGCGTCACCGATTGAACTTCGCCCACCAGCAGATGATGGACCAATGGAAGTTGACTTAGTATATTCACACATACCTTCTGTCAATTCATCAATAGTGGCTTATGAATTAGAAATGTGTTCAGCTGCCAGATTATTTGATATTGCCAATTCAAATTTGAATCCGGATGACTATGTTTGGAATTTCACTATATATGTTGATACCACTGTGCACTATCTTTCTCTTAACGCAAGTTGTGCTACTGGCTCACAAGGTAATAGTTCTAGAATCTTACTCCCACCACGTGCTGCTTGGGATACAAGCGCTCCAATCAGAATCATTGTCGATGCCCCGAATCGACCAAATATTCTGCCAGGTGATGGATATGATCTAACATTTAGATTATACCACCCAGATGAGCATATTGGCTATTCCATCTTCACTGAAGAAACATTCACATTCGCGTTGGATGTATTCTCGGACCCAGAAATTGGTGATATCACAATCGTTGAAGGTGAACTTATTGAAGGAACTGAAGCGATAATGTCTATCAATGTAAAGAACGGTGGAACAGCACTTGCTCTTGGAGTCAATGTCAATTTGGAATGTGATAATCTAAACATTCTTGAATCACCACCAGAAATTTTCCTATTAGGTCCTAATAGTGAAGAAACTCTAACCTTTAGAGTTGAATCAATCAATTTGGACTGGTGGGCACAATCAGTGCCAGTGGAATGTACTGCAAGTCTGAATGGTACATTGATGCACAAGAATATCGTTGCTAATGATGTAGGCACATACGAAGGAAATGTTGAATCATTCAGTTGGGGGCTTTCTATTAGTTTCATTGCAACAGTAGTTCTAATGATAATTTCCCTATTCCTAGTCAATCTCTCATCAAAGAATGAAAAGATGCGATTGGTGGCGGTTTACACTGGTGTGGCTGCATTAGGATTCGCATTCCATATCGGTCAAGCATTCTCATTAACATGGTGGGGACCTGCTATTCTTGTTCTAACAGCCTTATGGGTTTGGAGAATGACATGGTCATGCAGTGAAGAGTTCCGCCTTATCCATGAGGATTACCAGCGTGCAAGAAGAGGTGTTTCAACTATGTATGCTGATCACTTTGAGGCCCTTGCAGATGGCCGAAGACAACTTTCACTGATTCTGGCATTGCCGGTATTCGGTATGATGGGGATTGTACTAGGTGTTCCTCCTCAAATGGCGTCTGATCGCACTAACCTCATCTCACTAGTCGTATATATGGCTGTAATAATGATCGGTGTTTGGGTTCTCTTGGCAAAGTCGGATAAGATGTATGGAAACCTATTCGGTCGCCTAACAGATGTAGAAGTAAAGGCAACAAGAATCGAAAGAGATTTGGGAGACCCTGCTCGCCTTCTTAATGAATTAGCAGATGAGGGATTAGATTTAACCGCCATCTTTGAAGGAGTTTCAACAACGACATCAGTTTCCGATTTAATGCCCGAAAACAATAACGAAGAGGGGGTGAACGATGATGTCTGATGACGATTTAGATGAACTTGAAAGTGATTTTGATGTACAAGACGTTGAACTTGGCGACGGTGAAGTTGAAGAAGCTCGCAGCGTCATTGCAGCAGGTAAAGATTCAGCCGATCGTTTGATGGCTGCTTCACGAGAACTAGAATCAATTGTATATGGAGTGGTACAAGATGAAACCAATTCATTAGCGGGAACTGAACTGGATATTTCCGATGCTAAAAGTTTCCTTTCAGTACACAAATTGTACAAAGCGAGAAGAAGCGTGCGCCGAGCAGAAAAAGCGCTTGGTGAATTAGAAGAAGATGTTCTATACTTACGCCGCAGTATCGCCATGCTACACCGACTTCTAAATGAGAAGCAAGTAACAGAGGGTGAAGTTGAAAATATTCTCATTCGTCTAAGAACAGCAACAGGTGCAGCAGAAATTGGTGAAGTTGGTACCGCAGCAAGTGAAGTTGAATTCCTAGTCGATGATTTGATTGGCGGAAATACATCAACTCTCAACCCATTCCTATTCCGCCACTTTTGGTTAGGTGTTGATACACGCTGGCCAGCAGGTGGGGATTCAGGAGTTTTGCTGGTCAGGATAATCAATGACGGTCCGATTCCAATGCCAGTAATGCGTATTTCACCGCCAGTGCCTACTGGCTGGGTTGCTAATCCTAGTGCCGTGGACTTACCGATTATTTCCCCTGGTGGAAATGTCCCTCTTCGCTTCGAAATAACTGCTGCTAGGAGATATGGTGCAGATGAAATCCCTCTATCTCGCAAACTGGCAATCTCAACATCCTATGAGATGCGGTCTGGTGAGATCACGATTACTATTAGAGCGCAAAACCGCTCAATGGAATCATTATCCGATGTAGTACTCTCACCATGGCTTCCGCCAGGATTTACAACAGATAAGGTGCCATTCGTGGCTCGCTTGACTCCAGACGAAGTTGCATTGATTAGAATGCCACTACGCATAGACATGGGAAACGGAGGAACTTCCTAGGCCATGTATCATTTTCTACCCCGTAAGGGGGAGGACGAGTAATAAAAACAAAAATAAAAATAAAAAAAGGTGAAAAAAATGAAAAACGAAATAAACGAAAATAACGATGAGCTCGCCGCTATCGGAATTGGTGCAATGATTGTATTCATCGCATTGATTTTGGTGGCCGCGGTAGCAGCGGCTGTAATTATACAGACTGCTGAAAAATTGCAACAGAATGCCCAGGCAACAGGCGATGACACACAAGAACAGATGTCCACGAAAGTGGTTCTTCTATCTACAGTTATCTCTGACATGACCGTTGGTGCTGAGGAATTATTCTCAACCTTCGAGTTAGCGCCGGGTTCAGAACCTATCGAAGGTGATGATATTTCATATACTGTAATCTGTGATGACGGAGGTGCACCAGCCGTAGTAGTATTCGCCGCTGGCTCGTATTCTCAAGCGACAGCCCATACAGGGGATGGCAATACTCTTGTAGCACCAGTAATAACTTTGATTCCAGGGACCACATATGTCGTTGTCCTTGATATCGGAGGATGTGCACCAGCAGCAAACGTAGACCATATTCTCATCATAGCAGTTAATGGTGGAGGAAACACATACGAAGAGTTACAATACGGCAGTTCACCTGCTGTAGGGGACGTAGTAGTTTGAGGTGATTATCATGAATAACAATAACGAAAATAACGACAACTTAGCAGCAATCGGTATCGGCGCAATGATCGTCTTTATCGCACTTATATTAGTAGCAGCAGTAGCAGCAGCAGTGATTATTCAAACTGCGGAAAAGCTTCAGCAAAATGCACAATCAACTGGGGATGACACAACAGACGAAATGTCTGGTAAGATCACCGTTCTCAATGTATTCGTCAATGATGGCGATAATTTTGAAGTATACTTCCGTTTAGCAGCTGGATCTGATGATACGGCTGACGTGGATATACTTTACCAAATTACTTGTGAAGGCACTGGAGGTTCTTTCGAGTACATAGCTGGCTCTTTCGCGGATTCAGCGATTGACCCACTTGATGGAACTGCAGCAATTACAACCGCAGCAGCAGGTGTTGCTTACCGAACTACTGTTAGCGCGCTAGATGGTGCCAATGATTGTGGTCCATCCGACCTGTTCTCTAACGATGTAAAAGCAACTCTGTACCTACACGTAGTAGGTGGCGGAACTACCTACGATATTCTCAAGGTTAGCGATGCATCTGTTGGCTCCGTGGTAGTCTGATTTTATCTGAGTCCACAAAATGTGCTTCGGCACTAAGGACTCGGGGAGGAATTACACATGGCATGGCCATTTAGTGGCGGAGCTGGAGAGACCCAGGACGCAGACGCTTTATTGAGTGAAGAACGCTTGAAGATTATGGCAAATGTTGCCATTGAACAAGTCCCTCTCCCAGAAGAGGGTGAACTCAGTGAAGAAGATGCTTGGACAATTTCCCCTGGACCAACCAAAGCCCGCCTCAACAGTATCGGAAGCGTACCGAGTGTGGCAGCAAGCCTCGCTCCCGCTCAACCCGTGAATATGAGTGCACAAGTTGACACTTCTAGTTTGGAACGTCTAATCAGTTCACGTCTCGACATGGTCGAAGATGTGCTCAGATTAGTTGAACACAAATTGGATGAAGCACCAACTAGCCAAGATGGATCACAATCCGAAGGCACATCAGAAGATGGGTCTGTGGATAATGATGCAATCAGTGGAGATCTAATCGTCACCTCATCAGGAGAAGTCATTACCACAACTGGTGTTGAGCGAATGATGGATGAAGATGATGCTCCGTTAGTTGAGTTGTACGAAGCACAGGCACTCAAAGCAAATCCGTTCCTCGTCGCGCCATCTGATGGTCTCGGCGGGGGTACAAACCAAATCGGAGCCCCGACGATATCGGCTTTGCTTCTAGACAATATGTCTGGAATGGCAGCAGTCAGTTTTACTCAGAAGGCAATCGATTCAGGAATGTTGACAGTGGATGAAGGAGAAACGGTAATGGCAATTGTACAATTGGCAGCACCTGGAGAGTCTGAAGCAGCACTCGAAGACCACCTTGCTAACAAAGAACTTCTAACACTATCTGCTCTTGTCAAATCTTGGCGTAGTTCAGAAGGATTACGAGGTGAATTGTGAAATGGGCGCTTCGGTCGGAATCGGAGGTTTGATTATTGGCATGACCATGTTGGTCGTGTTCTCTATGGTAGTGGCATCAATTGATGCAAAAGTTGATTCTTCACTACAAACAATCGATTCGGCCAATGAAGCATTACCCGCTTTCACTATTGACGATGCCACCCTTTGGGAAGGCGCAGTCGTCGATGTTCAGATCGGCAGTGGAGGAAGTGGATACACTAATGGAAATCTAGTCTCTTCAACAGGTAACGGTGGCTTCACAGGCACCTTTGCTGTTGACGGTAGTGGTGCGATAATTAGCGTGGCAATCACCAGCCACGGAAATTACTCGTCCGCACCAACTATCGTTGTTCAAGGACAGACTCCAACATCATCCGCAACCTTCGTTTCATCGATCGGAAATTTCATTCACACGAATGTTACTAATACAGGTTCACAGATAACCCCACTAAGAGAAATTTGGATATTTTCCGATGGCGATAATCCAACCAATCTCGGAAGCATATACTCTGGTGGAAGTAATAATCCACATTGGTATTCTGGTGAAACACTTCATGTCCAGTGGGCAGAAAGTGGTCAATTACCTGTTTCTAGAGTTGCGATTTCAGTTAAAGGTGTCAACATGGCATCAACACTTGCATGAGGTGAATATATGGCAGATGGAGGAGCATCAACATTCATTTTGCTGATTACAGCATTGTTAGTGTCTGGATCTGTTTCGGCTATTCTAATCAATCAATGGGGGGATATGTCTAGCGCTCTTGAAGAAAACCGCAAGGGCAAAGAAGCTGATGCAAAAACTTCAGTCTCTTTTGCAGGTGATGCGATGGAGATTGAATATGATGATTCAGTAAACCCTAATGTGATGACGTTTTATCTTCAAAACTCAGGACAATATGTTCTTGATGAAAGTACTCTTGTAGTGATTGTTGATGGTATCTCAGTCACATCCAGTATCACAACAACGATTTTGCCAAACGGTGCAGATTGGACCGGTGTTAGATTATTAGAAGTGGAAGTTTCTTCAAGTTCTTGGTCATATCAAAATGATGATAGCGTGAGTATTTCGGCAGTAGTTTCTTCTGAAGTTACCTCCGGTTACCGTGGAACTGATACAATGAATATCGAGGTGAGATTAAATGTCTGATGGAATAGATACAGAAGACCCTATGTTCGCCGCACATAAGCCGGTTGAAGACGGATTCCCATTTGTCCTAGAAACCGATTCACTTGCAGATTCGATGGGGTCAAGATTGCCTAATCGCTCAATATACGTTGTTCAAGGTGATGTCGGTTCTGGAAAATCTTTGATGGGTCAAAGATTGTCTTATGGGCTTGCAGAAAACGATGTCAAAGTATTAGTCATCACAACAGAACTAACGACACGAGGATGGATTGAGCAAATGGAGTCCATTGGCTATGGAGTTACTGAATTCATTCGTACAGGACAGTTGATGGTTTTCAGTCGCTTTGGAACAATTGCAGAAGCACTTCCAGATGTTGGCATCCAACAAGTACTTGATAGTGAAGCAGTTTCTAAAGCAGATATTATTATTATTGATTCTGCAAGTTCTTTAATGCCAGATGATTTGGATGATAATGGAAGATTCAAAATGATGCAAAAACTTCGTAAAGTCACCAGTGAAGGGCGTTCAATAATGCTCTGTGTTGATGAGAAGGAAATGGATTCTAAACTATTACATACACTCAGAGCATCATCCGAAATAGTCTTAGATATGAAAACAGCAATGATAGGTGGAGAGATCAAACGAAATATTGTCGTAACAAGATACCTTCGCGCAGCAGGACCGGTTCAATCTTCAATTGGTTGGAGAGTTGAACCTTCTATGGGATTCATTGTAGATATTACAGCAGTAAGCTGATGGAGGGATGAGTATGAGCGATGAACCAAAATTTGCTAAAGGTGATTTAGCCAGTGTAATGGCAGCGCATCCGCACGTAGCAGATTGGGTTCGAGATTTTGAAGCGCAACATGGGTCTAGGCCAATTTACTATGGTGAGTTGGATAGAGGTGCTAAAAAAGACCGCCCTTACAATTTAATCTATATTACCAAAGAACCAATTTTTGTACACATGTACGAGCCTCCGGAAGATGATCAACAAGCCGGTGGCGAAATCTTGTGGTTTGGTCTCGAACCACAACTGACAGATTCAGAAGAATATATTAGAAGAGAGTTAATTGAAACTCTATTACAAGAAGCACCAACTGCTGGGTCATTTAACAATGACCTTGAATTTGAGAATATACTTGGTCAGATGATAGAGCGATATACCGTACTTGATACAGAATTAAGCGGTACAGTTCGCCGTCAAGGACGGTTATGGCAACTGATTGGTATGGATGACCGCAGATTGACAGTCACCCAGAATCAACGGGAGCGACTACGCTATGTGGTAATCCGAGATTTAATTAGAAATGGTCCACTTGAACCGCTTCTTTCAGATGAAATGCTGGAAGATATTCACTCAGTCGGGCTAAAACATATTCATATGGACCACAAAATATTCGGCATGGTCACTTCCAATATTAGATTCCGCGACCGAGATTTATTGTCTAAATTCTTGAGAGCAATGTCGGAACGTATCGGCCGACCAGTTTCCGATAACAAGCCAATTATTGACGGGGCACTTCTTGATGGGTCTCGTATCAATATCATTTTCTCAGACGATGTCTCAATGCTCGGGCCATCTTTCACAATTCGTAAATTCGCAGAAGAAACAATATCAATTACACAATTAATTCAGTGGGGGACTATTTCATCACAAGTTGCTGCCTACATTTGGATTTGTTTAGAATATGGTATGTCAGTTCTAGTGTCTGGAGAAACAGCATCTGGAAAGACAACAACACTCAACGCGATTCTCCCATTCATTGACCACAATGTCAAGATTTACTCGGCAGAAGACACTCCTGAAGTCAAAGTCCGCCATAAACTATGGCAACGCCTTGTCACCCGTTCTTCCAAAAATGAAGAGTCAAGAGTTGAAATGTTCGATTTGCTAAAGGCTGCACTAAGAAGTCGTCCAAGATACATCATCATTGGTGAGATTCGAGGTGTTGAAGGTGCTACAGCATTCCAGGCAATGCAAACCGGTCACCCAGTAATTGCTACTTTCCACGCATCGAGTATCGTGAAAATGATTCAAAGATTTACAGGTGACCCGATCAATGTCCCAATGAGGTTTTTCGACAACTTGAACTTCGCGATTTTCCAAGAAGTAGTTGAAGACCCTAACGGCGGTGGAATCGCAAGACGTGTAACTGGTATCGACGAAGTAATCGGCTACAACAAACACAGTGATGGTGTTTTAACGCGTGGTATGTTCGAATGGGATCCTATCAAAGATAAGCACTATTTCCGTGGTATGTTCCAATCACATTTACTTGAAAATAAGATTGCGGCTGTGGCTGGATTTTCCAACAAACGTGACATCTATGACGAGATGCTAAAACGGGCAGCAACACTTCAGAAAATGGTAGACAGAGATTTAACACATTATGATGACGTTTTTGATTTACTCGGAATCTATTACAACACAGGGTGGGATAATTTCAGTAGAGCGGTGGACACGTGGGTTGGGGTCAACCACAAGTGAGGATGAGATGACATGGAGCGTATGCCACTATGGCAAATTGCGTTGCGTCGCATCGATATGCCAGTTCAAAAATATATTGCCATATTTATTGGTGGATCGTTTGTACTTGGTTTGATAGTTGCAAGCATATTGATTTTCTTGACCGGGGGATTTGCAGAAGGTGCATTATTCGCCGGTTTTGCTGGAGTCTTGATGCTGATATTGTTGCCAACAATGGCTGCATCGGCAGCGATTGCATTCCCGATATTGGAAGTACAACGCTCGGCTACATTAATTGAAAGAGAAATGCATATGTTCATCACCAGAATGGGTATTCTCTCACTCGGAGAAGTCGGTGCATCATCAATATTTGACATTCTAAAACAAATGAGTGATTATGGTGAGTTGGCTAGTGAAGTGCAAAAAATTGAGACTTTGGTAGACAAATGGCACACATCCTTGCCAGAAGCATCCAGAATAGTTGCTCAACAATCACCCTCACCGCTGTGGGCAGATTTCCTCGCAAGAATGGCGTTTTCAATTGAAGCAGGTCAACCAATAGATGCGTTTATGCGCTCAGAGCAAGAAACCGTTTCAGAACAATATTCAACATTGTATGATACAAGGTTGGAATCGGTTGATATCATGAAAGAGATCTATGTGTCACTAGTTTCTGCAGGATTATTTGGATTAATTATTGCTGGAATACATTTGGTGTTATTTGAAGTTGGAGCGGGTGGTGACACGCCGATTGAAGTGGCATCAAGAATTAGATTCTTACTCCTTGCATCAATACTATTCATGTTTGTCCAAATCGGTGCAGTATTTGCCTTTAGGGCAACTATTCCGAAGGATAATACCTTTGCAAGAGATGAACTCGGGACACCATTTAGACTGAGTTTCACTAGAACTTTATTGATGGCCATAGGTATTACTATTGTCTTGTTAATGATTACAGCGGCTTCAGTCGTTTATGCGTGGGAAGGAATCTCTCAAGAATGGGACAAATACGGGTTGTTACTGATTGCATTACCTCTAAGTCCAATGCTAATTCCAGCATTCTTAGTCGGAAGAGAGGAAAAGAATATTCTTCGCAGGGATGAAACTTACCCAGATTTTATTCGTGCATTAGGTGGTACTGCACAGGCAAGAAGTGCAGAACCGAGTGCTACGATTAAGGCACTTAGGGGAATTGATTTTGGCGCTTTGGATTTATCCATAGACCGTTTGGAAAAGAGATTATCCACCAGAATCGATTCTGATAGGGCTTGGGATTATTTCAACGCAGACACCAATTCAGCAGTAATTTCTCGATATACTAGAATCTATATTGAAGGTTCACAGTCTTCTGGTAAGCCTGCTGCCACAGCGGATTTAGTCTCGCGGTCAGTTGGTAATTTACTTTCATTACGTCATCGAAGAGCACTTTCCGCGGATACTATGGCGGGAGTCTCATTGGGTCTACTTATTGCCAGCGTAACCTCTCTCAATGTCACAATCGCTATCGTATTGAAATTAGGTGAAGCAATAGCAGGAGTTGCTACTGGGTTTACAGATACAGATGTAGGTGCATTGGCAGAATTTGGTGCAGGGGTTGCATTACCTGTAATGGAGGATGCAAGTTCAGTTGCAGGGAATATTAAGATGTTCAAAGTAATCGTATCAATACTGATATTGGGGCAAATTGCTGCTGTATCAATTATTGCTACCAGATTGAGAGGTGGTGGCAAGGTTAGTGCACTCGGTCAAATTATCAAGTTGATTTGGGTTGCAGGAATCACTTCATTATTTACCGCCATAGTACTGGATGGAGCAAGTTCAATGTTCGGGATTTGACGCTTTCGTTAAACCCTAAAGCGTTGGGTTCATTGCATTGAAACCTTTGCCCTAGTACATGCGTATGCTGCGTACACTTATTCTGGGCGCGGCAATGGTGCTGCCAGGTCTGTTTTTAGCTTACTTGGTATGGATTATGGCAGGCAATCCGACCACCGAGCCACTAGAATCTCTCATCTGCAATGGAATCCCTCTAACCTCAATCGGGTTAGGGTTATTCTTTGGTTGGAAGAGCGGAGAAGAGTATTCAGTTAAATTAGAGTAATCTCATCTTTTAGATTCCGCTTGGACTCTTTTCTTAGTCGCAGTCCATGAGCAAATCGGACATTGGCTGAGATCGTGGAATCTTGCTGGGCAATATTCTCTACCAAAGAAGATAATTTGTAAATGGAGTTTATTCCATAGTTCTCTGGGGAATAATGCCTTCAAATCCTTTTCAGTTCTCTCAACAGTAGTATCATTGGATAGTCCCCAGCGAGCCGCAAGCCTGTGAATATGTGTGTCAACAGGGAATGCTGGTACAGAAAATGCCTGAGCCATGACTACGCTTGCAGTTTTGTGACCTACACCCGGTAGGTCTTCGAGTTCCTTGAAAGTACAAGGTACTTGACCATCATGTCTTTCCACAATCAGTTGTGATAGGCGCAAAATGTTCTTTGATTTTGTTGGCGCTAATCCAATTTGTCTAATATCTTGCAATATCGTATTAACATCAAGTTTGGTCATATCTGCTGCATTATTTGCTTTTGCAAATAGTGCAGGTGTTACTTCGTTTACTTTCAAATCAGTAGTTTGAGCACTCATCAGTACTGCCACAAGTAATTCAAATGGATTATTATGGTCGAGTGGTATGGGTGTTTCAGGGTATAACTTCTCCAACATGGAGATGATGATTTCCGCCTTCTCACTCCTGCGCATGTTGAGGCCAGTCCACGATTAGCAATTAATACATCATGGATGAAGACGTGACATTAAATCTTCACCACTGAGGGAATTTAGAACATCACCACTTTCCAACCAACCCTTCCTCGCGCACATTACACCGTATGTGATATCTGCCAATCCACGGATAGAGTGGGCATCTGGATTGATTATTATAGGAACTCCTAACCCCTTTGCATGCTT
>Ga0308019_10000805_pt1 | contig 19460 bp, 19 predicted proteins | sample Neamet284_FD_203135 | JGI IMG/M metagenome (GOLD analysis project Ga0308019, IMG submission 203135) | Marine microbial communities from water near the shore, Antarctic Ocean - #284 | ecosystem: Environmental > Aquatic > Marine > Unclassified | place: Southern Ocean | collected 2014-10-01 | reverse complement strand
CCTTTAGATACTAAAACTGTTAATGTGTTTGCTGAACCCACTAATGATAATGCTCCTGTAATTCCCACAATCGATAGATAGAATCCTAGCATGCCATACCCATCTGAATTTAATATGCTTGCAAGATATAGCCAAAAAATAGATGATATTCCATTAGCAATTATGTTTGACGCACCTATTGAAAATAGATTTTTTTCTTTTTGTAAAAATAAAATCATTTTTTCAATTTTGTTCATCAGATTAACCTTAACTATATGAATAAAAATATGACTACAAATAATTTTGTATTATAATTAAGTTTTTCTTATATGTTATTTTTATGATATAACACTAATTGAAATGTATCCGGCAAACCATATTTTTTATTTATTCTTAATAATTCCTCTATGGATTTGTTCTTAATGTCATTTAAATCTCCTATAATTGGAACATCAAAAACTCTTGGTATAAAATACTCACACTCATAATTCATTTTTTGTAATTTCTCTAGCAATTCATTAGTTCTATTATTTCCAATTATCATTTTATGAACTTCTATCATTAGTATAGGTTTAAATTTTTCTAAAAAATTCATAGATCCTTCAATTATGTTTCTTTCATAACCTTCTACATCCATTCTTAAAAGATCCACTTTTTTAATTTCATTCTTTTCAGAAAATGAATCTAATGTCATTATGTCTACTTGGATTATTTTATCTCCCTTTTCAATATGATCTGATTCATTTTTTATTTTACTCCAATTAGATTTTTCACTTATCAAAAAATCTATTTTTCCATTTTTCTCTCCAATTGCAATATTGTAGCATTTAATATTTTTTCTTTGATTTAAAATAATATTTTTTGATAATGTTTTAAAATTTTGAGGAGATGGTTCAATTGACCATACTAATCCATTATCTCCTATTTTACTACTTTCTAGTATTGCATAATACCCGATATTACTTCCAATATCTATGCAATGCATTCCTTTTCTTAATTTCTTAATTATCAATGAAGTTGTAAGTGGTTCATGAATTTTATGAATTATTAATTCTGATGAAATTCCTTTATCGTAAGAAATAGTTTTTATTTTATTATCTAATATTGAAATTATTCTTTCTTGAGATAAATCTAAGTTTTTTCGTTTAATGTTATCATATACATAAAAAATTATTGCTTTGCAAATTTTTTTGATTCCTCCAACTAATAAAAAATATTTGATTGTATTTTTATAAACCATATTAATTAAAACGAATAACATTTTGTTTCATTTAAATCCATTGATAATTTTGAATATTTTAAAACAATTATTTTTTTAATAAATCTTTTATTACATCTAAAGTTCTTTCCGTTGATTTTCCTCTATATTCTAAATGTTCTTTTAAAAATTTCTCTCTACCTATTTTTAATTTTGCTTTTACTTCATCATCATAGAGTGCTTTTTTAATAACTGTTAGTGCATCTTCTGGTTTGTCAATAATGAGTACCGCACCTGTGCCAACAAAATGAGGACCTAAATCATGTTTGATGTGTCTTGGCATGACGACTGGTTTATCTAAAATTATGGCTTCTGTTATCACTGATGATAACATTGAAACTACTAATTTTGATTTTGATAATAATTTGTATGTGTTTTTATTTTTATAGACTTTCACATCTGGCAGAAATTTATTTGCTAAATCTTGAAACTTGATGATTTCTTTATTTTGTGTTGGATGTCTTTTGATAATTATTTTTTCATTCAGTTCTTTGAGTTCTTTGAGTGCTAGAAAAACACTCGTTATCATTTTTTCCCACTCTAAAATTACATTATTGGATAAAAAATATGAAAAAGCTGTACCTGGCAAACCTGAACCCATTAATATGATATTCTCCCCACCTGTATTTTCTCTTTCATTAAAAAGAATATCATATCTGGGACAGCCAGAAATTACTAACTTTTCTTCTGGAATTCCATGAAACGTCAGTGCATTTTTTGAATGGTCTCCATATAGACAAAATTTATCAGCTATTAATTGTGATAAAAATTTTGCATATTTTTTAGATTCCTCCATCAGATGTCTCCATTTTGAATCATAACTATTGGTATATTCTTTTTTTTACAACTAAAAATAATGCTTCTTTCAAATAATTGACTATCATCTAACGTTACAACCATGTCAATATTTTGAGTTTTTAATTTTTCTTCAAAACTATTTACAGTCATTATTATTTCTGAAATTCTTTTTTCTACCAATTCCAATATTATCGGTTTAAACATATCTGAGAAATTATACTTTTTTATACAAAAAATTGATTCTTCTTGAATTTTATCGAGATATTTTTTTATGTTTATAATTTTCTTTTTAGATTCCTTGTTATCATTTTTTTTATCTAATTTCATTTTTCTTAAATTTATATTTTTAGAAATCTTGAATGATTCTTGATTCCAAATTATGGGTCTTCTACTATTTAAAAAAATTAAATTAAATTTTTCATTAGACAAGCCTTTTAAAAAAGAATAATAATTAATTAATTGAAAATCTAAAAGTAAAATGGTTTTATTGTATTTTTCTTTTTGTTGAATTTTTAAATGATTAATTTTGAATTTTATATCCCAATATTTTTCAACTAAATCTTTTAAAATAAAAAAATATTTTCTTTTTAATGATATGTCAAAAGTTTTTCCAAAAATATCTATTCCAAATTCTATTTTATCCCCTTTAAAACCCTGTTTAGTTATTTTTTTGATATCTATATGTTCTGTTTTTATATTGTTTGTTTTCAAAATTATTTTTAAAATTTTACCAAAATATGTATTATCATTTTCATCAATTACGGCTATTTTGGGATTCGTATTTTCAATTATTTTATCAATTAAAATAATTCTATGAATTAATGGAAGTAATGACAAGAATAATTCCTTTTCTATTAACAATGACAAGTTAATTCCTTTAAAATCTATTTCTTCTCCTGCATGTTTCATTAACCCCCATCTATTTGGAATATTTTCTGCTGTTGTATCAATAAACATAAAATCTTCCCAATTTAGCCACTTGCTTGTATCTGTTACAATAATTTTTTTACTTTTAAGATTTTTTTCAATTTTAAAATTTAAGGGAAAAATTTTAGAATTTTCTTGATCAAGTATTTTTATATTTTTAGGAATATCATCTAAAAAAAATATTTTTGTCATTTGCTCTTTAAAATTTTATATATCTATAAAACTTACCTTCAATTTCTTTAATTAAATTCTATTTTAACTCTAATATTTTTATATTATTTGTTGTTTTTTACAAAACACAAAATAATGGCAGTTAAAAAAATAAGTTATGACATCAAATACATCTGTTGATTGGAAGATACCTTTGTACAAAATTTATACTGATGAAGAGGATCTCACCCTAATTACTAAAATAATAAAACGTGGAAATAATTGGGCAATTGGACCTGAAATTGAAGAATTTGAAAATGCTATAAAAAATTATGTTGGTGCTGATTACTGTCTCACTTTAAATTCTGGAACATCTGCTTTGCATGCCGCATTTCTTGCATATGGTTTTGGTCCTGGAAATGAAATTATAGTTCCTTCATTTTCATTTATTTCTACTGCAAATTCCGTATCTTTTGTTGGAGCTAAACCTGTTTTTGGAGATATTGAAGAAAATACATTTGGTCTAGATCCTAAATTAATTCCTCAATTAATTTCTCAAAAAACAAAAGCTATTGTACCTATGGATTATGGTGGAATTTCATGTAAAATTAATGAAATTCAAGAAGTTGCAAAAAATAATAATCTTGTTCTAATTGAGGATTCTGCAGAAGCATTAGGTGCATCAATTAATGGAAAAAAAGTAGGTTCTACTGCAGATTTATCTATTTTTAGTTTTTGTGGAAATAAAGTTCTAACTACTGGCGAAGGTGGTGCAATTGTTACAAATGATAAAACAGTATTTGAAAAAATTAAATTAATCCGTTCCCATGGGAGGATGGACACTGTGAGATATTTTGATAATACCGAACAATCACAATATCTTGAGTTGGGGTATAATTGGAGGATGTCCTCAATTACAGCTGCATTAGGACTCTCTCAAATTTCAAAATTGGATAAACTCATTAAAATGCGACAAGAAAATGCAGAATATATTTCAAAGGCATTATCCAAATTTCCTGAAATAATTACACCATCTTCTAAAAATGGTTCTGAACATATCTACCAAATGTATACTATACGATTATCAAACAAGGACGTTCGTGATAAATTACATGATTTTCTTACAAAAAAATTAATATTTTCAAAAGTTTATTTTAATCCAATACATCTTACTGATTTTTACAGAAATAAATTTGGAACTAAGGTAAATTCTCTTCTTGTAACCGAATTAATATCCCAACAAATTTTGACTATTCCCCTTTATCCAAATATGAATTTAGAAGAAAAAAAATATCTTACAGATTCAATTTCAGAATTTTTTGATTCTGTCTAAAATTAGAATTTTTTATTCTTATTTTGATATTTAAAATAATTAATTACCCACATATTCTTTTTTTCTTCTGCTATTTTCATTTCTTCCTCTGAAATAAGAACTTCTGCCATTTTTTCTCCTTGTCTAAGACCAATAATTTTATGTTTTTTAGATATTTCATTTGCTAATTGCGAAATTTTATATTCTTTCATTTTAGGTACCAATGTTTCTCCTGTTTTAGCTATAGGTAAACATTGCAAAATGAAATTAACTGCTTCATCTACATGAATAAAATATCTTTTCATAGATTGATGTGTAATCGATAATGGTTCCCCTTTTTTTAATTCTTCTTTCCAAACTTCAAACACATTTCCTCTAGTTTCCATAACATTTCCTAATCGAATTGATGTAAAATTAGTATGATCTATACTAATTCCTGCCCAACTTGTTAGTCTTTCAGATAATTGTTTTGTAGTTCCATAAAGCGTTGATGGGTTTGATGCTTTATCAGTACTTATATTAAAAAATATTTTTGGTTTATTTTTTATACACATTTTAATAATATTTACAGCACCATTGATGTTTGTATCAATTGTTTCAATTGGATTGAATTCAGAAATTTCAATATTTTTAATTGCAGCTAAGTGAAAAATTATTTCCACTTCATTTCCAGCCATTTCAATTCTTTCCTTATCTGTTACACTTCCTAGTAACAAACGTAATCTGGGATCATTAATAGAGCGATTTAATTGAAACAAAGCATGTTCATCAATATCTAATACTCTAACTGATTTAACAGGGTACTCTAGAATTTTTTTTGTAAGTGCAGAACCAATACTTCCTGCACCACCTGTAATTAAAATTGTTTTATTTTTTAAAATCTTTGCAATGTTGACTTTATTATTATTAGAATTTTTCATTTTTATCAACAAGTAATAGTATTCTAATATTTAAATTCTATTTAGACTTAATTAATCCTATGATTAAGGCTTAATATCACCTTCTTTGATTTAATTTCATTGAATGTTTTAGTTGTAGGCTATGGCTCAATAGGAAAACGACATATCACAAATCTTTCTAAATTTCCAAATCTACATATTTTTGTTTGTACAAATAGAAAATATGATTCATTTCTTAAAAGTAAAAAATGTAAAATATTTACTTCATTAGATGATTGTATCAAACAAAAAATGGATGTTGCATTTATAACAAATACTACAAACCTTCATGTTAAAACTGCCATAAAATTAGCAAATGCAAATATTCACATATTCATTGAAAAACCTCTTTCAAATTCTACTAATGAAATAAAACTTTTATTAAATATAATAAAAAAAAGAAAACTCGTTACTATGATGGGGTGTGTACTAAGATTCCATCCTGCTATTCAAAAAATTAAACAAATAACATCTGAAAATAAAATTGGTAAAATAATGTCTGTTCATGCCGAAAATGGATCATTTCTTCCAGATTGGCATCCTTATGAAGATTATAAAAAAAGTTATGCTTCATGTAATGATTTAGGTGGTGGAGTTATGCTAACTAACATTCATGAATTAGATTATTTGTACTGGTTTTTTGGTAATGTAGGTGAAGTTTTTTCAATAACTGGAAAATTTAGTGATCTAGATATCGATGTTGAAGATCTATCTAGTATTTTATTACGATTCAAAAATAATATTATAGCTGAGATACATCTAGATTATTTTCAGAAACCATCTATACGTAGTTGTAAAATAGTTGGAACGCATGGAACTGTGTATTGGGATTCAAATATAAATAATGTTCAATTATACGATGTGAATAAAAAAAAATGGGTTGATAAGCTGAAATTAAAAAATTATGATGTAAATGATATGTATGTGGATGAAATAAAACATTTTTTCAAATGTGTAAATAAAGGAGAAAAATCAATTAATTCAATCGAAGAAGGTGCCAAAATTCTTAATATAGCTATTGCGATTAAAAAATCATCAAAACTCAAAAAAATGGTAATAATCAATTGAAGAAAAAAAATTTTATTAATGAATTATTTAGTTTAGATGGTAAAACTGTAGTACTTACAGGGGCAGCTGGTCGTTTAGGCTCTAGATTTGCTCATGTTTTATGTGAATCTGGAGCTAATGTAATACTTGTAGATAATGATACCAAAAAAAATATAAAACTAAAATTAGAATTATCTAAAAAATACAAAACTACTTGTGATATTTTTGATATTGATATTACAAATGAATCTTCTGTAAAAGAAATGGTTAAAAAAATTATTAAAAAATTTAAAAAAATTGACGTCTTGATAAATAACGCACATTTTGTTCCACGAGATCATCCTAAACGTGATTTTCCTTTTGAAAAATATCCTTTAGATCTTTGGAATGAAACCGTTAATACCAATTTGAGAGGATTATTTTTGTGTAGTAGAGAAATTGGAAAAATTATGATAAAACAAAATCATGGTGTCATCATAAATATTTCTTCAATATATGGTATTACTGGAGCTGATCAAAGAATTTATGGGAAAAGTAGATTAAATTCTCCTGCTTTTTATGCAACAACCAAAGGTGGAATGGTTAACCTCACAAAATATTTGGCAGCATATTGGCATGGAAAAAATATTCGTGTTAACACACTTACTCTTGGAGGCGTTTTTGATAAACAATTACATCAAGATAAAACATTTGTAAACAATTATTCTAAAAAAACAATGCTTAACAGAATGGCTAGAAAAGAAGACTATGATGGCGCATTATTATTTTTAGCATCAGATGCATCATCATATGTAACTGGATTTAATCTTGTTGTTGATGGTGGATGGACTGCATGGTAAATAATTTTATTTTATTTTAATTCTTTTTTTAGCTACCATGTCTGCAATTTGAAATTCAAATTCGGTATCAATCATAAATCCATGTTCTGGAGAAATCACATATGGGATAGTTTTTGTTGAATAAAATTTTTTAGTTTTTAAGAAATTTTCTATATTTAATACAAATAATCCATTTAATTGATAGACTATGGGGGAATTTTGTCTTCCAGAAATCTGTGTTTGTAATTTTTTGCTAAAATCCATATAGTTTTCTTTTTTAATTTCCATCATATTGAAATATGGATTATGGTGTTGTTTGTATACCCCACATACTAAATTACATGATTTTGAATAATATGCTCTAATGGCACCTTGAATGTCTTTTTTATCTATAAATGGAACTGTACAATCTCTACTTACAATTGTATCAAATTTATAATTTAATTCATGTAATTTACCTATTGCATGCAATAAGACATCCGTCATCGATGCATTATCTGTTGCAAGTTTTTTAGGTCGTAAAAATGGTACATTTGCACCGTATTGTTTAGATATTTTCGCAATTTTTGCATTTTCAGTAGAAACTATTACTGAACTAAAGAAACCTGTCTTTATTGCAGATTTAATGGAGTGAGCAATTAGGGGGATGTTTCCTAACTTGCGGATATTTTTATTTGGTACTCCCTTTGAGCCTCCTCTTGCTGCAATAATGCAAATTGGTTTAAGGGATTTGTCTTTCATGAAATCACCTTTTTGTTTTTTGCATATTTTGAAATTTCTTTCATATCTGAATAATCAAAACTTACATTATTGTCTATAAAACCACCCTTTTTATCCGAAGTAATATGAATTTCTAAAATTTCTGATTTTAAATCAATTACTTTCATGGGTACTATGATATCTGGACAATGATTAGAAAACCCATTAAAATATTTGAGACGTGAAAAATCTATCTCATCTAAATTACAAGGATATTTTGGTACACAGTATAACCATTTAATTTGTTCATTATCATACCATTTACAATTTTGAGGAGATGATTCAGAGCTAATTATTATTTCTTTTTTGGTATTTAATAATTTTTTAAAAATATTTGTAGTTCTATTTGTTATGATCTCCCGTCCATCATACTCTCTAATTTTATAGCGATTAACAAAAGGCTCTAACATTTCTATTGCATCTTCATACATAGGCGTACAAAACCATTCAATTCCAATATCATTTGCTATTGAATTAATTTTATTGATATTTTGTGGAGTAATTGAAGATCTATAAACTCTAGACGCTTGTGGGTGTTTAGCAACTAACTCTGGCTGAAAAGCTTGAAATTTAACAAAGTTGAAATCTGCATTTACAGATTCCTGCATCATTTCTTTTACAATCTCAAAATTGCCATCCCAGTTTACCCCAATTTCTGCAATAAGTTGCATACAATTGATTTATTCTCTTATTATTTATCTTATGTTAAAATTATTTTCATTAAAAAATTCAAAACATATACCAATTTAAATTAATTTTGTAATAATTTATTTTATTCATAAATTCTTTATAAAAATTAATTAAATCATTCTAAATTTTTACTTGACTACGGAATTTATAAATTTATTTAAATTTCGATTCGTTAGTGAATTATAAATTTCTTCATTTGTTAATTTGTTGTTTAAATAATTCATTGCTACTTCGTCAGTAAAATCCACATATTTTCCACATCTAATTTCTAATTGTTTATTGGATTTAATTGGAGTCATTTTTAATATTTCCCCCGTCTTAATTTTTTCAATTAAAGCATCTTGTGCTGCTGCAACAGCTTTCATTCCTAACGTGAATGAATTTATTTTTTCAGCTTTTGGAAACGCATGAAATAAAATATCTCCTGAATCCAATCCCTCACTTAAAAAATGAATTGTTGCTCCGACCATCTCCGGATTTTTATCATATATGGCCCAGAAATTACATGAACTTCCCCTATAATATGGAGAAACACCCATGTGAATGTTGATTGCTTTTTTCCTAACTAATTCTTTACACAAATCTCCTTTGATGAAACTTGCTCCAAAAACAATAAAAATATCTGACGACATTGCCTCTTTCATAATCTCACTATCAACTAAGTTCAGATCTCCGCTTTTTAAAATCATTAATCTGCAATTTTTAGGCAAAAATTGAATATTGCCAAAAACGGATTTTTCCGCGTCTCTTACTTCTAAAAAATATTTTTTCATAATTTTAGAATTTGAATAAAAATCTGATTTGATTCCTGGAAATACTGTAGTTACTTCACTTATTACGTATAATTCACTTGAAATCTTAGATAGTTTTTGTATTAATTTTAAATGTCTAGGTTGATTACTTGTAAAAACTGTAATCTTCATTTTAATTTTATAACATGCTACTTATTATTGAATGATCCTGTCGTGGTATTTCTAAATTTGATTTCATAGGATTCATATCCGCACGAAAACCTATTGTAATATCTAAATTTTTTAAAATTTTTAACGTATTTTGATTATATGAATTTACAGGATGTGACATTGCAAATATTTTGGAAGTAATTTTTTCTAAATGTTTTTTATTTTTCTCATATTCTTTATTTTGATCTTTATATGATAACGATGAAAATTTTGTTGGATGAGAATAAGAATGCAATCCAATTACATGATTATCTTTTTTTATTTTTTTTAAATCTTTTTCAGACATCCAAAGTTTCTTGTAAATTGTTTTTAAATTAATTTTACTTTCTTCAATTATAATATCCATTATTGTAAAATATTCCTTCTTTGTTAATATCTCATCACGAATATATCTAAATTTTTTATCTGACTTTGAATAGAATGTACAATTTTTTAAATATTCTGTTGAATTAAAATTTTTTAATTTATTTTGAATTTTATCAAATATGGGGATTTTTTTTAGATAATTAAAAAAGTCTTCATAAAAATCTTCAATACTTGAAAACTGTGTGGTTCTAAAATATCTATAAATTTCAAGCTTTTCTTTAACTCCTTCAAATATTGAAGAATAAATAAAAAAAAACCCTGTTAAACCATGTGATCGTAAAATTGGAAGAGCGATATCTACTTGAGATTTTAATGCGTCATCAAATGTTAGACATACCTGATTTGATTTTAGAGTATGATTTTGAAATTTAAGTGCCCATTCATCCGCATTAAGAATATTCTCAATTCCAATGAATTCTATAATGTTGTGCATGTTTTCCCCTCCTATGGATCCTTGAACTATTGGATGATTTTTACCATGAAAATGATGAAACATAATTCCATGAGGGAATTTTATTTTATATGATTTCATTATTGATTCTCTTTGTGGGATTTCATCATATAAAAATTGATGATTAAATATACTTTAAATAATAAATATAAAAATCACTATTATGAAATATTGTGTAAAATGTTTGATGCCAGATACAAGACCTGGAATTCAATTTGATGATCATGGAATTTGTTATCCTTGTATAAATTTTGAAAAATCAAAAACTACAGATTGGGTTGAACGCAAAAAAGAATTAGAAAAACTTTGTGATAAACATCGTGAGTGTAATGGAAATTATTATGATTGTGTAATTGCCGTATCTGGTGGAAAAGATTCACATTTTCAAGTTTACTATATGAAAGAAGTAATGAAAATGAATCCACTTTTAGTATCCTCCGGAAATTTTGAATGGACAGAAACTGGTAGAAAAAATTTGGAAAATTTATCTGAGTCTTTTGGATGTGATATTTTAATATTACAACCTAATAGACAATTAACTAAAAAATTATTAAAAAAAGCTTTTCAAGATGTTGGTTCTCCTAGTTGGTATTTGGATTATTTGTTATACGCATTACCTTATAGAATGACCATAAAAATGGGAATAAAATTACTTGTGTATGGAGAAGATATCAGTTACACCTATGGTGGGATACAAAGTGAGGAAAAATCCTCTGCAATGTTACAATCCAAAAACGAGGTTGTGAAACCAATTCAAGATAAATGGTTTCAAGATGGCGAAATTTCTAAGAAAGAATTAGAGGGAATAACTCAACCTACAACAAAAGAATGTGAAGATGCAGGTTTAGAACCAATTTATTTAAGTTATTACGTTCCATGGAATTCCCATCATAATTTTGAAGTTGCTCAAAAATGGGGATTTCGTCATTTAGGTCATGAACATGAGAGAGAGGGCTCAATTGACAATTATGATCAAATTGATTCACTTAGTTATATGCTAAATCCGTATTTAAAATATTTAAAATTTGGACATGCATCAGCTACAGATATTGGTTCTAAATGGATTAGATATGGGATGAAAACTCGTGAAGAAATGATTCCAATCATTGAGGAAAAAGATGGAAAATTAGATCAAGATATAATTGCAAAATTTTGTGAATTTACTGGTCTAAGCATAATAGAATTTTGGAAAATTATGGACACGTGGTACAATAAAGAATTGTTTGAACAAGATAACGATGGAATATGGCATCCAAAATTTAAGGTAGGTACAGGATTAATTAAACAAAAAAAATAATTTAAAATTATGAAAAAAAGAAGTGTGATCGTAACTACAGGAACACGGGCAGATTATGGAATTTTACGTCCGATATTAGACGAAATAAAAAATAGTAAAAAACTAGATTTAAAATTAATTGTTACCGGCTCACATTTTTTAAAAGAATATGGAATGACTGTGAATCAAATTAAAAAAGATGGTTATCAAATTACTGCAAAAATTCCCATAATGCCAAAAATAGATTCTAAATTTGAATTAACAAAAATTCTTGGTGAATGTATTGTAGAATTTTCTAAAATATTTGAAAAATTAAAACCAGATATTAATATCATCTTTGGAGATAGGGATGAAATGCTTGCTTCAGCAATTGCAGCATATCACATGAATATTCTAAATGCACATATTCATGGCGGAGATAAGTCTGGAGGATTAGATGAATATACTAGACATGCAATCACAAAGTTATCTAATATTCATTTTGCTGCAACCAAAAAAAGTTACAACCGAATTTTGAGAATGGGTGAAAAATCACAAAATATTTTCCATACAGGATCTCCTAGTATTGATGAGCTAGTGAGCAATAAAATTACTAAAATAAATGAATTAAAAAAAAAATATGGTGATGAAATAATAAATAATGAAATATTATTAGTACAACATTCGGTAACAACTGAAATAGATGATGTGGAAAATCAAATTAATGAAACATTAAAGGCAATTATAAAATTACAAAAAAAGACTATCATAATTGGTGCAAATATTGATTCTGGAAATCAAATTATACATAAAAAAATAAAACAAATTATTAATAAGTATAATTTTATCTATTTTTATCCAACATTACCTAGGAATGATTTTTTGGGACTACTACAAAATTGTAAAGTGCTTGTCGGAAATTCAAGTAGTGGAATTATAGAGGCAAGTTTTTTCAAAAAACCAGTAGTAAATATTGGAATAAGGCAAAATTTTAGGGAAAAAGGACCTAATGTTATGGATGTAAAACAATTTACTGAAAAATCTATTTGTAATGCAATTGAAAAGGCATTAAAATCAAAGAAACTTAAACAAAGTTCAATTTATGGAAAAGGTAACGCTGCAAAGAAAATAATTAAACACCTAGAAGAAATAAAATTAAATACAAAGTTATTACAAAAACAAATTACATACTAATATAGAAATGACTAAAACATGGAAAAAACCAATAATTGAACATGGTAAATTAACTAAATTTAATTACATTATACATTATCCTGAAAATCTAAAAATGGGAAGTGATTTTGACATAGGCTCTTTTACATACATTAATTGTAATTTTGGTGTAGAAATTCAAGATAATGTACAAATTGGTTCACATTGTTCAATTTATTCTCATTCAACAATAGATCAAAAAAAAGGTCCAGTTGTACTAAAAAAAAATTGTAAAATAGGAACACATAGCACTATAATGCCAAATGTTACAATTGGTGAAAATGCTGTAATTGCAGCATATTCTTTTGTAACCCAAGATGTTTTAGATAATGAATTATGGTTGGGTATTCCGGCAAAATTTAAATCAAAAATTTAGTGTTCAATTTGTTTGATAATAGTATGTGTCAACAAAACTAACTGTTTTAAAATTATCTTTTATGTTAATCTGAATAATTAATTTTGTATATTACTGCTCCAGTATTATTTGAAATATAGATTAATTCAAAATTACCTGGTATGGATGGATTTCCTATATCTGCAAGAATTTCTAAGTCCTTATACTGTCCTAAATTTTCAAATGTATTTGATTTCTTCAATTGTTTTGATTCTAAAAGTGATGTTGTATTTGGTTCATAAACAATGTAATCTGGTTTTGGATTAAGTAAATCATATCTATCTGCTGGATGACTGTTAATATTTGACCACCATATGTCATAAGAACTCCAGTTCTCTCTGGTCACGTATTTATTTAATTCATCCCCTTCGACACCTTCCTTAAAATCTGTATAGATTAATTTACTGTCAGCATAATATGCAATGGACCACCAATGTGATATGACATAACTATTTTTAATATTGGGTTGTTTTGATAAGAAATCCCCCATCTCTTTTATGTCGATACCACGTTCTTGTAATGGTACACCTGAAAATGTTTTAATTAACTGATTTTTAATTCCATCGTATTTATCTTCATATATATAAAATTTTAAAACTTCAGATGAAAAACCAATATTAATTATTAATAATAAAATTAATGTCATAATAATAATTTTATCTGATTTAATAATTTTCTTTTTATTATTTGTAATATTAATTAATTTAGAATATATTTTTGGAATTACTTCTACTATAAACAATGCTGTTAAAGTTGGGGCTATGATCCACATTGGAAACCAATGTTTTGCATTATGAAGTGGAATAATTGATATCATTACTGAAAAAACTATTGATACAATTAGTAATGGTAGAAGACTATTGTTGATATTTTTTTTATTTAAAATTATTAAAATAATAATTGGAATTATAATGATGGCAAAAAATTGTTTTTCAAAATTTCCAATTAACAAAATAGAAACTGTTGTAATAATAATTGAGCTAAATAGTATGATGTAGTTTTTTTTATCCCATTTTAGTCTTAAATAATAAATTAATCCTCCTAAAACTGGTATCATTCCAACAAATGGTATAATTGGAATTACTGATAGATTATGTTCTGCAGAATTGAAATTAAAAAATAGACTTGGATTATGATATAGCATGTTATTGAAATAATTTTCCCAAAATGTTTCCTGCAAATAAATACTTCCTGATATGACTTCATTAGTGAGATTATTTTCTAAAATCCCACTACTTTCTGTGGTCTGAAATTCTGAGTTAACCAAAAGATAAAGTTCTGGATCACTATCCATGATATTTCCATATGTTGAATAATTATAGACAAGTAATGGACTTAACATAATTAAAAATACGCCTATCATAATAATGGCATGAGTAACATTGATGCGTATTTTTTTATCTCTAATTAGGACAAAAATTAAAATCCCTAAAAATATCAATACCGGTTGATATCTGATCATTACGGCAACAGCTAATATTGCACTTATTATGACTAAATGACGTAAGTTTGTATGTTTTTTAGTAATTAAAAATAATGAAATAAACGTTAATAATATTGGAAGCATTTCATTCATAGCTAGAATTGCATTCAATTCTAATCTTGGAGTAAATGCTACTAGTAATTGACCTACTATAGCTATTTTAAAACTAAAAATATTTCTTATGATATAAAATGAAACAAAAACAATACCTGTACAACTTAACAATGCAATTGTTTTCATAACTAAAAATCCGTCATTAACAAATGAGTCTATTGAAGCATATAGTATTGGACCTCCTACAGGTGCTTGTGATATCTTCACATTAGATCCATCTCCGCTAAGTATTTGCTGTCCTTTTTGTAAATAAAAAGCCCCATCTACATCACTCCACCAATAATTGTGATGAAAAAATGTAATGTATGCAAATACCAAAAAAAATGCAAGCGTAATTATTAATGGGTATCTATTTGAATTGATAAAATTTCTTATAATATTTGATTTTTCAATTTCATTAAATTGTTTTTGATTTTTCATTTTTAAAATAACCTTGTGACTCTAATGTATTCTCTTAATTAAATATCTTTAATACTATACTCAATTTTTATTTTTTGAAATGATTTAATTTTTTATTAAATTAATTTAAGATTAATTATGGTTGTTTCTATTTTATTCTCTTTTTTATAAATTCAATTGATCTCACTGGTGTAGGATCCGTTTTTGTTAGAACTGCTTTGTAAATTGAACAATAATCTAAAATGTATGCTAAATTTATTATTTTTGATAAAATATCACCTTTACATGAAATTATTTCTCTATACTCAATTTTATTTTCTTGAAAATATTCTTTAAGAATTTTATTTTTTTCATCAGTTTTAATATGATCATCTGCACCTTTTATGAAAATAGGTTGAACATTTGATTTTCTCTCCCATGCTACAATTCCATTATGACACGATTCTACAATATCCTCTATTATGACATGATTTTTTGAATTTTCTTGAAGAGCATTTTTAAATCTAATGGCTACAGACTGTAACCCCCAAGGATAATAAATTAATGGTATATTTGTAATCCATTTTGCTAAAGATAATGCTGGATTATTTTCAGAAATATTATTTGAAGAAATTTTTTTGTGTGTCACATGTAATTCCTCTATTGATTTAACTACATCTTCTTTCTTAATTAGAAGAATTGGTGATAGAATATTCAATATTGCATATAAAAAAGATGGAAAAGATGCTCTTGGTGAATGGAATTCTTCAATTTTCCTAAACTCTATACCTTTTTCTAAACAAACTTGTTCCATTTTCCCACCTGAACTAAATGCAATTAATTTACAATTTTGATTATATGCCAAATCTAAAATTCTTAGTGTTTCATCTGTATTGCCTGAAATACTAATTACAACTACTAATGTATTTGAATTAACAGTATTTGGTAAATTATATCCTTTTACAACACAAACATGAATATTTGTTTTTGATAAAATTGCTGAAAAAATATCTCCTAGTGCCCCAGATCCTCCCATTCCTGCAAAAATAACATGATCAATACCTGTAAAATTTATCTTTTCAAATTTTTTTTCATAATATAATTTGGCAATATTTGGCCAATTATCATAAACTTTATACATTTTTTTTACATCATATTTTTCTAAATCTAAAGAATTCAATAATTTAGATTAAACAATTACAATAAAATATCTATCTGTAATGAGAATAGTCATATGGAATTAAAATCTACTAGATGCGCTATCTGTAATTCTTTTAATAACTCCCATGTTCTTTTCCCTCAACGACTGCCTACTCAAAATTTAGATGCATCACCATATGCTCCAAGGAGAAAACGTGATTTTTTTCACTATAGAATTGTTAAGTGTAAAACTTGTGGTTTATTGAGATCAGATCCATTAGTTGATCAAAATGATCTAAAACAATTGTATTTTGATAGTGAATGTACATACACAGATGAAAATGAAAATATTCCATTAAAAAAAACATATGGTAGTTATTTTGTAAATGTTCTAAAGAAATACAATATTGAAAAAACATCTTTTTTAGATATAGGTTGTTCAAATGGGTTTATTTTAGAAAAGGCTTTAGAATTTGGATTTAAAAAAATTATAGGGGTAGAACCAAGTAGGGATGCAATTGATCAAGCATCTTCCTCAATCAAACCATTCATTGTTAATGGTATGTTTGATGACAAAATGTTTGAAAAAGATAGTTTTGATATGATAACCTTTTTTCAAACTTTTGATCATATTGCTGAACCTAATATTTTTCTACAAAACTGTTTTAATGTTTTAAAGGAGGGTGGTTTTATTTTAGCTATTAACCATAATGCAAAATCATTTTCTGCAAAAATTATGGGTGAGAAATCTCCAATAATTGATATTGGTCATACTTATCTATATGATTTAAGTACGATGAAACAAATTTTTAAGCAAAATAATTTTGTTGTACACAATGTATTTCCAATTAAAAATACTGTAAGTATAGAACGCCTAATTCAATTACTTCCAATAAAATCTTCTACAAGTGAAAAAATTCAACAACTTGCAAGATTGCTGAAAATAAATAAATGTTTATTAAAACTTCCTTTAGGCAATTTAGGAATAATTGCACAGAAATTAAAAACTACGTAGTGGTATCTTTATTTTTTTATTTTGAAAAATATTTTAGAGAAATAATAATTCCAATTGCAGAAAGTAACCATACAGATACAAACCTCATAAATAAAATTACTGAAGTAGCTAAATGTAACGCGATATTTTTTTCAGATAACATTACAATAAAAATACCCTCTATGGCGCCAATTCCTGCAGGTAATAATGTTAAGGCACCTAATAACATTGAAGTATAATAAATTTGAATAGATTCAATATACTCTATATTAATTCCAAAAATTTGAAAACTTAAATAAAAAATTATACCCTCAAAAAAAACTAGACCAGTTATTATCATTGAAATTTTTAGAAAAAGTTTGAATTCAAAAATTATTTGTAATCCATCTAAAAATTTTTGTTGTTCATCTTGATTATCACTAAGAATTTTTAATTTTTTAGCAATTTTTATAATAATATAATTAAATTTTTTATTTTTTATTAAAAATACGCCTAAACTTAAGCCAGAAATGGAAATAATGGATAATATCAGTGATATTTCTGAAAAAAATAAAAAAAGAGTCATTAAAATAATTACCTGTACTGCTAAAACATCATAAAATCTTTCTGCAAACACTAAAGGTATTGATTTTGAAATTTTATACCCGTATTTTTTTTCAATTAAATAAGATTTTATTATCAACCCTACTCCCCCTGGAGTCATAATCATTGAATAGCCTCCTAAAAATATTAGAAAAGAAGATTTTACTGAAATATCCATACCTAATTTTTTTAGCAAATATTTTTGAATTAAACTACGACAAAACATTGAAAGAAATAATATTGGTAATATAGGTAAAAAATAAAAAAGATTAAAATTTTGATAGTCATTTTTTATTTTATCTACATCTGAAAAAATTGTAAAACCAACATAAAATAACGTAACTAATAAAATCGAAATAAAAATTCTATTTTTATTAATATACTTCATTTTTAATATTGATATTTATCATTTTAAAAACCATGATTTTTTAGGTTTTTGTAAAATATTCAATTTTTTCCTTTGAAACTCTGCTCCTCCTACATGATGTGAAAATTCATCGTTAATTCCCATTCGTTTGAATTTCACACTTTTTCCACTTTCCGCAATAATTTCTGAAATAGTGGAACCAAGTCCTCCAATAATACTATGTTCCTCCAAGGTTATAATCGGAATATTTCTATCAATTAATTTTCTAATCATAGATTGATTAATGGGTTTGATTGTGGGTACGCTAACTAGATTCACATGAATTCCTTCCTGCTTCCAATCATCCACCCAAGATTTACCTAATTCCAAAGTATTACTGGTGGTCATCAGGATTAAATCATCACCTTCAGTAAGGCTGATTATTTCTCCAATTTCAATTCTATTTTTATTTTTGTGTATTATGGGCTCTCCATTTTTACCTAATCGAATATAGACTGGTCCAAAGTGCTCATAACTTCTTTTAATTAATTCCTCAGTCTCAAAAGGATCTCCAGGACAAAATACGGTCATATTTGGTATAGATCTCATAATAGAAATATCCTCAATAGCATGATGACTACTCCCCATTGAACCATAAGTGAATCCAGCCCCAACTCCCACTAGTTTTACGTTAGCATTGTTGTAAGCCAAATCTAAACGAATTTGCTCAAAACATCTCATCGTAACAAATGGAATAATACTATACACATAAACAATTTTACCAGACATTGCAAGTCCTGCTGCAATCCCTATAGTATTTTGTTCTGCAATACCTGTATTAAGAAACCTATTTGGAAATTCTTCCCTAAAACTTTCAAAAACTGAAAAGCCCATATCTGCAGTTACTAAAAATATCCTTTCATCTTTCCTTGCTAGTTCTTTTAAAGTATTTACAAAAGCACTTCTCATGTTTTATTCTCTAACTCCTTTAATGCTTCATCATATTGTTCAGAATTTGGGGATTTGTAATGCCATTCTAATTTGTCTTCCATAAACGATACACCTTTTCCTTTAATTGTATTTGCTATAATCACTTTAGGTTTTGTG
>Ga0308019_10000804_pt1 | contig 19469 bp, 15 predicted proteins | sample Neamet284_FD_203135 | JGI IMG/M metagenome (GOLD analysis project Ga0308019, IMG submission 203135) | Marine microbial communities from water near the shore, Antarctic Ocean - #284 | ecosystem: Environmental > Aquatic > Marine > Unclassified | place: Southern Ocean | collected 2014-10-01 | reverse complement strand
TAATGGAAATAGTTTTTCTTATAACTCTGACCCTAAAATTTTTATCGACGAACTTGTTAACGATGCTATAAAAACACTAGGTGATAAAAATATTTCAAAGGCAGACAAAAATATAAAAATTGCAACTATTGCACTTGAGAATGTAGATATAAATGCACTTGGCATGTATACGTTGGGCGGTGTAAGAAAGACATTAGATCAAGATACCCTTGCAAAATATAATAATTTATTTGAAAAATATTTCCTAAAAAGTTTAACTTCTAGATTAACCGATTATTCTGAACAGAAATTTGAAGTTATTAAAGCTGAGCAAAAAAGTGAAACATATACTATAGTAAGTTCAAAAATTGTAAAAAGCTCGTCTCAACCAGAAATTAAAATAAATTGGAGAATTTACACAAAAGATAAGACTAAACCTTTAATTAGAGATTTAATCGTTGAGGGGTTAAGTTTAGCTAAAACTCAAAAAGAAGAATTTGCCTCAATCCTAAATTCAAACGATAACGATATAAATATTTTATTTCTTAAATTAGAAGAATTTATCAATAATTAATTGGTGGGCCCGGTAGGACTCGAACCTACGACCAATACATTATGAGTGTACTGCTCTAACCAACTGAGCTACAGGCCCTAGAAAAAATTAGGGTTTTTAATCAAATTAACTTATCGAAAATCAATTGTCTATTTAATATCTTGATATTGTTGGGTATTGTAAAAAAGTAAAAGGCATATTTATAGTCGATAAGATATTGTTCAATCGATTTGACAAATGAAAAGAACCTAATCTCGCGTAAGACAAAAAGTCTCTATTGGAAAATCTTTGGTACCAATAAGATGTAAATCTTTCCATTAAAAACGCAATTAATCTTATATTATAACCATTGAACAATTTTTTTTCTCTTCCGAATTCAAAACACTTTTCTAGCCACGGAAAAACTAAGCTACAATATTCATCAAAATATTGAACTTTGGTAATAAACATATTCATGGGAAAGATTTGTCTACCGTCTAAATAGGTTCTGAATTTACCCGACTCACTTTGTGGTAAGTAAGAAATTGCTTCATCTAAAAAAATTTTACTGTGAATTTCGCAAAAATCTTCGTAAAGACTTTTTTTAGTCTTATTAAAATTGATTGCATTAAGGTGTATGAGATCATTTTTTAAAAAAATATTATTTTTTTCATTTAAAAGATTTGAATAAAGACTGGATATATTAAATTTTTGTTTTTTATCGTAAAACTTATTAAGCCATAAACGCCTATGATGACAGGTTCCTATAAAGTCATTTGAGGTCATTTTTTTCAATTCATTTTTCCAGATCCAATAAAACATTGTGAGTTCTCCATAAAAAGAATTCAAGTGTGATATGTTATGTCCTGTTTTATCAGTTAGCCAGTTTTTTGGAAAGTTGCCCTGCCCCAAACCTACCGGCACTATATAATGCGGTAATTTTTCTAAAACTTTATAGTGATTTATCGTGCAACAATAAAGTTTGAGATTTGTCATATGTATATTTAAGCTATTAAAACAGAAGCGCGATTAACAAGTTTAATTTTTGTATTAACTTTCATTTTCATTTATCTTTATATATCTTTGTGCAGACCCTTTCCTGCTATAACTAAAGTTTTTTGGCATAAATTTTAAAACTAATTTACCATCAACATTTAGATAGTTAATATATTTCCAATACTTTTTGTCAATTTTTGAAACTGTTTTAATTTCTTCTCCTTCATTATCAACTTTTATCATATCTATCTTTTTATGTTTAGAGATAATTTGACTAATGCAAGAGTTAATGTTGCTAACTTTACAAATTTCTGATTTGACATATTTTTTTTTTAATGAAGAAAGTGAATTATATACACCGCTTTTTTCAATGTTTAATTTTGAAGTAAAATTTTTATTGCTTACCGCTTTTTTGTATAAAAAAATTCTCGATTTAAATTGCCTTAAATTTTTTTTTAGTCTCTTAAAATTAATTGATGAAGGTTCATAGCAATGAACTAAATTTTTTTTATTTCTTGTTAGCCAATATATTGCGGATAAACCAATGTTCGAACCTATATCTAAAATTACATTATCTTTTGTTGATATCGCGTAATCTTTTCTGCAAAAAATGAGATTAAAAGTTGAAAAGTCATTAGGAGAATAGATTTTAACACTTTTTACTCCTATTGGAGTTTTAAAATAAATTTTAGCGGGGTATAAACCAGATGAAAAAATTTCATTAAAAATTGATGTAAATGGTTTCTTGTGAACTTTGAAAAAGTTAATTAAAGCTAAATAATTGTTAATCTGAAATATTCTATTTAAAAAAGTTAGAATATTTCTTTTCCCTATATGTGGCATTTGAATTCTTTTTTATTTTTATTTATTTGTTGTTCTCATTTTAATGAGATTTAGAATAATACAAACATTTTATAAAATAATAAAATTTATTTTTCTAAGAAACTTTTAAGTTGTTTTGATCTACTCGGATGCTTTAATTTTCTTAATGCTTTAGCCTCTATTTGTCTTATCCTCTCTCTAGTTACAGAAAATTGTAAACCAACTTCTTCTAACGTGTGATCTGTGTTCATTCCAATACCGAAACGCATTCTTAAAACTCTTTCTTCTCTCGGTGTTAAAGATGCAAGTATTTTGGTTGTTGACTCACTCAGATTAGATTGGATAGCTGTATCCAAGGGCTGGAGAGCGTTTTTATCTTCAATAAAATCTCCCAAACTGCTGTCTTCTTCATCTCCTACTGGAGTTTCTAAAGACACGGGTTCTTTAGCAATTTTTAAAACTTTTCTGACTTTTTCTAAAGGCATGGCAAGTTTTTTTGCTAGTTCTTCGGGAGTAGGCTCTCTTCCAAATTCACTCATAATTTGTCTTTGAGTTCTTACAATTTTATTTATAGTTTCAATCATATGAACTGGAATTCTGATGGTTCTGGCTTGATCGGCAATAGATCTTGTAATTGCCTGTCTAATCCACCAAGTTGCATAGGTAGAAAACTTATACCCTCTACGATATTCAAATTTATCTACTGCTTTCATTAAGCCAATGTTACCTTCTTGGATTAAATCTAAAAATTGTAAACCTCTATTTGTATACTTTTTAGCTATGGAAATTACCAATCTTAGATTAGCTTCAACCATTTCTTTTTTAGCTATTCTTGACTCTCTTTCTCCTTTTTGAATTCTACTAACTAATTTTTTAAATTCTCCAACTGATAGGCCGATCTTTTCACTAAATTCTACAAGTCTTTCTCTTATTTCACTAAAATCATTTTTGTATTTTTTGAAAAACGCTCTCCAGGTAGAATTTTCAGTTAAAAAAGATTCAAATTTAGGGTTTATTTCGTTGCCAATATAATATTTTAAAAACTCTTCACGACTAATTTTGTTGTCTAAAGCTAGTCTTAAAAGGACTCCTTCCAAAGATACAATTTTTTTGTTTTCTTTATAATGGGCTTGAACTACTTCCTCAACAACATGAGGTGCAAGCTGCAGATTTTTAAAATTACCCACTAAAGTAGACTGAATTTTTTTGAAATTTTTATTTTTTGAAATTGAAAGTTCTTTAGAAGCTAAAATACAATCTAGTTTTTCTCTTTGATACTTTTGTAATTTTGTATAATCTTTAGTTAGATTATCTATAATTTTTATAATCTTTGGTTTTATTTCTTCTTCCATTTTAGCAAGAGAAACATTAAATTCATCTTCTTCTTCGGCTGCAGCCGGGGCCTCTTCTTTCTTGCCTTCTTCTTTATTTTTTTTAATTTTAGCTTCGGCTTTTATTTTTTCTTTTTCTTCATTGCTTGCTTCAAAATCTTCGTAGGTTGAATCTATGTCTATGATATCTCTAACTAAAAGTTCGTTACTTTCAATCTTTTCTTTCCATTCATATATTTTTTTAGCAACCAGTGGGCTTTGTGTCAGAGCGTTGATCATCACATCTTTTCCAGCTTCAATTCTTTTTGCAATTGCTATTTCCCCTTCACGAGAAAGCAGTTCAACACCACCCATTTCACGAAGATACATTCGGATTGGATCGTCACTTTTGTCAGATTTTTTTTCTTCACCTGCTGATGGTGTTTCTTTTTTCTTATTTGATTGATATTGAGATTTTTTTTCTACGAGAGTTACGCTATGGTCAACTATAATTAAAAATGCCTTTTCAACGTTTTCATTTGAACTACCTCTTTTTCCTAAAGATTTTCCTAATTCTTCGTAAGTTATAAACCCACGGACTTTTCCTTTATCAAGGAGTCTCTCGAACGATTTTGTAATTAGTTTTTCTACCATTTAGGGCCAAATATTAAATTATTGCGAAGCTATATATAGTATGAATAGCTTTAAAATCTATCTTTTTTTATTGGCCATTTAGCTGGGTTTTAAGCTTAATAAGCTCAGAATAAGAACTTTCGTCTAAATTTTCTGCCACCTTGCTTTCTAAAAATTCAATTCGTTTTAAGTGATTCATTTCTTTTAACTCTGCCATTAAATCATCAAGTGTTTCTTCTCTTTCTGTGTCGTTTTTCTTGGACAGAATATTTTTTAAATTAACATCTTTCTCGATATCATCAACTAAGGCTTTGTATTCTTCTTTGGTTTCTGTTTTGTCTTTATCGGAAAAACCATTAATTTTTGCAAAACTGATAATCTCTTGTTTTAAATTTTCATTTTGTTTGTTGGTAAAATTAATTTTTAAAAGATCTTCTAGTTTATTTTTTACAGAACTCATGTAGTTCAAGAGTATGTACAATATTGATCTTTCTTTAATTTCTTCTTTAGAAAAATGATTTTTTTCTTTGTGAAGTTGCTTTGTTTCATTTAAAATTTTAAAATTTCTCTTAGCGTATGGAGTAAAAGATTTTCTATAATTTTGCATGGGAGTTAAATTTTTTAATTTTTCTAAAAAATCTTCTAAAATATATTTCTTAAGAACTTCATCTTTAATTCCGTAACATACACTTTTTATTTTTTTTTCAAATTTTGATATTTCAAATGGATTATTGTTATTTACTTCAGATAAATAGGTATCCCAAATATAAGACTGTATTATTTTTTTTGATTTTAAAAATTCTATAAATTTCTCTTTTCCATTCTTTTTAATAAAATCATCTGGATCTTCTCCTTTGGGCAAAATTGAAAAATGAATTTTATTGTTTTCGTTAATTGATATTATGAGTTTTTCTGCTATCCTCAGAGCTGCTTTTTGCCCGCTTTGATCACCGTCTAAACAAATAATTGGGTTCGAAAAAAATTTCCAAACTAACTCTATTTGTGTTTCTGTTAGCGCTGTACCTGAGTTTGAAATAACATTTTTAATACCTGCTGAATATAAGCTTACAACATCCATATAGCCTTCGACAATTATAACTTCGTTGGTATCAGCTCTTAAAGCTTTAGCTTTGTCTAGGTTGAAAACTGTTTTTCCTTTTTTATAAAATTCCGTTTCAGGTGAATTTATATATTTAGCTAGGGGGCTTTCTTTGATTATTCTTCCGCCAAAAGCAATAGTCTCACCAATTAAATTATTGATAGGGAAAATTATTCTTGAATTAAATCGATCAATAAATTTATTAGTTCTATCATTTTTATAATAAAGTCCTGTTAGTGCTATTTCTCCATCATTAAACTTGGTCTTAATTTTTTCATAAAAATTATTTTGCCAGGGTACATAACCTAAATTGTATTCTTTAATTATATTTTCGTTTATTCCTCTTTTTTCTAAATATCTTAGAGCTTGGTTATTTTCTGTTTTAAAAATCTGCTCATGAAAATAATTTGCATATTCTTTAAAAATATTTTTATAAGAATTAAATCTGTTTTCTTTCTCAGTATCCATCTTGGTAAATTTATAGGGTGGCATACCCGCTTCTGCTGCCAGTGCTTTGACTGCTTCCCCAAAACCTAATGATTTTGTTTTCATTAAAAAATCAAAAATGTTTCCGTGCTCTCCTGTGCTAAAACAATGATAAAATTCTTTTTCATCGCTCACTGTAAATGACGGACTTTTCTCATTATTGAATGGAGATAGACCAACAAATTCTTTACCTCTTTTTTTTAGCTGAACAGAATTGCCTACAACTTGTGATACTTTTAGTCTCAACTTAATTTCATCGAGATATTCTTTGGGGTATTTCATTGTAGTTATTTTAAAACTGTTTTTATTATTGATCCTACTTTAGAAAAATCTAGAATATCTCCATGAGTTTTCTTTAGGTCGCCCATTACTTTTCCCATATCTTTTATAGAGCTGGCTCCTACTTTTTTAATTGTTTCTTCACATAACCTTTTTGTATCTTCTTCACTTAGTTGTTTGGGTAGAAAAGAGTTTATTATTCCTATTTCTTTTGTCTCAATTTCTAAAAGTTCTATTCGACCTGCTTTTTTATAAACTTCACATGATTCGTTTCTTTGTTTAACCATTTTTTTCAGAATCACCATAATATCTTGATCTGATAACTCTTTGATTTCTTTGGCCTTATTAGCAATTAAAACATTTTTTATTCCTGAAATAATAAGCCTTAAAGTCGGATAAACACTCTTATCTTTATTCTTAAGAGATTGGTTTAGTTTTTCTTCTATTTTGGTTTGTAGAGACATATTTGTAATATTTATTTTTACTTTAATCACAATTTTTCTTCAAAAGAAAAACATCTTTCTTGACGGTTATATTTCTATTTCATATCTTCCACAAAATCATGTTTATAAGTATTTGCTTTAACTCATGAGTTGTATTTGAAACAGGCCAGACAAATAAAAAACTCAAATAAAAATCTTAATCAGATCAATTCTACCGCTATTTTAATTTTAGAAAACGGAACCTTTTTTAAAGGTTTTGGTTTGGGTTATGAAGGAACGGCTACTGGAGAAGTTTGTTTTAATACTTCAGTTACCGGATATCAAGAAATCATCTCAGACCCATCTTACGCAGAGCAAATAATTAACTTTACTTTTCCTCATGTCGGAAATGTTGGGACCAATATTGAGGATCACGAATCTGATAAAATTTGGACAAAAGGTATAATTTTAAATTCTGAAATAACAGACCCATCTAATTATCGTTCTTTAAAAAATCTTGATCAATGGTTGAAAAAAAATAAAATAGTTGGCATCACTGGTCTTGACACTAGAAGCCTAACTAATTTTATTAGGGATAATGGCGCACCAAAAGGGACAATAGCTTTTTCTAAAAATAATAAGTTTAATATTAAACAATTGATCAGTTCTACTATTAAATGGAGTGGTTTAAAGAACTTAGATTTGGCACAAAAAGTTTCTACAAAAAAAAATTATGTGTGGTCAGGATTTAAAACTTGGAAGAAAAATAGCGGACACGTGAAAAATAAAAAAAATTTATTACATGTCGTTGCAATTGATTATGGTATTAAAAAAAATATTTTAAGATATTTTTCTAACTTCAATTGTAAAGTCACTATTGTTTCATGTAAAACAGCTGCTACGGAAATATTAAAGTTAAAACCGGATGGTGTTTTCCTGTCTAATGGTCCAGGTGACCCTGCTGCAACAGGAAAATATGCGATTAACATTATTAAAGAGTTGATAAAAAATAATATGCCTATTTTTGGAATCTGTCTTGGGCACCAAATATTAGCTTTAACATTAGGTGCTAAAACAAAAAAAATGAAACTAGGACATAGAGGGGCTAATCATCCAGTTAAGAATTTAACTAAAGATAAAGTTGAAATTACAAGTCAAAATCACGGTTTTGAAATAATTAAAAAAGACTTACCAAAGAATATTGAGATTACCCATGAATCTTTATTTGATAATTGTATTGAAGGAATAAAACTAAAAAATAAGCCAGTTTTTTCCGTACAGTACCATCCTGAATCTAATCCTGGACCTCAAGATAGTGTTTATTTATTTCAAGAATTTATTAACAATATGAAAAAAAATGCCCAAAAGAAAAGATCTTAAAACTATATTAATAATTGGTGCGGGACCTATAATAATTGGTCAAGCATGTGAGTTTGATTATTCAGGTACTCAAGCCTGCAAAGCTTTGAAAGACGAAGGCTATAAAGTTGTTCTAATTAACTCTAATCCTGCGACTATCATGACTGATCCTGGGGTAGCTGATAAGACTTATATTGAACCAATTACTTTGGAAGTGTTAGAAAAAATTATTCAAAAAGAAAAACCAGATGCAATTCTGCCAACGATGGGCGGCCAAACTGCTTTAAACTTAGCAATGGAAGCAGAGAAAAAAGGAATTTTAAAGAAGTATAAAATTGAACTGATTGGTGCAAATTCTAAAGCTATCTCAAATGCAGAAGATAGAAAAAAATTTAGAAAAAATATGATTGATATTGGTTTAGATTTACCAAAATCAAAAGTTGTAAATCACATTAGAGATGCTGCTAATGCACTTAAACAAATTGGTTTACCTGCAATAATTAGACCTGCATTTACTTTAGGAGGCCTGGGTGGTGGTATTGCTAAAAGTAAAAAAGAATATCTTAAGGTAGTTAAAGATGGCTTGCACGAATCTCCAGTAAACCAAATATTAATAGAGGAATGTCTTGAGGGTTGGAAAGAATTTGAAATGGAAGTTGTTAGAGACAGAAAAGACAACTGTATCATTATTTGTTCTATTGAAAATATTGATCCAATGGGAATTCATACAGGTGACTCTGTTACCGTGGCTCCTGCTTTAACACTGACAGATAAAGAGTATCAAATAATGAGGAATGCGTCGATTGCTTGTCTTAGAAAAATTGGAGTAGAAACAGGTGGATCAAATGTTCAATTTGCAATTAATCCAAAGGATGGAAGAATGGTTATTATTGAGATGAATCCAAGAGTTTCTAGATCATCAGCTCTTGCTTCTAAAGCAACTGGTTTTCCAATCGCAAAAGTGGCTGCAAAACTTGCGGTTGGTTATACACTGGATGAATTAAAGAATGAAATTACAAAAACAACTCCCGCTTCTTTTGAACCAAGCATAGATTATGTTGTTACCAAAATTCCAAGATTTACCTTTGAAAAATTTTCTACAACTGATGCGATTTTAGGTACATCGATGAAATCAGTTGGTGAAGCTATGGCAATAGGTAGAAATTTTAAAGAATCTCTTCAGAAAGCACTTGTGTCTCTTGAGGTTGGTTTTTCAGGGTTAGATAGAATTTTTTTACTTAGCAAAAAAAACATAGAAAAAAAATTAAAGAAAAATATACCTAATAAAATTTTATTAGTTGCTGAAGCCTTTAGAAAAAAAATTGATATTAAAAGAATACAAAACTTGTCTAAAATAGATAATTGGTTCTTGCAGCAAATAAAAGAGATTGTAGAAGTTGAAAATCAAGTTAAAAAAAAAGGCCTACCTAAAGATTACAATGAATTTAATAGAATTAAATCTGTGGGCTTCTCAGATAAAAAATTATCTGAAATTACAAAAATACCAGAAGAAATTATTAGAAAGAAAAGAACTGCATTAAAAGTGCTACCTGTTTACAAAAAAGTCGATACGTGTGCTGCAGAATTTAAGTCATTCACACCCTATATGTATTCTACTTATCAGAGAAATTATTCATTTAAATCTGACTGCGAAGCCAATCCTTCATCAAAGAAAAAAATTATAATTTTAGGGGGTGGCCCCAATAGAATTGGACAAGGAATTGAATTTGATTACTGTTGTTGTCAGGCTAGTTACGCTCTAAAAGATGCTGGTTTTGAAACTATAATGATTAATTGTAACCCAGAAACTGTTTCAACTGACTACGATACAAGTGATAGATTATATTTTGAGCCACTTAAGGAAGAGTATGTTTACAATATTGTTAAAAAAGAAAAAGAAAAAGGAAATCTTGTAGGGATTATTGCTCAATTTGGGGGACAAACTCCAATTAAACTTGCAAAATTTTTGAACGACAACAAACTTCCAATTTTAGGAACTCAATACACATCTATAGACTTAGCTGAAGACAGGGATAGATTTAGAAAATTGCTTGATAGATTAAAATTAAAACAAGCCAAAAGTGGTGTAGCAAAAACGTTTGAACAAGCTATTCGAATTTCAGAAAGAATAGGTTTGCCTTTAATGGTTAGACCTTCTTATGTTTTAGGTGGAAGAGCTATGGAAATAGTCTACGAGAAAAGTCAGTTAAAAAAATTTGTAGAGGAAGCATTCAAAGCAGCTGAAAAAAATCCAATACTAATCGATAAGTTTATTGATAATGCCATGGAGATTGATGTGGACGCTATATCTGATGGAAAACAAGTTTTTGTTGCAGGTATAATGCAGCACATCGAAGAAGCGGGTATTCATTCGGGTGACTCTGCTTGTTGTCTACCTCCAATATCAATTAAGAAAAGTTTAATAACAGAGATAGAAGCCCAAACAAAAAAATTGGCCCTAGCTCTAAAAGTAAAAGGTTTAATGAATATTCAATTTGCAATTAAAAATGATGAAATTTTTGTTATAGAAGTAAATCCAAGAGCTAGCAGAACAGTGCCATTTGTATCAAAAGCTAAAGGACTTCCGCTTGCTAAAATCGCCTCAAGAGTAATGACTGGAGAAAAATTATCTAAATTTAATTTAAGAAGTAATACTAAAAATATGTTTGCAGTTAAAGAAGCTGTATTTCCTTTTAATAAATTTCCAAAAAGTGACGTGCTACTAGGACCGGAGATGAAATCAACTGGTGAGGTAATGGGTTTTGATAAAGACTTTGGAATGGCATTTGCAAAAAGTCAGATTGGTGCTTCTAATTCTCTGCCAACAAAAGGCTTGGCATTTATATCTCTAAAAAATGCCCATAAAGAAGAAGGTGTAGATTTAGCTAGACAGTTACTTAAATTAAGCTTCACACTGTGTGGAACCAGTGGAACAGCTGACTTTATTATAAAACACGGCATGAAGTGTAAAAAAATAAATAAAGTTAGTGGAGGCTCGCCTCATATTGTGGATGTTTTAAATTCAAAGAAAATTGCTTTAGTGATTAATACTGGTGGAGGAAATAGTGAACAAAAACTTAATGATGCAATGGCTCTTCGAAGAGCAACTTTAGTTAATAAAGTTCCTTACTGTACCAACATGTCTACTGCCTATGTATGTTTAGAGGGTATAAAATCTTTAAAAACAAAAAAAATTACTGTAACTTCACTTCAGGATATTTAAATCAATAAAATTAAAAATATTCATACTGGCTATTTTATAATTGATGGTGGCATTGGACATAAAAATTATGAATCTTATAAAACTATTCACCCAGACTCAATTGCTCAAATTTACTTGCAATTTCACTACCAAGATAAAAGTGCTAGTCTTGGGAAACTGAATTAAGAACCTCCGTGGAAAAATTTTAATTTTTGATTATTGTGAAGATAGGCCGGTGTTTGCAATACTAAAAATCATATCCTCATAACTCATACCTAGATTTAGCACGCATGATCTATAAAAATAACCTTTTCGAAGACCTGGCATAAGATTGGCTTCAATGAAGTGTGGAATACCAAGATGATTCATTTTAATATCTATTCTTCCTAAAGATTTTCCACCCAAAGCTTTAAAAGAAGCTTTTGCTAGATTTGAAAGTTTATTAAAAATCTTAATATCAGTAACAAGAATTACTTTTTCCTCATCGTTTTTTTTAACATCAAAATCAAGAATACAGTGGCCATCTACATTCTTCTTAACTATAATTTCTATAGGCATAGCTCTTAGACTTCCATCCATACTATCTTCAAAAATACCAACGCTATATTCTTTTCCTGGCAAGTATGTTTCTACTAGCGATGGTGAATTTTGGTTAACTTTAATATCAAGCACTTTTGCTACAAAACTTTCAAAATTTAATACAATTGAATGTTTGTCTATACCTCTGCTGTCTCCCCCAGTTACTGGCTTTATAAAAAGAGGGAATTTTATAGGGATTAATGCTTCATCTAAATATTCTCCAGGGTTAGTTATAAAAAAATCTGCTGTTTTGATATTAGCTTTTTGCATAAGTTTTTTAGCTCGATTTTTGTTGCTTTCATTGTCTAGAGCCACTTTACTTGAAGCAATATAGGGAATGTCAAAGATTTCTAAATAATTATTAAGCCATATTTTTCTATTATTGAAAAAAAAATATTTAACTCCAGAAAATACTAAATCGGGTTTTCTTATTACTAACTTTTCTAAATCTTTTTCACAATTAATTCTAGTGATTGAGACGTTTTTATAGCGTTTAGATAAGATTTTTAAAATCTTTTTTTCCTCAAGTATTATTCCAACGTTATCTTGATGTGAATTTACTTCGCCTAAATTGGGAACAATGACTATTTCAATTGTTTTAACAATCTTAATTGGAAAAATATTATTTTTTTTTAACGGCAAAATCTTACCTACTGCTAAATTTTCTTCGTTTATTGTGTTCTTTATAATCATGGGCAAATTGATTCACTGTTCACGCATAAGTGCGTAAGTAATGATTTCTTTCTAAAATTGTTTTCTAAAAAATTATTGCCTATTTAATGAAGTGATAAATTATGTGGCAATATCTAAAAATTGAATACTAACACCTATATTTGCCAATAGATACAAGTCTCTGCAAAAATAAGGCTACTTTTACAAATTAATTATTTTTTTCATCTTATTTGGCCAACAGAACAGCTCATGTCCTGACCACAGCATAATGGAGATTTAATCTTTCCGTGTTTATTTGGACATTCAGATACTTGAACTGAGCCTCCACCATTGTCTAAATTTAAAACACCATCTACTAGTGGTGCATTGCATTTTCCACACGTTGCATTAACCGACATGCCACATTTCATACATTCATAAGTTGCCATATTTTTCCTTTGTTAGCTTTAACTATATTAACTTTTAACTTGCCAGTCTGTCTTGAAAGAAACGTAGTTTACTTGCAAGCAACGTCTTTCTTTAACTATTTCTTTCTTTTCCATGCCGTGCCAAGTATTTGGACCGCTTGTAAAAAAATATCCATAATTATTCTTGTAAGGAACAGTCTTAACTTTTTCTAATTTTTCATTATAAAAATCAGTACCCAAACTTTCAGATTCATTAAATTCATTAACAAATAAAAGACAAGAAACTAACTTTTCTTTAATATCACAGTGCGGTTTGAGCCAGAATCCTTTTCGATCACAAATCACCTCTACTCTTACATAGGAATTAGAAAGATCTTTGTTAACAAGTTTAGAAATTTTTGAATGAGTTTCTTTAGACTGCAATTCATTTATGAATTTAGTCAAAGCTGGAAATTTTTTTGTATTTTCTTTTGTTATAAAACATCTAAATTTCATAGCTTTGCCACCATCAGCAATACCTTCTCTAAACTCAGGAGCCCCACCATCAATTGCTCTCGTACCATCATATTCTAATTTGAGATCATTAAGGTCGGGTATGTCTGCTCTTATTATTTCATTAATTGCATCTTTAGATAATGGTTCATTTAACTCCCAGTGTTTAAATGGGTCACTATGATCTTTGGAATTATTTAAAATTGAATTAAGAAAAGTCATGTAGTTTAATTTTTTCTCTAATTTGATCTGCTATTTTTTTAGTTTCGTCTAATTTAGTATAAGTCCAATTATCTACCTGAGTATCTAACTCTTTTATTATATTTAGTGAAACAAATAAATTAAAAAAACTTTTAAATCTTTCATTTTTTTTAATTGCGGGCATTTGAGCTACATAAATGGGCTTTCCTGTAATTGCTGCTTCTGAGATCATTGAAGTTGAATCACAAGTGACAATAATATGATCTGCTTTCTTTAATGAACAAAGGTATGCTTTTTTATCAACATTTGGAATGACAACTTGATCTTCATTGAAATAATTTTTAGCTTTATCAATTATATGTTGTGGGGTTCTCATTGAAGGTACAACAATTAATTGATAGTTTTTTTCTAAAAAGTTTTTTTTAATTTTTAAAAAGATATTATCTATAGTTCTGTCATTATAATCGTAGTGTTTAGTCGGTCCACCTATTATTAAAGTGACTATTTTTTTTTGAATATTAATTCTCGATTTTAAGTAATTTTCATTATTATCTAACTCTTCATTTGTTAAATAATGAATTGCGCCTTTGCTAGTCAGAACGTTTTCTCCACTTAAGCCATCATGTTCCGGTGCAACAATAAAATCAAAATTACTTAGTTTTACTTTAGGGTCTTGTATGTGAATATTTAGGATGTCTTTACCAAACTTCTTCTTAAGAGCAATTGACGGAATAACACTTTTTCTACCGCAAGATATAATTATTTTAGCGCTGCAAATAAAATTTTCACTTAATATGTTTTCTGTGATTGGAGTAAATTTTGGAGGTATATAGTTCCAAAATGTTTTTAATTTTATTGTTTGATGTTTGTAGTCTAAGTTAAGAGCTCTAGCTAAGCCTTCGGCTTGGCTTATCATACCGTGCATTCCCTGCGTTAAAAGTAATGCTTTTAATTTCGCCATTTGTTACTATATATCTTTTATAGAATGAATAATAAATCACCTAAACATACAAAAGTGTTAATTCTTGGATCTGGCCCCGCAGGCTATACCGCTGCCATTTATGCTGCCAGAGCTATGCTTAAACCTATCTTGGTGCACGGATCTCAACCAGGGGGTCAGCTAACTACGACTACTGATGTTGAAAACTATCCAGGTTATTCAAAAGTTATTCAAGGTCCTTGGTTAATGGATGAAATGAGAGGTCAAGCAGAGGCAGTTGGAACTGAAATGATACAAGATCATATTAGTAAAGTTGATTTGTCCAAAAAACCTTTCACGGCTACAGGGGATAGTGGTCAAATTTATACAGCAGATAGTTTTATAATTTCAACAGGTGCTCAAGCTAGGTGGTTAAATTTAAAAAGTGAACAAGAATTTAGAGGTTTCGGTGTTTCTGCTTGTGCTACTTGTGATGGTTTTTTTTTCAAAGAACAGATAGTGGCAGTAGTAGGAGGTGGTAACGCTGCAGTTGAAGAGGCTATATTTTTGACTAAATTTGCATCAAAAGTTAAACTGATTCACAGGAGGAACGAATTGAGAGCTGAAAAATTACTTCAAGAGAAACTTAAGGCAAATGAAAAAATAGAAATTATTTGGGATAGTGCAGTGGAAGAAGTTTTAGGGACTTCTGAGCCAAAAGTCGTTAATGCAATTAAAATTAAAAATTTAAAGACTAATGAAATTACTGAACTAAAAGTAGACGGTTTATTTGTTGCAATCGGACATGACCCAGCTACAGCTTTATTTAAGGATCAACTTAATATGGACAAAGAAGGATACTTAATTACAAAACCAGACTCTACAGAAACAAATATACCAGGTGTATTTGCGGCTGGAGATGTTAAAGACAAAATATTTAGACAAGCTGTTACTGCTGCTGGCATGGGATGTATGTCTGCACTTGAAGCAGAAAAACATTTATCACAATAATTATAATGAAAAATAATCTTCATGTTTTACTGGGAGCCACTGTTGCTGATGCGGCAGCAAGACCTTTGCATTGGGTTTATGATCAGAAAAAATTACTAACTTATATTAAGGGTAAAAAAGATTTTACTTTTTTAAAGAAAAATAAAAGTTCTTTCTACGATATTAAAACTGGGAAAGTTTCAGGCTATAATGATGTTGGTCAAGTTATGTTTAAAACATTGACTGAAGGACATGAGAACATAGAAGAAAGATTTAAAAAAAATATTACTAAAAACTTCGGCCCTGGAAGTTTGTATTGGAAAAACTTTAGCCTTAGAGCAAAATATAGAAAAATTAAAGATTGGCGAGGTATAATTAAAGGTCCTTGGATTCATCAAAATATAGTTGAAACTGTCAAGAATATTAAAACTAAAAAAAAAATAACAGGTGGTAGTAAGGTAAATGAGTCTGATGGTTATTGTGCGGCCCTTCCTTATTTTTTATACGGTTATAATTTTGATAGTTTAAAAAAAATTATATCTATAGTTACAGTTTCAAAAATAAGTTTAAAATATGCTTTAGCCAAGTTTCATTTGATTGATTTAGCCCTAAAAGGTGCTAAAGACCCTATAAATGAATTTATTAAGAAATTTAAAAAAAATTCTTATTTCAAAAATATCATTGAAGATATTAACAAAGTAAAAAAATTAAAAGCTAAACCTCACTCTCAAATAGTTAAAACACTAGGTATGGCATGTAGCTACCCTGGAACTTTCAATAGTTCAATTCATTCAATTATTAATTCAACAAGTTATAGCGGGGCTATTTTAAAAACGATTAAAGCTGGTGGCTGTAATTGCTCCAGAGTTAATTTTATTGGAGCTTATTTTGCTGCTTTAAAAGGTGTTAATTCTATTCCTAAATCGTGGATATCAAAAACAGGTCCGGCTAAACAGATCATAAAACAGAATTAATTTTTAAGTCTTTCTTAAATTATTGTCAAATTCGCTCATAACAAATAACTAGTAAACAGCTATACTGATTCATGAAAGAGAGTAAATATATAAAGACTTTTAAACTATTGCTTCCTTACTTGTGGCCAGAAAAAAGAGGAGATTTAAAGACAAGGGTTAGCTTTGCTGTTGTAGCTTTAGTTCTAGCAAAAATAGCTAGTGTTAGTACGCCCTTAGTATTAGGTGGTGCAGTAAATTCTCTTACAGAATTAAGCTCAGGTATTAATCTGTTCATGCTGATACCTATCGCATTAGTAGTTGGTTATGGCGTAACAAAAATAATCGCTTTTACATTCGTTGAGATTAGAGATGCTTTGTTTTCAAAGGTTTCCCAGCATTCTATAAGGCAAATATCTTTAACGATGTTTCAACATTTACACAATCTATCACTACAATTTCATTTAAACAGACAAACGGGTGGACTAGCTAAATATATTGACAGAGGAACTAAGGGAATAGATTTTCTCCTAAGATATGTCTTGTTTAATATTGTTCCTACTTTTTTTGAAGTTTTTTTAGTTTCAGGAATTTTATTTTATCTATACGGCCCCTGGTATGCTGTTGTAACACTTATAACTATTGGTCTTTATTGTTATTTAACCTTTGTAATTACTGAATGGAGAAACATATTTAGAAAAAGAATGAATCAAGCTGATAACGATGTCAGTACAAAAATGATTGATAGTCTATTGAACTTTGAAACAGTAAAATATTTTAATAATGAAGATTTCGAAGTAAAGAGACTTGATCAATCTTTAAAAGATTATGAATTAGCAGCAAATCAAAGCAGGCATACTCTTTCACTGTTAAACATAGCTCAAACATTCATTATAATGGTTGGAATTACAATTATGTTGGTGATGTCGGTTTATGGGATCAGAAGTGGAGATATTGATGTTGGTGGATTTGTTGTGATTAACGCTTACATGCTTCAATTATATCAACCATTAAATTGGCTTGGTTCAGTCTATAGAGAGATTAGGCAATCATTGACTGACATGGAAAATATGTTCAGTTTACTAGAAATTGCTCCAACAACAAAAGAAGGTTTGGAAAATATGCCACAAAATAATGTTACTGAAATTAGATTTGATAAAGTTAGTTTTGATTACGACATAAGAAGAACTATAATTAAAAACGTCTCATTTACTGTTCCTGATGGAAAAAAAGTGGCAATTGTAGGCCCAACTGGAGCCGGTAAATCAACAATAAGTAGATTGTTGTTTAAATTTTACGATCCTAAAGAAGGAAATATTTATATAAACAACACAAACATAAATAAAATTTCTCAAAGATCTTTAAGAAAAATTATTGGTGTAGTTCCACAAGATACAGTCTTATTTAATGACACAATTTATTATAATATAAGTTACGGTAATACTGACGCTAACAAGGAAGAAATTATTAGTGCTGCTCAAAATGCAGATATACATGATTTTATAGTAACTTTACCAGATGGTTATGAAACAATTGTAGGTGAAAGAGGGTTGAAGTTATCTGGTGGAGAAAAGCAGAGGGTTGCTATTGCGAGAACTATTCTAAAAAATCCTAAAATATTTTTCTTTGATGAGGCAACGTCGGCTCTAGATACTAGTACAGAAAAAGAAATTCAAAAAAATTTAGAGAATGTATCTAAGGATAAAACAACTTTAATAATTGCTCACCGACTTTCCACGGCTGCAAATGCTGATAATATTATAGTTCTTGACCAAGGTGCTATTATTGAACAGGGAACACATGCTGATTTATTGTTAAAAAAAGGTAAGTACTTTGAAATGTGGGGGAAACAAAAACCTAGTTAAGGTTTTTACAAAAAAAAGATATTTTTTCTAAAGCCTTTTTAAGATTTTTCATTGAAGTCGCGTAAGATATTCTAAAGAAACCTTCTAAACCAAATGCAGATCCTTGAACAACTGCAACACCGCTATTTTCAAGTAAAGATTCAACAAAGTCAGTATCTGTTTTAATTTCTTTTCCATTGTTATCTTTTTTTCCAATTAAATCTTTACAGCTTGGAAAAACATAAAATGCCCCGTCTGGATTTAAACATTCAATTCCGTCTATTTCATTTAATGCCTTAACAACAAAGTCTCTTCTTTCTTGAAAAGAAGTTGCTCGCTCTTTAATAAAATCTTGAGTTCCATTCAAGGCTTCAACAGCTGCTGCTTGACTAATAGAAGATGGATTTGTTGTCGATTGAGATTGTATTTTAGCTATTGCTTTTATAATTTCTTTTGGGCCAGCTGCATACCCTATTCTCCAACCTGTCATTGAGTAAGCTTTACTAACGCCATTCATAGTTAGAACTCTTTCTTTTAATTCATCAATCTGGGCAATAGTAAAAAACTTAAAGCCCTCATAAGCTACATGTTCATATATATCATCGCTTAAGATATAAACATGAGGATGTTTAATTAATACTTTAGCAATTTCTCTAATGTCATCTTCTGAATAGCACGCACCTGTAGGATTTGATGGTGAATTCAATAATATCCATTTTGTTTTTTTAGTTATAGATTTATCTAATTCTGAAGCATTAATTTTAAATCCTTGTTTTTCATTACATTCTAAAATTATCGGTATGCCTCCAGCTAATAAAACTATATCAGGATAAGAAACCCAGTAAGGAGCTGGGATAACAACTTCGTCTCCTTCGTTCAGGGTGGCCATCATAGCGTTATAAATTACATGTTTACCTCCTGCGCCAACTGTTATTTGATCGACTTGATAATCTAGATTATTTTCTCTTTTAAATTTTTTTATAATTGCGTCTTTTAAAACTGGCGTTCCATCTACTGCTGTGTACTTAGTATCTCCGTCATTTATAGCCTTTATAGCAGCTTGTTTGATGTTATTAGGAGTGTCAAAATCAGGCTCACCTGCTCCAAGGCTAATTACGTCTTTACCAGCTGCTTTTAATTCTCTTGCTTTTTGAGTAACTGCCAGTGTGGGCGACGGTTTTATACGTTTTAAATTGTTGGAAACTATGCTCATTGAATTCTATAATGTTTTTTATTAATTATTATTAACACAAAATGCAAAATACTTATCAAGAAAAAATAGGCGATTTAGAAATT
>Ga0308019_10000802_pt1 | contig 19490 bp, 20 predicted proteins | sample Neamet284_FD_203135 | JGI IMG/M metagenome (GOLD analysis project Ga0308019, IMG submission 203135) | Marine microbial communities from water near the shore, Antarctic Ocean - #284 | ecosystem: Environmental > Aquatic > Marine > Unclassified | place: Southern Ocean | collected 2014-10-01 | reverse complement strand
TTGGAAGACATGACGTCATATGCTCCTCCGTATGCCTTGCGTAGTATGACTGTTAATTTTGGAACGGTGGCTTCAGCATATGCATAGAGTAATTTTGCACCATGTCGAATGATACCACCCCACTCTTGATTTGTACCCGGCAGGAATCCCGGAACGTCTTCTAATGTAATCAATGGAATATTGAATGCATCACAAAATCTAACGAATCGAGCAGCCTTATCACTCGCATCAATATCTAAGCATCCAGCCAACATTTTCGGTTGGTTGGCTACAATTCCTACAGTCGAGCCATTGAGGTGGCCAAAACCAACTACAATATTTCCGGCCCAATTCTCTTGAACTTCCAAGAATCCACCGTCATCAAGAATCTCAATAATGACGTCCTTGACATCGTAGGGTTTAGTTGGGTCTTCGGGAACTATTGAATCTAATTTGTCACAAAGTCTGTCCGCTGGGTCACTCGTCTTTTTCACCGGTGGCTTTTCCATATTGTTTAGCGGCAAGAAATCGACTAATTCCCGGGCTAATTCAATAGCGCTTTGGTCATCATCTGCTGTAAAGTGAGATACTCCTGACTTGCTGCCGTGAGTTCCAGCACCGCCGAGATCTTCGAATGAAACTTCTTCATTTGTTACCGTCTTGATAACCTCTGGACCTGTGATGAACATATGGGCTGTTTTGTCGACCATTATTACGAAATCAGTAATCGCTGGAGAATATACTGCGCCTCCAGCGCATGGTCCCATGATGACACTAATTTGAGGAACGACTCCACTAGCTCTTACATTTCTAAAGAAAATTTCAGCATATGACCCGAGACTAGCAACCCCTTCTTGGATTCTAGCGCCGCCGCTGTCGTTTAGTCCGATAACAGGTCTGCCTGTTTTCAGTGCCATATCCAGCACTTTGCAAATTTTGAGCCCATGCATTTCTCCAAGACTTCCCCCATAAACAGTAAAGTCTTGTGCGAAAGCGAAAATCTCTCTTCCATTAACGGTCCCATGGCCCGTTACAACGCCATCCCCTGGGATGACATTCTTATCCATGTCAAAATCACGGCAGCGATGTTCAACCAGAGCACCAATCTCTTGGAATGACCCTTCATCAAGAAGTAGGTCTATGCGCTCTCGTGCAGTCATTTTTCCCTTTTTGTGCTGGGCATCAACCCTAACTTGACCGCCACCTGCTTCAACACGAGATTTACGCGCTCGCAGGTCACGTAGTCTTTCGTCGGTACCCATCATGCCTTTCGCCAAACCGTGACAACCTTAGCCCCTCCTTATTGCTTGCGTGTGCATTTTTACACCGCAACCGCTTCATAGACCACCTCACACACAGTCGAGTATGGGAGCGCGACAACGCATAGTAATCGCCAAACCTGGTCTTGACGGTCACGACCGTGGTGCAAAGGTTGTCGCTAGGGCGTTACGAGATGGAGGCCATGAGGTCATCTACACAGGCCTACGAAGAACCCCTGACCAAATCGTTCGAACCATCATGGATGAAGATGCACGTTTCGTAGGACTTTCATCACTCTCGGGCGCACACAGCCATCTATTTCCTAAAATCTGTAATCTGTTGCGTGAAGCAGGATTAAACGATGTGGTCGTTTTTGGAGGCGGAATTATTCCCGGAGATGACCGCGGCCCACTATTTGCTGCAGGTGTACGTGCAATATTTGGACCAGGAACCCCCTCGACTGAAATTCTTGAGTTTGTTGAATCTGCTTCACAAAGAGATTGTGGAGTCGGCTCTCAAGATGATTGGCATTGGGGTGATTGATTGAATCGCATGCAACTTGCGCGTCAACTCACCGCTATCGAGAATGGTGAGTTGCAAGTCGAAGAGACAAAGGGATTGATCGTTGCAATTACTGGGCCCCCGGGTGTTGGTAAATCATGTCTGGTCGATGGAATACTTCATCGTCTAGCACCTGAGACCAAAGTCGCAGTATTGGCGGTAGACCCTACCTCTCCCTTGAGCGGTGGGGCATTGTTAGGGGACCGGATTAGACTTAGTGTTCTTGATGATGATTCCAAATCAGAATCTATCTATGTTCGAAGTATTGCAACTCGTTCTTCAAGTGGCTCAATGCCTTCTATAGTTAAGGACCTTGCAAGCCATTTACTTGCTAACTCATTCGATTTAGTAATTATTGAAACCGTAGGTGTGGGGCAATCTGAAATGCGATGTGCAGCAGTTGCAACTCGCATTATAGTGGTTGAAGGTCCTGCACGTGGCGATGGTATTCAAGCTGAAAAAGCAGGTCTGCTAGAATTGGCAGATTTGATTGTGGTTAACAAGAGTGATTTAGAGGGTGCGGAGAGGGTTGTGAACGATCTTACTATCTCGCTTACACTAACAAATGATGCACCGCCAATAATTCGCACTAGTGCTATTGAGGGTGAGGGTTTAGATGAATTAGCAGAAATGATTCTTTCCCTAGAAGAAAGAACTTCTTCTCGCCGAGCTAGGGCCCGACAACAATTACTAATGGCGCATGAGAATATACTCATCCGAAATCCCGCCTTTGATGCTATTATTGACCGCATGTCTGAAGAGGGGATGGGTATCGAGGAAGCACTGGTGATACTCGATGAGTGACCAAGTTGAACTTACTGACCCAGTAGCACATTCTGTCGGAGGGATGTATGGACATCTATTTCGAAGAGGATTCCATGTTGGAATGTCAATACTTCCATTCCTTTATTTTGGATACGGTGAAACAATTTCCGGTTATGCTTCACTTACCGAATCACAATTTGTATCTGCAATGATAATTGCATTAGTAATTAGTGAAGCAGTTCGCCTGAAACTTGGTATTACAATATTCGGTCAACGCGACTATGAATCCAAACAGGTCAGCGCCTTAGCCTGGGGTGCCTTTTCGGTTGGTCTAACATTTTTGATTCTGGCCGAATACCCTGAATTAGTGTGGCCATTGATTCTTTCACTGTCTCTAGGTGACCCATTCCTCGGAGAGATTCGTCGGATTGGGCTAGAGCCGCGTTCAGTATTCATTATGGGCACATTATTCGTCATGGCCATCTGGTTGACAACTTGGTACCTCATTGAAACACCTCTTTGGTTAGCCTTTGTAATGGCGCCATTATGTGTTGCTGCAGAGTGGCCGAGACTAAGATGGATCGATGATAATGCAACAATGCTGTTGATACCATTATCTGCAATAATTGTGATATTACCGTGGTTATGAGACCATTATGTTGAAATGGCGCTTTGACCCGCCAACCAATAGGTGAGACGCAATGAGTGACGAAGAACCATCAAAAGACCCTCCTCAAAGCATCTATATCGCGGCATTCTTACTTTCATTCGTAATTCTGATGGTTACAATGTTTGTTTACCCGCTTTGGTGATTCAAGGTTTCAAAAAGCAAGGGCTCTTGAATGGGGCACTGTAGGATTGGTTATGTGTGGCATAGGTGGCATGCTTGGTCAGCCCGACCGAGCGGTATTGTCACGAATGATTGACCTCATGAAACACCGAGGCCCAGATGGTCACGGAATCTTTGCCGATGACAATTGTGGCCTAGCCCATGCCCGACTTGCAATCCTAGATGTGGCCGGCTCCGCGCAACCACTGCATGGCCCAGGAAAGGTAGCAGTAGTAAATGGAGAGATTTACAATTATCTTGGATTGAAAGATTCTTCATACAATTATACTACAAATGGCGATAGTGAAATCATTCTGTCCCTGCATAACGGTAAAGGAAGTGCGAGTGATTACGCTAAGTGGGTTTCAAAGTTGGATGGAATGTTTGCTTTTGCCCTTTGGTCCAATGAACAATTAATCTTAGCACGTGACCCAGTCGGTATCAAACCTCTAATGAGAACAATAGTTGATGATTGTTTGATATTTGCATCTGAAGCAAAGGCACTTCGTGCCCATGATGCATATGTTCCTGCGATAGATGGTTTGGCCATGAAAGCAAGGATTGCCTGGGAATATCCACTTGATGCCACCACATTGTTTGCAGGTGTTCATCAAGTTAGACCTGGAACAGTTGAGGTATGGGAATTAGTGGATGGCAAACCAAAAATGACCAGTATGTCTCGATTTGAAGTACAGAAAGTAGAACCTGCTGCTAAATGGGACGACCCAGAAGGTTTACTCGAATCGTTCACATTGAGCGTGAGTGACAGGCTGATGGCTGATGTTCCAGTCGGTATTGTACTATCAGGTGGATTAGATTCAAGTCTTGTTTGTGCAGTTGCACGGCAAGCAGCAGAAATCGCCCATCAGCCAGTGCCTGCATGTTGGACCGTAGCTGAAAGCGAAGACAATCCTGATTGGCAGGCTGCTGAATTAGTTGCTTCGAGTCTCGACCTTGAGCATCATCAACACATACTTGACCCCGATTCTTTCCATTCTAGATTACCAGATTTAGCGTGGCATGGTGAAGATCTCGATGTAACGGTATTATTCTTCCAACCATTATTTGCTAAGATGGCAGAATCTGTGACAGTTGGTCTATGTGGTCAGGGTGCAGATGAACTACATGCAGGCTACCCGAGATATCGAGATTTACAGAGTTATTCTACTGTTGTCAGTGAGCGCCTAGAAGATTTGAATTGTGATTTGAGTAATCTTCATGGTGACTCTTGGTGGAGTGATAACCACTCAGCAGACACACATACAAATTCATTGCAGGACCTTTTGCAATTTGAGTTAGAACACGGTCAACTTTCAAACTTCCAACTTCGATTAGTGGACCGACATTCTATGGCTCATGGCCTAGAAGTACGAGTTCCATTCCTCGGAAGCCGGCACCGTGAATCATCTAGCAAATTACCAATGGATTGGCGTCTCCCTTCTTCACTCGAAGAAAAAGCGGCATTGCGCTCAGCAGCAGAATTAACTTCACTTCCTACAGAAATTATTCGTAGACCAAAATTGCCTGCAGGAAGAGCAACATCTCCTCATCTGATAGATGCGTTACTAGATGAATTGAATCCATATGTTGAAAAAATCGCAAAACGTCATCCTGACTTAGAACATGCATTGATAAAACAGCCAGAGATTGCAATTGGATTAGGGTTGTTTGAATCTATGCATATACTAGATGGTGGAAAGAGCAAACGTTCAGGTGATGTATCTGCATTATTAGAGGAGGTGGTTTCTTGACTTTTGTTCATGATTTGGCACAGCGTCTAGAGAATAACAGGGAACTGATAACAGAATGGATGAGGAAAAAGCGCTCAGAAGTACCCATTCCAATTTATGGAAGTGTTGACATTCGCGATAGCGGTTGGAAGGTTGCAGTAGTTGACGCTAACCACTTTCCTGCCGGCTTCAATAATGTATCAAAGGATGATGAAGCTAGGATTTCCTCTTTATTGGGCGAGCATATTCTACGCAAGCATCCAGAATGTAAATGGGTTCACCTTTATCCTGAATCGCATACCAGGAACCCTGGATATGTAGAGAATATTTCAACCATCAAGAGATTAATCATTGGTGCTGGATTTAGATGTACAGTGGGTTCACCTGAACTAGAAAGCCATGGTTCATTGGATGGAATCACAGGTCCTCTTGTCTTAGATCAAGTAATTGTTGATGGTGAAACATTGCTCATTGAACATGAAAAGCCTGATTTGGTTATGCTCAATAACGACTTGACTGAAGGAATGCTACCCGGTCTTGAGACAAATCAAGTCTCACCTCCGCCCCATATGGGTTGGCAAAGACGAAGAAAATCTGAACACTACGCCTGCTTACAATCTTATGTTAATGAGATTGCAGAAATATTAGACATTGACCCTTGGCACCTATTGACAGATTGGTTTGTAAGTGAAGACAAGTGCTTAGAAAAGGATACTTGTCGTAAAATCCTAGCAGCAGAGGTTGATGAGTTCCTGGCTAGAATTTCTGTCCGCTATGATTCTCTGGGGATCGACAGACAACCGGTCGCATTTATCAAAAATGATAGAGGAACCTATGGATTGGGAATAATGGCAATCACGAGTGGTGACCAACTTCTTACACTTTCGAATCGTAAATTTAAACGATTAATGTATTCCAAAGGTGGTGCTGATGTTGATAATTTCTTAATCCAAGAGGGTGTTCCAACAATGCTGAAAACTCCAGAAGGCGCACCGGTTGAACCGGTCGTATACTTGGTTGATGGTGAGGCAGCATCTTGGTTTTACCGAATCAATTCTAAGAAAGGAGAAATGGAGAATTTGAATTCACCATCTGCTGAATTTCATTCTTACAGTGATGTAGGTGTGATTTATGGCGAACATGCCCATGGATGGCATGCCTTAGTTGCCGAATTATCTATGCTGGCAATGGGTTCTGAATCACAGAAGCAATTGGAGGATATGCGATGAGGATTCACTGCCTAGGCGGAGGCCTAGTGGGACTTTTTGTCACTCGTCGCCTAGTCAATTCCAATTTTGAAGTTCATCTATTTGATATCGAAGAAAGGGATACAGATGCGGTTTTCCATTTGGGTAGTGCGTTAGACCAAGATCATAGCGCTGCAGATTTAATCATCAATATGTTACCGGGACACCTCGGCAATAAAGCAACCGAATCTCTGAAACACACAGGGCAACGGATAGTCGATTTGTCCTTTAGTGAAACAACTCCTGACCATTTACAGGATGTAAATAGTTCAATTTTGTGGGATGTGGGAATTGCACCTGGCCTCTCAAATATGTTGGTGGCTCTTGCATATCGCGAGTTTGGTAATCTGGATAGTGTCAGTATCAAAGTAGGTGGCAATCCAAGCAAACCCGACGGTGAATGGTCCTATATGGCACCTTTTTCACCTCATGATGTGATAGCAGAATACACAAGACCTGCTAGAATAGTTGAGAATGGAAACTCCTGTGAAGTTCCGGCAATGTCTGAGTTGCATTCAATTGATGCAAATGGTAGGGAGATGGAAGCATTCCTTACCGATGGCCTACGCTCATTACTCAATATTCCTGCCACAAAAATGGGTGAATACACAGTGAGGTGGCCGGGGCACATCCAAAGATACCAACAAACCAAACTGAATCCAGATGAATTAGTTGATGCCTGGAAATTAGACCCTAATCGTGAAGAGTTTACTTGGATGGAAGTTCATATCACCTCTGGGGAGAATGAAAGGAAGTGGATTATCGAAGACAATGGACGTGATGGAGATTCAAGCATGGCACGGACAACAGGTCTTGTGACTGCATGTTGTGCAATCGCATGGGTTGACCGACCTGAAATGCTTCCACCTGGAGTCCATGCTCCCGAAGATTTACCAGATGAAGTAATTGAATTAGTAATTGAAGTGATGCGTTCTGAAGGCGTATCTATCGAGTTACAATCTTAATGGAGTCATTTTCATGAAAAGAGTAGTCCTGTATGCTCTTACAATTGGAATTGGACTTTTCGTCAGTGCGGAGTATGCCGAATGGCCAGTTAATCTCTGGTGCATTGGCCTTTTTATTGGACTTTTTATTCGAGCCGAAAAGCGTGAAAGAATAGAGATGTTGACAGTTTTAGCTTTCGCCACACCAATGGAATTATTCTTTAGTGAAGTATGGTTAATTTACCAATACCAACGTGATATGATGCCATTATTCGTACCGGTGGGGCATTGGTTTTTGTTTGATGCAGGACGAAGAGTTTCAGCCTATTTACCAGTGCGTAAGGCAATGTATTCGCTCATTCCTTTCATTCCTCTTGTGGTATATGGTGTTTGGAGTGGCGGAGATACATCAGGACTTTTCCTGCTTATTTTGGTTCTTGTATTTACTAAATGGGGGCCGCAGCCTGCCCTTTACGCCACTATGGTTTGGGCAGCATTACTGATGGAATTATGGGGGACTTATCTTGCAAATTGGACTTGGTCGAATGAAGTGCCATGGACAGGTTTGACCGCCTGGAATCCACCCCTATTAGTCGGTGCATTCTACTGTCTTGGAGATTTATTGGTGAACCTTTCAGTCGCGAGGTTTGAAGGTGAGCACCCACTGGAGGTGTCTGAATGACTTCTTCCGAGGATCTAGCAAAGCGTCGTTCAGCAGAAGCTGAGCGAATTGCGATATCTCTTGCTAGGCAAAAAGGTGAAATGCGCGTTTTGATAAAAGGCGGGGATGGAACTGTAGCATGGGTTGCAGAAAACCTGTGCATTGGTTGTGACCAATGTACAATCGTTTGTGATGATGATGCGATTGAATTATACTTCAAAGACATGGTATCACCTTTACTTGAAGTTCCTAGTAACCGGAAAGCCAAAATCATTCGAGATGCTTGTACGGGTTGCAGACTTTGTGTACTGGCATGTCCAACCGATGCGATTACAATGCTAGATAGGTGATTGAAATGACTAAACAACCAGACCATGAGGGAGTGCAGCGTTTTGGAGGAGAATTTGGACCTTCAAGAGGTGAGAATGCCACAGGCGTATCTTTGTCCACATTCAAAACTCTAGTTTGGGTTTCTAATATCGGAGGTTTACTTCTTGTTGTATTAGCACTTGAATTCTTATTCTTTGAGAAAAGATTTGGTTTGGGACTAGGCTTCTTAATCGCAGGTGTGATAGTTGCCCTGTTCCCTTCTAATTATGAGATTAGGGGAATGGATGATGGTGAAGAGCCACTAGATTGATTCATTCAACAGTAAATCTTTCTTTGCACATTGGGCAGCGAACATTCCCTAAAAAGTCACTTGGAACTTTGAGAGACTTGTCACAATGAGGGCATGATACCACCATCTTTTCAATTGCTGCTTTTGGTTCAGCCTTAGATCTGGTATCTGTTGCTGGTGCTAGGCCTTGTGATAACTCATGGACTGCTATGTCAGACCCCCCCATAAGTAGATTCATGATTGGAGGTTTGCCGTCATCGAATTCATCCGGTGCTACTAGCAATGGAATGCTAACGATAAGCATACAACTTCCAGAACAGCACAATGTCCACTCGATAGGTATGATGTCCCCCATTCCAATCGATAAGGGACTAAATTTAGCATGATATATTACCGAAAATAATCCTGATATAGCTAGAACTCCTAATACTCCGTAAATACCAGCCTTGTATCCTTGCATTGTCGTTATTCCACATGCAATATATCCAACTCCTAGAATAATGGCAATAAATGATTCAAAATATATCATTTCACCTAGGAATATAACTCCTACGTATGCCCTAAATAATCCATAAATCACTATTGCAATTCCGAAAAGGATCGGGAGAGATTTAGATGAATTGTTGATATGGATTATCTGTGTGACTGTTTGTTGTGGGTTTGATTGTCCAATTGAGATTGGTTGTGGTGATTTGGATTCATCATCTTCCATCAACCGAATTACAACTTCGGCTTTGGAACCAGTTATTCGCAGCCCCCTGTCCTTACACATTGTTTTCAATTGAATAAGTGTGGAACTGTCATAATCCATGCTTGACGCTAGTCAAACACACTAATCAACATTGACCCGTTTTTAGGTGGGTGAGGTAATCAAGCTTCAACAGAAACATTTGCTGTACTAACTTCTTCAGCAATCATTTTCTTAGCTTCAACTTGACGAGCAAGGAATGACACTACGTCGAGTATCTCGATGTCATGACGCTCATCGCCTTCAAACTTCAGACATTCAAAGTGTGATACACACTTAGGGCATGATGTAATCATCATGTCAGCACCTGTGTTACGAATTTCTTCCATTCTTGTAACTCTTAGGGCACGAGCATTTTCGTTGCATGACATCATACTTGAAACTCCGCAGCACATTGCATCTTCACCACTGTGTTCCATCTCGACGAGTTTGACTCCTTCAACATCTGCAATCAATTCACGAGGCTCATCATAAATCCCCATTTGTCGTCCAAGACGGCATGGGTCATGGTAAGTGACAGTTAATTCATCTTCGACCTTCAGGTCCATATCGAAACCATTCTCGATTAGGTATTCAGTAGTGTGCATGACCTTTATTCCTTCAAGTTCGTAATCACGTGCAAAAGTACGGAAACATTCAGCACAAGAAGACACCAAGGTATCAATTCCGGATGCCTGAATCTTTTTCTGATTGTATGACTTTAGTTTGTCAAACACTTCATCAAGACCTTGCCATTTCTGGTCGTGGCCACAGCACTTGAGGAAATCACGACCGAGGTAAGAGACCTCAGTACCCATTTCTTCGAATAATGTGAATGCTGCACTAGTTGAATCGCCCAGATTCATGTCGCCTTCATTCAGGTGACTAAATACCATTTCTTGATCTAAGTAGTCGACACACCCAGGGTAATATCCTACATTCGAATCGATTGGGTATTCTTCGACAGGTACGAAATCAGCATCACTATCCTCTTCAGCTTCAGCAGCGAGAACCGCCTGCAATACAGTGTGCGGGATTTCAGCAGCAGGTCCACCGACAATCAATGTTCGGCGGATATCAACATATGAATCGTAGTCTACCAATTGTGGACAAGCATTGGTACATGCGGTACAGGTAAGACAGGAATACATTGGTACACCATCGTCTTCATTATTCCAAGTGTTGTAGATAATGTTCAACTTGTCTCCTGCATTGAATAGGCGAACCGGGCATGCATCATCACAAAGGTCACATCCGTAACATTTGTTCATCTCGAATTCATATCCTCTTGCCATGTTACGAAGTAGTACGAATACTAACGCTCCACATGTCAAACATGGGATGAACATAGCATATGTTAACTTGGCATCCAATGCTTTTGGATTAGCATGGTAAGTTGGATTTTCAATTACGCTACCACTTCCTTCTAATTCAAGATTAAGAGAATGAGATAGATCGACTGTGCTTCCAGCTAGCCCATTTTCAGCATCCTCTCCGTACAGGAGAAGTGGCTGGAATGCTTTAATCACAAATTCAGTCTCAACAATGACACTATCGTTGGTCGCGAGACCATCGGTTGAATGAACACGGAATTCATAATCATATGTTCCCGCCTTTAGTTCAATACCAGTTTCACCACTATTACAATCGGTGTCGATAACTTCCTTTCCATTGTCATGGTTGGTTACGACAAGACTCGATTGAACCATCTTGGATGTTGAGTCTCCACCATCGATGATAACTTCACTTGCTCTTGTATAGCAAGTAGCATCGAGTGGGACTGTTTTGAAATCGACATCATCTGGCCAGTATTGGTCAGTGATTGTGAATGAGCCCGTAGACCAAATAGTTTCATCAGCAGAATAATTTTGTATTCCCGTGGCTCCATTGACGCCTGAATCAAGGCTTTGATGGCCATTATTATCTGAGAAATCAATTAAATAAAATCTGGCGGGTTGGTAAATATTCCAATCCATCCAAGCAGATGCTGGAACTATTTCACCATCAAATCCTTGAGCAGTCATATGTTCATTATTCTCACTGACCTGAACATCTGTTGGTTGTGATCTCATATCTTCAAGTTCCTCATAATCTGCAATTGTAAGTAATCCTTTAGCATCCCAGAATCCATTATCGTATACTGGATAAGATACAACGCTTGCAGCAGTAGCTACGATGAATGCTCCGATGATTAGTTTCTTGCCGTGAGCAGGAGTAAATCTAGCACCCCATGCGTTATTGAATAGCCATTTGGCAATGAAGTAAATCATAATCCATAATAGAATACCAGTCATTATCCATGGTATTGCGTTGAATAAATCGGCTATCCATGGAGATCTTGTACCACATAACAAATTTTTACTACTATCCAACTTACAGAAATCACTTCTGTTCTTACCGTATAGCTCTAGGAATATATTAATCGAGAACACGGAGATAAACCATATGTGAGCAAGATAGACTGCACCCGCACTAGCAAACCAAGGGTCTTCTACAGGGCGCTTTTCGCGACCACCTAGGAAAGGAGGTAGTGTTAGAATTCCAATTGGTATTCCTGTAAGGAATGCTCCCCACCATGCAGCGCTCCAAGGGAATGATGGTTGGCCAAAGAAATCGCCAATAGGTCCCAAGGGTACGTCGAATTGAGGTAGATACTCTCCCCATCTTAGATATCCATACGAGAATAATACATACCAGTCGGGGAATACGAAACCAGCTTGTGCAAACGGGTCTGCTGCACTGTGAAGGGGTGGTGGTATGAGCCAAGCATAGAATAGCAAGACACATGTCATAAATCCGAAAATAAGTGTGTCACGAAGAGCCTCATGCGGCCAGAATCCATGACCTGAACGTGTACGAGTTCGCCTTTCATCAGCAGACTGAAGTTTTTCCTTTTCATCCATATAGGATGAAGCCACTGCACCAAGATTGTCTATTAATCCCATAAATCACTCCTCCAATATCAATGTGGCTCCGCAATACCTTGTACCCATACAATGAACAAGTGAATTATGATCAAAGCAGTTACAATCACTGGTAAAATGAACACGTGAATAAAGTACATTCGTGTCACCGTTAGGTGAGATAGAGATGAGCCTGAGAACAACAGGGTGGATACATATTTCCCAATTAATGGAGTGGAGTTAGCTAAGTTTATTCCAATAACAGCCGCACCATATGCTAGACTATCCCATGGAAGTAAGTATCCTGAATAGCCGAATACAATTGTCAAAGCCATTAATGCAACTCCAATCAACCAGTTAAGTTCACGTGGGTTGCGGTATGCTCCTGTAAAGTAAACACGGCACATGTGAAGGAATACTGATGCAACCATGAAGTGCGTCCCCCAATGGTGAACTGCACGAATGATGTATCCAAATGGTAATTGTGTCATGATGTATTGCATACTTGCGTAAGCAGGTGATGGGTCACCTTCTCCACCAGGAACGTAGTATATTCCGAGAACCGTTCCGGTGATAACGAGAATAATGAATGATAGGAATGAAATTCCACCTAGGCAGTATAACGGATACCAATACCAAATGATTCTCAACTTATACTTTTCAGCGTGGGTTAGAGGCATCTGTCGGTGCATGTTGTAATATGCACCCTTACTCATGTTCCAGTAATCTTGAATCCGGAATCTAGTATCAAGGAAAGAGAAAACCCAGAGGAACGTCCTCTCTGCAAATCCCATCTTACCACTGGTTTCAACAGCTCGTAAAATTTCACGACGTGGAATATCCTCGTTTTCCTTGCGGAGTGTGAACGCAATCAACACAATGATGAAAGCGATAAAGAACCAAAGTACCCAAAATATTGTGCTCATAATATTCACCTCAGTCGCAATAGGTCAACCAGCCCGTATATTCAGTAGACGCCTCAATGGTGTCTCCATTCATGATAATTGGAATAATTGGTAGTCCTACTGGAGCAGGCCCACCTGCTCTTCGTACACCTAGGTACTCAAATGATGCACCATTGGAACGATTTATGTTACGATTAACCTCTATGGCCGTTGGATCGAATCTGCTAGAATGACAAATACAGAACATCTTACTTCCACCATCATCTCCTCCACCTGGTGTCCAGTTATCATCCGTATATTGATTAGAAACTAATGACCACCCTGGTATGCAACATAAGTGGGTACAACGTGAAAATATCATGACCAAATTGTTATTTGGGTCAAATATGTCTGGATTATCCATTAGATATTCAGTGGCATGCCCAACGTAGTTTTTACCTATGTCATATCCTGCCATTTCTTGGAATCTTGGAGAGTTGTCTGCTATTGGACTTTCTGAATTCTGAGAATGCGGGACATAGTTTACAACTACGGGTAATCCATTCCAGACTCCTTGTGCTCCAGACATTCCTACACTAGAATTTGCAGCCTCTGATACAAAATCAGATTTGGACATGGGTTGTAAGTGCTTATCGCCATACCATGCTTCATCTTCTCGACCTTTTGCCCAATACTGGACAGATGAGTCGCCGCCACCTCCTGCGGATGGTGGTAGAAGAATAGATGCAAACCCAAGTGCACCAAGTGTAGCGGCTAGTACACCACTAGCAGCATTGAAACCATAGCGCATAAATTGCCTTCTATTGACCGAAAGATCACCAGCAGGCAGGAGAGATTCCCCCTCTGGAATTGGTGCAGGTCTTAATTTCATATCATCCATAGAAATCACCAATTGTATTCTCTCCAATCTTTCTGATGTTCAGGAATATACTTGTTCTGACTGTGCTTCACAATGATTGTATTTGGTAGAACCCACTTCAGGTAGACTATTCCCATCATTATTAGAGAGACCATTCCCATTGCCATATGGTATGCCAATTGTTGTTGGTCCCAAGCTGAACCATTTAGCAATCCATAAAGCATTGTACCGAGCCAGTAGATAGTCCAGAATATGCCCCATGCGAAGAAGGCTATTGTGAGTGGTGATGAACCTGAAGGTGCTAATGACGCCGAAATAATAGTTCCTGGTTCTGCTGGATTGAATACACCATGATTGATTGCAGCATCCATCTGGTCTTCGGTTAGCGATGCATTTTCAAGCGCAGTACGTGCATCTTTGACACTTACCTTGCCAGAGGCAACCTTTTCGAGAAGTTGAGTGATAGTGTCTTTTGCCATCACTGGTCACCCCTTCGATTCAACTTGTATCTTAGCCGCAATAAGTTGCTACGTCCTTCGTAAGAAGTTGAGAATCCATATCGTAGAAGTAAGCCACAGAATATAATCACTGCTATTACTGCTCCAAATCCAAGCAAACCTAGCCAGTGAGCTCTGAATTGTGCACCCATGGATTCCAAGTCGACTTCTCCAGCGCCTGACTCAGGTGCTTCCGGAGTTCCACTGCCTGCAATTAATGTGCGTGTACCTGCGCCCTTATCATCCTCTACCTCGACTAGATTGAATACCAATTGGTTCCAATAATCGCCAGCTGGTCCATCGGCTCCATTAACTGCATTGGCGCTAATCCAGAAATCGATTTGGCCTGAGCCAGATTCAGGTGAAGTCCATGTGATCTCGAAAATACGGCTTGCGGATGAGGTGTGAGTGCGGGTCATGGGGTCATCTTCCCAAGATTGTCCCTCCCCTGATAATTCGCCTGCACTCACTCGTGCAGAGAATCCACCCTTGTCGGTAGCAGGTCCGCCTACAATTTCCAATCTCATGTTGTACTCTTGCAATGGAGCCCAATTGTAAGGGACGTCGACTAGGATTACCATGACCGAATTGCTTGGCTCTCCACCATGGCAAAGGCATCCTTGTTTAGCCACATCATCTATTGTTTCACCAGCATTATTTTGCTCTCCACCAATGCCATCAGGATAGGCTTCGCTGAGTCCCGGTAAAATCATTATAGATACTAGGATTAAGGGTAGCAAAGTTCGGATGAAAACCCGTGATGTGCTCATAGCCTATCCCAACCGATTTATGCGACTTGGATTGTGCCTATAATCGTTACTTGCCCTATCCCCAAGGGGGGGCTTTGGTGTGTTACTATTTGGGCTGTTTTTTGTACTGAACATTTAATGGGAAAACATATGTGAAATCACGAAGACGGTAGCACATGTCAGACCATGCTTTCGTGAATACCTACGACCTTTCAAATGAGCAACTTGAATCTTTGGATGAAGCAGAAAAGGAGTTGCTGCGAAACAATCTTGGTCGTGCAGAAGATATTCTACTTTCAATGTTAGTTGATGAGGAAGAATGCATCCCTGTTCTGAATAATCTCGCCCATCTTTATGGCCGACACTTTTCCGATTTTGAAAAGGCAGTCGAATTGTACGACAAAGTTTTGGCATTAGAGCCCGACAATGCTTGGGCCCGTGATGCTCGCCGACGTTATCAGAGATATGTGGGCAGAGATTGAATAACCTCCACTGAAAGGACCTCACATGGATGGTGCCCAGATTCTGATTGCGGGCATCGGCGGTCTAGGCAGTGCTTGGGCTCAACGTGCTCATGAAAAAACAGGTCATGGAATCGATTTGGTTCTTATCGATGCAGACGAGTCTACATTTGATTCCCCTGATGCCCATATAATCCGATTGGGGCGAGACCTCGATTCTGCAGGGTGTGCTGCCTTGCCACCACTTGGTGAACAACGAATGCGCCAGGCTGCTGGCGTGACCCGCACTCTTCTCGAAGGCGTCGAGATGGTGATACTCCTCACTGGGCTAGGCGGTGGCACAGGAACAGGTGCTGCGCCTGAATTTGCTAGACAAGCACGTCTTTCAGGTGCTATTGTGATCTCAATTGCTGCGATACCATTCGAAGCTCAAGAGACTCGTATGAAAGTTAGCCGAGAAGGACTTCCAAAACTTGAAGCAAATTCTGATGTTTGCGTAAGGCTTGACCTTGATAGATTAGCGTGGCAAGCCCGAGAGCGAGGAATCGATTGGAGATTGGGGGCATCTTGGGTTGAAGAATTCGTAGATGGGCTTGTCCGTACTTTGATGCGACTTGGTTTAATCAATCTTGATATGATGGATTTGAAAACAATTGTTGGGCATGCTGGAGGTTCAACTTTGATGGTGGGACAAGGAGATCCAGATGATGCTAACTCGTTATTAGAAGACGCACTTAGCGCCCCCCTAGCAAATTTATCACTTGATGGTGCAAAGGCTTGCTTACTACAAATTGAAGGCGGGCCTGGAATGACTGTTGGCCAAGTTGGTTTGATCGCCGATGCTTTCACAGCACGCTTTGATGAAAATGCCCAGGTGATCTTAGGAGCAAGGGTCAGCGATGACCTTCAAGGGAAAATACGAGTTGTTGCTGTAGTCTCAGGGCTAGCTGAAACATCAGGGCTAAGTCTAGTCTGATTCTACTAACTCAATGTCGGAGTCTGCCTTTTCGTCCTCTTCATTCCATTCAAGGCCTTCACCTATGTCAGTGCCTTTCTCCCAATCAATTTCACTATCCTCTTGCCATTCATCGTTTTTCTCAGTTACAACTTTTGGTTCGACAGATTCCATTTCATCCTCATCCTCTCCATCTTCTTTGCGATCGATATCAATATTCTTTGCTAAAGTAAAACGGTCAGCAGAAACCCGACTGGCTCTCAAAGTTGGACGCAGTAGTAACATCATCGCACAGATGGTTAGAACGTGTCCAAATATCATGACTTCCTTCAAACTTTCAAATGTACCAGTGAGCATTGTAACCGAGCCTGCATATGCGTACCCAAATGCAATACCCAACGGCAACGATGCATTTTCAGTAATCAATCTTTTACCATCCCTGATGGTGTAGGTAGTTAGTGACCAAACTGCAAATATAACTGTGAATGACATTAAGATTCCTTCTTCGATTAAGGTTGATGTATCCGATGGTTCCATCATCAGCCTTCGATAGATGCTGAATGCGTGCCAGGTAATGAATAACTGAGCGATTATCGTCCACTTAAATGAAAACCCGGCTAAGCCTTTTTCATTTCCTGCAGATTCTCTTTCATCTCTTGTTAGCCACATTGTTATTGCTTGCAAGATAAAACTGATTGCCAAGAATGTAAATCCGCCCAATAAGGCATCCTGAAAGTTCATCTTTTCCGATTCGGTAATCATTTGGCCGGCCCAGATTATAATGAATGCAAAAGATTGTACGATTACAAATTGCGATGCAGTAGATGCCTTTTCCCTATACGTGTGAAGTTTAGCATCTCCTAAGCCATTAACTAACCACTCGACCATACCAGTTCGGAATGATGCGGCTTGCGCAATCGACCATACAATGAACAGTGATGCAAGCATTGGTGAAATCCAGGTGTTATCCTGGCCCCCCATAAAACTCCACATTATTCCGACGAATACTGCAGCCATTAGTATCGGGACAAATGTGATTCTGAAACTAAACAAGAAACGTACAATCCAAGAATATTCACCCTTCTCTTCCGGGAGTTTAGTCAAATTTATTATGAGTTCTTTATTTGATAAAGCAGCGACCAGAATGTATGACGATGCCATCGCTATGAATGCCATGGCCACAAGAACTTCTTGTGAATCTACTAAGAATAGTAAAGTCGCAGACACTAAAGCAATCATGATGATGTGAGGAAGAGTCCGAGGGGACAACATATTCTTAATCAATTGCAATATTCCCATTTGTTCGATTGGGTTCTCAGATTCCTCTGTCATATTGCTCACCTGTACTGGGCGAGCAGTGCCATCATGTTAAGACAAGTGCCCTTAAGGGCTATTTATGGCCAAGAAGTTGACCAAGGCGTTACGGGGGAAACGTCGTTGGGTTGGCTGCAATTGTGATGGATTCAAATCGAGAAGTGAATTAGAAAAGTTTCTGATTGAACTTCCGGTAAAGGTATACGACTTTGAAAATGAAATGTGCATACTTGTTGTCGCATTAGAGGAGTATCATTCACTAAAGGAGAAACTCTCGAGTGGCCGAGTAATAAGTAATACTTCGAGCGGTAAGATAAGATTGGTCCGTGAGCGTATGGGATTTTCTCGTAAGCCAAGAAAGCGTTGAAGTGCTCTATTAGACTCCAACGCAATATGGGAGCGGGCGGAGAGGCACCACCTGTTAGGGGTGAGGATGTGATGATTCTCATTGGTGCATCGATTATTCTAGTCATGTTCATCATCCAAGCATGGGTAGTCCCCACCACTATTATCGGCGAATCTGACTTTGTAGTGAAATATGATCTCTCTGAAGGAGACACGTTTTATCTTGAAGTGAGTGAAGGCGAAGTAAGACCTACCATTACCTTGCCATCAGGGGAATCTGAAGTTAGCGCTAATGTAAATTCAAATTGGGAATACACTGCTGAAGAATCAGGTGTCCATTCATTCAAGTTCCTTGGTATCGAATCAGAGTCAGTAATAGAATATTCAGTTAGTCGAGGAATCATCTTCGACTTTGCTCTATACCCAATTGGTGCTGCGATTTTAGCATTTGGTATTTGGAAAAAGATAGCAGCTTCAAAGGAAGAGCCAATAGAAGCGTTATTGGAAGATTAGACCCAGTGTACCTCTTCTCCATCATCTATTGTTTGCCCACCTAGCAATAGTTCACCACGTTCATTCAGACTAAATGTTTCATACACTTCACCTTGAAATTGAGGGTGTCCCATCGATTTCATTTTCTCAATTATTTGCAACTTAACTTCCGAATGTCTAACCGGGGGGATGTCATCGCGATATTCGATTAGTGAGGCCAATTCACAATTCAGTCTTCGGTCAATCTCCGCATGCTCAATCAAGATTAGTTCATCAAGAGATGCAATCGCAACATCAACATCATGATTACCAGATTTGAGATTAATCCCAATTCCAAGTACAGCCCGAGTTCCTTCGTCGGTAGTTCGTCCTTCAACTAAGATTCCACATACCTTCCTTCCATCGATCAGAATATCGTTAGGCCACTTCAGTACCAATTTCTCATTGCTTAGTGAATTTAATACTGCTAATCCACCTGAGAGTTGAAGGTGGCCAGGATTTATTTCTCTTCCTTCGGCTACTATCCATGAACCTGCATAACAGCCTTCTATAGAGGACCAGTTGCGTTTACGGCGCCCTCTGCCGGAAGTCTGCCAGGCCGATGAGAGGTGTGTGCCAACCCCGCTCTTGGCAAGTAGGTCTTCATTGGTTGAACCGGTACTTTCAACAAAGTGATTTTCGGCTCCTT
>Ga0308019_10000800_pt1 | contig 19497 bp, 16 predicted proteins | sample Neamet284_FD_203135 | JGI IMG/M metagenome (GOLD analysis project Ga0308019, IMG submission 203135) | Marine microbial communities from water near the shore, Antarctic Ocean - #284 | ecosystem: Environmental > Aquatic > Marine > Unclassified | place: Southern Ocean | collected 2014-10-01 | reverse complement strand
CAACATAGGCCTCGAACCATGCGTGCATACCCATGGGCACAAGGCCGTAATTATAGCCAACTACCAGCCTGGCCGGAATACTAATTGAGCGACACTGCGCGATACCCAGATGTGCAAGATCTCGGCAAACACCAGACTGCTTTTGATTCACTCCTATCGCCGATATGGGATCGTCGCTGCTTTCCGGGATATAGCTAATCGTCTCACGCAGCCAAGTTTCGATAGTCGCAACCTGGTCATAGCCTAACAGTTGCCCTGCCGTGATCTCTACAGTCACCTGATTGAAGCTTTCCGACTCACAATATCTACTAGGCAATAGAAAACTCAAAACATTATCGGGCAACCTATGTATATCTACAAAGGGAGCACCTGGCGCCTTATCGATAACATCGCTGCTCATCACTTGGGTCGAGGTGTGTATTTCAAAATTCCGGGTGGTGCCACCAATCATTGGCAGAGATTTCCATAGGTGTCGGTAAATTCCACCACAAGAACGCTAGGGGTGAGCTTGTATTCCTCGCGACTAATCCACTACTGTGCGCCACTGCGCGGACGCAGCATTAATATGAACGGCGTTGGCACCGAAATCTCCGACTCGAAGTCACAGCTTGCAGCTAACTACATGGTTCAGACTCCAAAGTGTCCAGTTCAGTACTTGTATAGTGTTGGCGAGGTTTCATGGCTAGAGGGTTTGCCGAATTGAAGTGTCGACCGATTCGCTTCTTCCAATAATACAAGTTTTATTTCCATAGCTAGGGCTTTCGATATGACTACACACTAATCGATCATACTCTGATGAACCATCGCCTTGAACTTCGAGGCGATATTGTAAGCACCAGAAGGCTGAATTTGTAGCATGATAACTGCACTAGTTCCCGACACAGGATCTGCCCAGGAGAATGTACCGAGCGAACCACTCCAACCAAATTCACCGTTGTTGGTGCCATAGGCACTCTTGGTTTCATCCACCACAACTGCCATGCCATAGCCCCATCCCCGATCTAGCATCGGGTTATTTGGATTCGAACCAAAGGGCATAAGTGCCTCGGGTACCTGATTCTGGGTCATAGACTCTACAGTGCCGGTTTGCAGAATTCGCTCTCCATCGAGCTCACCGCCGTTGAGCAGCGCCTGTAGGAAGCGAAGATAGTCGGGAACGCTGCTAACAATGCCCGCGGCACCTTCTAATAGCTGCGGGTCTTCAGTAATAGGAATAGCCATCTGCGGCAGCAGGCTCAGGCTTCTATCTGCGGAGGACACACGGTAGGCTCGCGCTAAGCGCTCCGCCTTCTCCTCGGGCACGTAGAATGCCGTATCTGTCATCTCAAGCGGGCCATAGACATGTTCATCGAGGTAGTCATCGAATTCCTGCCCAGACACTAACTCTATTACTCGTCCCAATACCGTTAACGAGATGCTGTATACCCATTGCTCGCCTGGGTCACCTACTAATGGCACCGCAGCGACCTTCTCGACAAGCTCCTCCAAGGTATCCCCTCGAGAGCGAACTTCGTTCTGTCTATAGAGCACGCCGAAACGATGGCTGAGGCCGGCGGTGTTCAGCAGCAGATCTTCGATTGTCATCTCGCGCTCGCTAGCCCTGGTCTGAGTAAAATCCGCAGCCACAGGGTCAAGGAAAACCTGCATTTCAGCGAAGCTGGGAATGTATTTAGAGACTGGATCGCCAAGCTTCATCTTGCCCTGTTCGACCAGCTGCATAGCAGCTACGGCGGTAATCGGCTTGCTCATCGAGCGAATCTGAAAGAGTGAGTTTTCCAACATCGAGTTGCCTTGTTCGATTTGATTCCATCCCATGCTTTCCAGATAAACGACTTTTCCGTGGCGCGCCACACCAGCAACCAGCCCTGCCACTCGTCCATCTGCCACATGTTGCGCTAGCATCTCGTGCACTAGTGCGAGCCTCTGAGCAGAAAAACCTAGATCTTCCGGAGTGCCCCTCTCCAGAACACTATCAGGCGCTGCCAGACTCGCTGTACTTAACGTAAGCATGGATAGGAGTAGCAGAGTGATTTTTCTATTCATGTTCTGTCCTGTAAGTAGATAGATAGGTCGCTATCTAGGCTATGCGAAAAACTGGCTCCCATTGCAAGCCATATCGGGTGTAATGTCAAAGATAAACTGGCTATGCGGTCCATGATTAGTCGTATTGATTACCGCTATCTTCCGGTGACAGCCGTTCTACAATGGGGCTAGAATGGAGCGATCAGTTTCTTCGAGAAAACCTGCAAGGACATCCATTGTGAAAAACAAGCATCAAGACATATTAGCGACTATCGGCAATACACCTGTTGTGCGCATCAATAAACTCGCGCCAGATCATGTAAACCTGTTCGTTAAACTCGAAGCGTTTAATCCGGCAGGCTCCATCAAGGATAGACTAGCACTAGGCATTATCGAGGATGCAGAAGCTAGCGGATACTTGCAGCCAGGCCAGACGGTAGTTGAAGCAACGAGTGGCAATACAGGTATCGGGCTCGCGATGGTTTGTGCACAGAAGGGATATCCGCTAGTAATTGTGATGGCGGAGAGCTTCAGCGTGGAGCGCCGCAAACTCATGCGTTTTCTTGGCGCCAAAGTAGTTCTTACCCCCGCCCCCTTGAAGGGAAGCGGCATGGTCGCAAAGGCGAAAGAACTCGCCGAAACTCATGGCTGGTTTTTGACTCGTCAGTTTGAAAATGAATCGAATGCTCGCATGCATGAGCGCACTACTGCCGTTGAGATTCTTAGAGACTTCGAGGATGAGCGCCTAGACTATTGGGTAACAGGCTTTGGTACTGGGGGAACGCTCAATGGTGTCGCGAATATTCTTAAAGAGAAAAGACCAGAAACAAAAATAGTTTGCTGCGAGCCTGACAATGCACAACTGCTCGGCAGCGAGAAGCCGCAGCCTGAAGCACCGGCCACCGGACTCCCACCCAGCCATCCTGCATTCAAACCTCATCCGATGCAGGGCTGGACGCCGGACTTCATTTCCCCATTGCTAGAACAGGCTGTAAGCCGAAAACACATCGACCAGCTACTCGCGATCTCGGGAGAGGACGCAATTCGTAACTCCAGACTTCTCGCGCAGAAGGAAGGCATCTTTACCGGAATTACCGCCGGCGCCACATTTACTGGCGCATTGATAATTGCCGAACAGGCCGAGCCGGGTAGCAATATCCTTTGCATGTTGCCAGATACTGGTGAGCGTTACCTTACTACGCCTCTGTTCGAGGGGATCGGTACAGAAATGAATGCAGAAGAAATAGAGATCGCCGCGTCTACGCCAAACTATCAGTTTGATAGCCCGGCATAGTAACGAAGCTGCAAGGAACAGCCTGCAATGTTGAGCGCAGCCATTGCCCACTTAGGGCCATGCGAGTGCGCCCAAAGCAAGTCAAATGACACTTTTATGCCAGCTTTTGGCGCACGACAAACTAAAAAATCAGGAATGACTATTTAGTATCGACTAGATAGTATCGTCCAGACTGGTCTTATAGGTTTCGGTTAGCATCATCACAGAGACCAGAGAGAGCGCTGATGCTATGGCGATGTAAACGGACACCCAGACTATCGAATACTCTGTCCATAGAATAGTTGCTATGGTCGGGGCGAATGCGCCACCTAGGATCGCTCCCGTTTGGTAGCCCAGAGATGCTCCCGAGTAACGAACCTCAGTACTAAATAGCTCAGTGAAGAAAGCTGCCTGAGGACCATACATCATTCCAAGAAACATCAAGCCGCCACTAAGACCCAGCACGATAAGCCAGAAGTTTCCTGTATCGATTAACGGGAACAAAGCAAATGCCCAGACCCCTGTGAGAATGGCGCCCAGCATAAAAATTCCCCGTCTACCGTTTCTATCGGAATAAGACGCAGCCATAAACTGTGCGGGTATCTGTAATACCGAAGCAAGCAATACCGCAAAGAGCATCTGGTCCCTAGTCATTCCAGCACCATCAGCATCGGTTCCGTAGGCAAGCACAAAGCCAATCAATATATAGAATGAGACTTGTATTGAGAGGAACGCGCCTGCGGCTAATGCAATTCGCTTGGGATACTTCACTATAGCTTCCAACACAGGCGAGCGCCTTACGACGACCGCCTCTGGCTGTTCAGCCTGCTTCTTCTTTTGCAATTCCTGCAGCTCTTTAAAGGCATCGGTTTCTTCCATATGCAGCTGCACATACATACTGATTCCGATTAATAGGACGCTCGATATAAATGGAATGCGCCAGCCCCAATTCATAAACGCTTCCTCAGATACAGAATAGCTAATAATCATGAATGCCACGTTGGCAAGGATAACTCCAACTGGAGCACCGGCTTGTGCGTAGGCGCCGTAGTAGCCGCGCTTGTCGGCTGGTGCGCTCTCGGTGACAAGCAGCATCGCCCCGCCCCATTGACCGCCTATCGCTAAGCCCTGAGTAAAACGCAGTAGACTAAGCAAGATAGGTGCGGCAATGCCGATAGTCGCAAACGTAGGTAGTAGCCCGATCAGAGTGGATGCGATACCCATCATCATCAATGCGATAACCAGCGTTCGTTTGCGTCCAACGCGGTCACCGAAATGACCAAATAAAATACCACCTAAAGGCCTAGCGATAAAACCAAAAGCGAACGTTCCAAAGGAAAGTATAAGACCCATTGTTGGAGTGCTATCGGGGAAGAATGCCGAAGGAAAAACAAGGGCGGCAGCCGTAGCATAGAGAAAGAAGTCGTACCACTCGATACTGGTGCCCGCTAATGCCGTCAGGGCGACTTTACGCATACTCGCTTCAACATGAGCTGACTCTTCAGAATTTACATCGGTTGCGGTGCCTGAATCAGCGACCATGGTGCCTCCAGTTTTCATCTAATTATTAAGGGTGGTCTGCGAACAAACCTGCTCAGCAGCATAACAGGAAATCTCGCAGCGCCGCATTAAAATGAGTCGAAAGCCGACTAATCCAGTATAATTGGCAGGATGTATTACGAACTAGTCAGACTATTGCACTTCGCAGCGATCTTCGCATTCGCAGGCGCCTTAGTAATAGAAAACATGGCCATCAAGCCGCAGATCACAGGGGAGGATGCACGCAATTTGGTGAAGGTAGATGCTGTTTGTGGAATCAGCGCTCTCTTCGTTTTGACCTTCGGCCTAACTCTATGGTTGTGGGTGGGCAAGCCCAGCGAGTTCTACTCTAGCAATCCCATCTTCCATGCCAAGCTTGGCCTATTTACTCTGATGGTCTTGTGCGCTATCGCACCCGCGATATTTTTTAACAAACACAGCAAGTCCGAGGAAGAAGCAATCGAGGTACCTCTGCTGCTGAGAGTATTATTGAAGTTTCAGCTAGTACTACTAGTGTTAATCCCTGTGCTGGCGCTGCTGATGGCAAGAGGCACCGGGATCAGCTCCTAGCGCAGTGCTAGGAATCATCTTCCTATCGTTTGATCCCAATTCAACGACTGATACTTCTCAAGAACACGCATCAAATCTTCTAGTGGAATTGCACGCAGTTCTCCGCGCGAACTGCTTATAGTCGTCGCCTTGAAGATAGCATTGTAGATCGCCTCCTCAGTAGCCTCAGCTGTAGCTGCGAACAGCGGTGTCATCGATTCGTTTACTAACACATCAACCGAAACTGGCACTTCGCTAACTCGAGGCTTACGTACATTCGGATTAGTTGAAAACGCAATGACATAGTCTCCCGAACCATTACTGGCAAAGGAGCCTGTTCGCGCCAACCCCATCATGGCGCGCCTAGCAACTCGATCAAGATTGCGCGCAGTGAGCGGTGCATCTGTCGCAACAACCATCATGATCGATCCGTCTTCTTTATCTGCGTCCGCAACTGGCTCTAAGAAATCGCGATACGCATAACTGCCCAATTCTCGCCCTACCGGTGCGCCATTAATTGACAACGCTCCACCGTAATTTGTCTGCACCAATACGCCGACGGTATAGCCACCTAATTCTGGAGGAAGCACCCTGGAGCTAGTGCCGATACCGCCCTTCCAACCAAAGGCTTGTGTACCCGTGCCTGCACCAACACTGCCCTCTTGAACAGGGCCTGCGCTTGCGCTATTCAACGCGGCGTAGACTTCTTCCTTTTGGATTGGGTCGGCCCACATATTATTCACGCGAGCATCGTTAGTTTCTCCTACTATAGGATTCAGCGTGTGCTCACCCATTCCGGGCTGCTCGTACATCCATTGTTTAAGCGCATTCGCCACGCTCCATACACACAACGTGCAGGTCAAAAGAATCGGTGTTTCTATTTCACCAAACTCGCGCACCTGAGTCTCGCCAACCATTTTTCCATAGCCGTTTCCTGTATAAATCCAAGCTGGAATGGGATGGGTATAAAGGTTTCCTGGCGCCGGGATGATTGCCGTTACGCCCGTGCGAATATCATCACCTTCAATAAGAGTCGTATGCCCCACTCTCACACCTTCAACATCAGTGATCGCGTTAAATTCTCCGGTCTGGAATACACCCACCACAACACCCGCCTCACGGGCCCGCGGCCTCGAATCGGACTGAGCTGACGCAAGCGGAGTCACACAAAGTAGGGTTAGCACTGATAGATTTCGAATCATTAGCTTACTTTGCATTTCGCGCTCTCTTTAATCGTTTTCTAGAAATAGGATCAGGCCTTCATCCTGAGTCGATTTTTCATTGTAGCACCCTGCGGAATCACTTCATTGCGAATCAACTTCTCAAGGATTTTGTTAAGTTAGGAAAAGAAGTGATGGATTCGTCCAGTCTGGTATTCTCTGTATTAACAACCGCTCACGATGATACATCCTAGGATCTCAACATGAAGAGAATACGCTCTCCTGTTTCATTGAGCTCATCGTTCACTTATTCCGCTGCCTTCTTGTCGATCCTGTGTGCGTCGGTTTGCCTAGGACAGGGCCTCGATGCACGAGCACTCGAAGTGGCCTTATCGGGCCCCGATAGAGAGGTTACCGACTTCGCGCGAGACAGCGCTCGAAAGCCAGTTCAGGTTCTTGAATTTCTTGGCATCCAGATAGGCATGACGGTATTGGACCTGTATGCAGCTGGAGGCTACTACACCTTCATCCTCTCCAAAGCCGTAGGTGAACATGGAACGGTGTATGCGCAGAATACAGAACGGGGTTTACGCTTCGTAGAAGACCGCCAAAATATTTCTCAGGGCGAGGCGCTTAATGCCAAGATAGAACGAGGCAATCTACGCAATGTTGTCCAAATCGTAAGGCCACTCAAGGAAATCGGCTTGGCAGAGAACTCCGTGGATCTGATTATCGTAGCGCAGACATTGCATGACTATTACAATCCCAGCCCCGAACGCGCAATTCAAATGCTTCAACAGCTTAGGCTCTTGCTGAAACCTGGAGGCGTACTGGGCATTACCGATCATGTCGGTGTAGTCGGGGCAGACAATCGAGACCTGCACCGAATGGAGATTCAACAGGCTGTGGAGCTAGCTGGGCAGGCTGGCTTTGAGGTTGAGGCCAGCGAAGCATTGCGAGTCTCCACGGACGACCATAGCCGCAGCATATTCGACCCGCGGCTCAACCGCAGCACCGACCGGTTCCTGCTGAAGCTTACTAAGCCCCTGTAAAACCCTTCGTCGAGTACTGACTTCAAAAGGGAGCACAAAAGCCATGAATCGCATGGAGTTGACTAAGCATTTTTGGTAACCTCAGCGTCACATAAGCGATCTATTTACTGCAGCCTACCTTCTAATAAAACCCGACTAGAGAGCTATAAAAATGAAAACAGCATTCAATTCGACTTCTCTGTTTAGCCCGGCCAGATTGCCACGAACACTGTTGCTGGCCTCTTCAGCTATCTCCCTATTCTGGCTGCTTGTATTTAGCGCAAACGCTCAGGACTCAGACTATGTAGTAGCCACAACGGTAGACGGGGCCCCTGACCTGCAGGGCATGTGGACTAGCAACACGATAACCCCTTTTTCTCGCCCCGAAAAATTTGGCGACAAGCTGGTACTAAACCCCGAAGAAGCAATGCAGCTAGAACAGGCCGTGGCCGACTACACTACAGAGCAGGACCAGCCTAGCGATCCAGATCGCATACCTCCTGTGAAGGACCGCATCGAGCTCACCGATAGTTACAACAACTTTTGGTTTGACGACGGTACTCAAGTTGCACGCTATAACGGTGAATTTCGCAGCTCCTTGCTAATAGATCCGCCCAATGGTCGTATGCCTGCCTATACACAGCAGGCGCAAGAACGATTGCGCGTTGCTGCTGAACTACGTGAATCGCGCGGCGCCTTTGCAGGACCCGAGAGCCGCCCCCTAGCTGAGCGCTGTCTAATGTCGTTTGGCTCTAGTAGCGGGCCTCCCATGCTACCTATTTTGTATAACAATCACTATCAGATCGTGCAGTCACCAGGCTATGTGATGATTCTGGTGGAGATGGTTCATGACGCACGCATTATTCGTATCAATGCCGACCCGCTGCCAGGTGCATTTCGCCCTTGGATGGGAGACTCAGTTGCTCATTGGGAAGGTGATACGCTTGTAGTCGAAACGAGCAGATTAAACCCTAGTCAAAAATTTCGAAACGCGACAGAAAACTTTCGCATCACCGAACGCTTCACACGCGTGTCTGATAATGTAATGAACTACAGTTTCACCGCAGAAGATCCGGACACCTTCGTCCAATCCTTCTCCGCCGAGATGCCAATGAACCTGACCGACGATATCCTCTATGAGTATGCCTGCCATGAGGGCAACTATTCGCTTCCGGGAGTGCTTGCCGGTGCACGACTAGACGAAGCTGAGCAATCCGATTAAATGCTGACGAACAACAGAAGAGATTTCTTATGAGTAAAAAGCAAAAACAGGGCATACATGAACTCTATAGCAAAGACCCAATAGCGGCGGATCGAATGCTATGGGGCCGCGAAAGTGATCCGCTAACGCGGCGTGGCTTCCTGAAGAAAAGCGGCCTCGTTGCTATGACTACCGCGCTTGGCATGACTATACCCTTCTCTCGATTCATGCCTGCTGGTCTAATTCCAGCGGCCTTTGCCGCCGAGAGTTCCACTCTGCATATACCCGGCAAAGACGGCCTCATCGTGCTCAACGATCGACCTATCAACGCCGAGACTCCTGCACATTTACTAGATGACGATGTTACACCGAATAATCGCATGTTCGTTCGCAACAATGGGGTAGCTCCAGAGGCAGTTGATCCCGATACATGGCAATTAGAAATTGGCGGCGAATCGGCTGATCGCGCTGTGACTTTCACCATAGCCGAGCTTAAAGAACGCTTCGAAACAGTTACATTACAGCTGCAGCTAGAATGTGGCGGCAACGGGCGCGCCGAATTTGTGCCAGGCGCGAGTGGTAATCAATGGACTACCGGCGCCATCGGCTGTCCTACCTTCACAGGCGTGAGACTGCGCGACGTACTTAATTACTGCGGCGTACTCGCCGATGCTCAATACATTGGCTACTACGGGGCCGACACGCATCTTAGTGGAGACCCTGACCGCGAATCGATATCTCGTGGCGTGCCCATCGCTAAGGCGCTAGAGCGAGAATCACTCATCGCCTGGTCCATGAATGGCGAGGACTTACCTTTGCAGAATGGCTATCCACTGCGCCTGGTCTGCGCTGGCTGGCCAGCTTCTGTTTCAGGGAAGTGGTTAAACCGAATCGATATTCGCGATAAAGTCCACGATGGCGAAAAAATGTCTCCACCTTCTTATTCAGTCCCTGCCGCACCGGTCGCGCCTGGTACACGTGTACCGAATGAAGACATGCGCGTCATCGAATCGATGCCGGTTAAGTCACTCATTACTTTTCCGGAGTCGGGCACTACTCACGATATAAGAGATCGAATGACTGTACGCGGTCACGCCTGGGCGGGCGACGATCAGGTAGTCGGCGTCTTTATCTCGATCGACTTCGGCGCCACATGGCTGCCGTCGGCACTAGCAGGCCCAGCCAATAGATTGGCATGGCAGAACTGGGAGACTTGGGCACAATTCCCTGAGCCCGGCTACTTTGAAGTGTGGGCTAGAGCGATGGATGTTCAGGGTCGCTCACAGCCCATGGTCGTACCAGGCTGGAATCCTCGCGGCTATTTGAATAACGCCTGTCATAGGGTCGCCGTACAGGTCGTGTAATTTAGGCTCATCGATTTGCGCTATTGGAATTAGAAATCATGACGAATAGAATGAAATTAATCTGGCTGACTTTGATCACGTTGTCACTGTCACTGCTGTTTACGACTGCAAGCTCAACTGCGCAGGAAAGTGTGGCGGCAGGCGAATTGGTTCAAGAAGAAGGCTGGGAGTTAGTCCGCGACAATTGCACCGAATGCCACTCAAGCCTAATCATCGTTCAGAATTCAGGCAACCGAGACGTCTGGAAGAGTCGCATCGAATGGATGCAGAGTTCGCAAGGACTTGGCGAGCTTGACCTCGAAGTCGAAGGCTCGATCCTCGATTATCTAACATCGAACTATGGGCAAAAGACTGCTTCTCGCCGTCAAGCGCTGCCCATGCATCTCATGCCATCCAACTCTAACTTGTAGCCAACCAATGAGCATCGACCAGCTTTCCATGTTTGAAGACGATAGCGCCGCAGAAGAATTGCCTGGGGCGAAATTCAAGACGTTTAGTGTCTCACTAAGCAGAACTGTAGCTGCACCTGCAGAAAAAATCTTCGATCGCTGGCTGATACCTACCTTTGTAGGCAGCTGGATGTTCGGCGGTCATATTGGTAATGAGAAAGTAGTCGACCTACAGAACGAAGTTCGCCCAGGCGGATCCTATAGCTATCACATCACCCGCAATGGCAAGGAATTCTTGCAAGATGGCGAATACTTAAAAATAGATAGGCCGAAACGGCTGAGTTTTACCTGGCGCGAGGCTGCGAAGAAGAATTCTCACAAGAGCAAGATCAACTTAAGCCTCGACACTCAAGATGGGAAAACGAAACTCAGATTGACGATGCAGATTGACCAAACCCTAGAACTCTATGGCGACGAGATAAAGCAGCAGTGGTCGGAACGACTCAAGGTGCTAGCAGCACAGGTCAGCAAGTAACTTTCCTAAGTTTTGTTGCATTGCCAGCCAATGAAAATAGAAGGGCATTTAGGTTTGTTATCGGTTAGGAGAGCTTTTCCAAATAGTGCTGGAGCAGAGGACTAAAAATCCTCGTATCGATGGTTCGACTAATTGCGCCAGCAATTTGCAACGAGCGCACCAGCGCGAACCCCTCAGGGGACAAACAGGCCTAAGCCTGTTTGGATTCTTCCGTCCCGAGTCGTCAACTCCTAATTGCCTGTCTCACCGCTACACTTTTCACAACCTTAAATTGTTAAGCAGTTAAGTTGTGAGTGTTCCCAGTAGTTCCTTTTAGCGCACACCATTGAAGGGTATTAATGTAATGAACCATCCCCACAGACACTGAAGTTAAAGCCGCAACCTTTAAACCGTTTGCCGACTTAAAAGCTAAAATAGAAGAGAAGAAGTAACACGCTACTGGTTTGAGTTGCCGCTACCGCTTGCTCTTGCTCTTGCTCTTGCTCTTGCGAACATAATTTAAAATTGAAACGGGAACGACTTTTCTAACCGGAAAGCCTTCGATCTCTTTCCGGTTGATGATATGGTTTAAACGGCTTTCAATGGCGCATAAATTTTTAAAATCGCCCATCGCCACAAACGATATGGCTTCACCTGTAGCCCCAGCACGACCCGTTCGGCCAATACGGTGAATGTATTCTTCAGGTTTAAAGGGCAGGTCATAATTAACAACGCGACTCAGCTCACCAATATCTATACCGCGGGCGGCAACGCCTGTGGCAATTAAGTATTTTAGTTTTCCAGACTTAAAATCAGCTAAAATCTTTTCACGCATTGCCTGGCTTTTATCACCGTGAATGGCATCTGCTTCAATACCGCGTTTTGCAAGTTGAGCCACCAGTTTGGCAGCAGAGTGTTTCTTCTCGATAAAAATTAACGCCTGATCCCACTTCTGCTCGTTAATTAAATGACTCAGCAAGGCAGACTTTGTGTCTTTATCTATGGTGATTAACCACTGGTAAATATTGGGTGCCGTTGTGGCTTTTGGTGAAATCGATATCTCAACAGCGGGCCGACCCATTTTGCTGGCTGAAAAATAATCGGCAAAGATGCGAACGCCATTGTTCACGGTAGCCGAGAACAATAGGTTTTGACGGTCTGCAGGTAAGCGCTCAATGATTTTCTTGATATCATCACCAAAATCCATATCCACCATACGGTCTGCTTCATCTAACACCAGCACTTCAAGCTCATCAAAATGCAGCGCACGCCGATGAGCCAAATCCAGCAATCTGCCCGGAGTGGCTACTAAAATATCAATGCCTTTAATTAAACGCTGCTGTTGTGGTTCGCTATCAACACCGCCATAAACAGCCATAGAACTTAGGTTTAAATACCTGCTGTACTCAGCAATATTCGCAGCAACCTGCACCGCTAATTCCCGTGTAGGAGTCAGGATAAGGGCGCGTATACGTTTACCTCGCAAGCAACGCTCTTTGTTAAGTAAGGTTAATAGCGGTAGGACAAACGCGGCGGTTTTACCTGTCCCCGTTTGAGCGGTGGCAATGAGGTCTTTACCAGAAATAATTATGGGGATGGCTTGTTTCTGAATCGGGGTAGGAGTTGTATAACCCAATTCTTCAATCGCTTGTACAATAGGATTACATAATCCAAGTTTTAAAAATGGCATAGACGCTCGGTAGATTGTCGTAGAGGGAGCAGCGCTCATTATAGCAGCAAGGGGTTTCGGAGGGTTGGTTAATCAAGGGGCAGAATAAAGCTACAGTAGTTTTAGGGTACATTTACTAGAAATTCATAGCACACTTCTTAGCACACTCTGTTTACGGATTTTTAACTTATTGATTTTATTATAAATTTGTTGAAGCAGTCTGCTGAAAATCCTCGTGTCGATGGTTCGACTAACTGCGAAGCAGTTTACAACGAGCGCGAAAGCGCGAAGCCCGTAGGGGACAAACCGGCCTAAGCCTGTTTGAATTCTTCCGCCCCGAACCGCTATTTTTTGATTTGACACTCGATCAAAGTACTCTGACCCCATTGATTCCTGTACTTTTACTCTGACACCCAATTATTATAGAACCGAAATATATTGTGGGAGGACTCCTTGTCGCGATTCTCAACCGTTGGTGTACTGCTAGCCTGCCTTCTCAGCGCCTGTTCCGATGGAGCGGATGACCAGCGCACTTACGTGCTGACAACGGGCACAACTGGCGGAACGTTTTACCCGGTGGGGGTTGCCCTTTCGACTTTAGTTTCAGCAAAGGGCGAGGAAAGTTTTTCATTGACCGCAATAAGTTCAGCTGGCTCGATGGAAAACATCAAACTACTGCGGGATAATCAGGCGCAGTTTGGACTGATACTGGGCATCTTTGCAGCTTGGGCCCACGATGGCGTTGGGCCAATTAGCACTCCCCAACCCCATATTCGCAGCATCAGCGCGATGTGGCCCAATGTGGAACACTTCGTACTACGTTCCGATTTAGTTATCGATGGTACTGTTTCCGATCTTGCGAAACTGGAAGGCGAACGGTATTCCATCGGTATGCGCAATTCAGGAGCCGAGCACACCGGCCTCTACATTTTCGATGCGCTTGGAATCGATTACACTGAGGATCTGTCTATTGCTTACTTGGGCTACGGCCCGTCTACCAACGCCCTGCAAGACGGCAATATTGTCGGCATGAATGTGCCCGCAGGCCCACCAGTAACGGCCATAGCTCGTGCTTACGCACTACTAGGCGAGCGCATGACCATCCTAGCGTTTTCCGAAGATGAAATGACAGCTATCAATCGAAATTTTCCATTGTGGGATTTCTATGAATTGCAGCCGGGGACGTATCCGCGCCAGGAAAAGCCAGTCACAACGGCCTACAGTTCCAATGTTTTTGTAGTTCGAGATGACGTTTCAGAAGAAGTTGTCTACAACATGACAAAATTGTTATGGGACAACCTAGCTACATTACAGGAGATTCATAGCGCTACTAAATCGATGGCCATTGAAGCGGCACTGAAAGGCATTCCCGTACCGCTACATAAAGGGGCACTCCGCTACTATAAAGAAAAGGGAGTGGAAATCCCTGAACACTTATTGGGTGGGTAGCGTGTATTACAACTTTATTCAGCCAACTATCTATTAGGGTCCAATCGATTATGGAGGTCAGAGTAAATATCCAGTAGTTTTAATGTCTATACATCGCTATTGGCTATGAGCTCAATCGGAAGCAGACGTTAGCAAAAATGAAACCAACAAGGATGCAGCTAACGAAACGCTAAAGCATTACCTCAAGGCGTTAGCCCAATAAAAAGGGTAATTACGGGCCACAATTGGACTAGGAATTACAGCTAAAAACACCGAATAATACCCGTATTTTTAACACACTTCTTGGCACGCTCGGATTTGCGTCTTTTAGCAACTTGGTATTAAACAGTGATCGTGCCCGTTCTACTGAAAGGTCCCGTGTCGATGGTGCGACTAACTGCGACAACAGTTTGCAACGAGCGCCTAGGGAACAAATAACCCTCAGGCTGTTTGGGTTATTCACTCGTACATCCATGCACTCGGCCTTTGGCCAGCTTTAAGCTGTGCTATTTCGCTCCTAACGAATTATTCCGTCCTTGGGCACAATTTTTTTATATAGTATATTGAACAGAGCCACTATTCAGGTCAGGTTCTTTCAAACGAATTACGGAAACTGCTCAAAATTACTATGAAAAATCTCGGTCTCTTCTTGGTATTGTTATTTATTGCAGATGTGGGAATACACATCCACGCTCAATCCCCATCGACGGCAGGAACAGCCCACGGCGTGCGCAATGATCTGCCTCAGCCCTATGAGACACAGCGGAGTTGGGGCGAATTACCCGAAGGCGCGAAATGGGCGGCAGTTACCGCCGTGGAACCTTCTCCCGATGGTCAGTTCATCTATGTTATACACCGCTGCATTGACAACTCCTGTGCTGGTCGCAGCGAACCACCAATTCTCAAATATGACTATGACGGAAATTTACTGGACTCTTTTGGTGCAGGACTGTTTGTTTTTCCCCATGGTGCCACAGTGGACTATGAAGGAAATCTTTGGGTCACGGACGCGCGCAGTAACGACACTATCGGGCATCAGGTTTTCAAGTTCAGCTCCGACGGTGAGGTTTTGCTGACACTCGGGCTGCAAGCGCGAGGCGGATCAACGCCTGAGCTACTCTTCAACCCGAATGACGTTGTTATTGATCCTGAAGATGGGGATATCTTCGTTGCTGAAAGCCATCGGGGCGGTATGAATAATCGAATTGTGCATTATTCATCTGAGGGAAGATTCATTAACCAATGGGGAAGCAAAGGATCAGGGCAAGGAGAGCTCAGCGAACCCCATAGCATAGCCATGGATTCTCAAGGGCGTTTGTTTGTTGGCGATAGAGAAAATAATCGCATTCAAATTTTTAGTCAGGAAGGCGCTTTTATCGACGAATGGAGACAGTTCGGTCGCCCCAGCGGTATTTTCATTACCTCGGATGACAAAATTTATGTGGCCGACTCAGAATCCGGACCCGACACCGGTGCGGGTGAATTGGTGGGAATAAAAAAGGGTATTCGCATCGGCTCAGCCATTGATGGCACAGTGACTGAATTCATCGAAGACATGGAACCACTGCGGGACGATCATTCAGGTGCCGAGGGTGTTGGCGTGGATGCTAACGGAAATGTTTACGGCGCGGTGGTTAGACGACAGATGTTAGAGCGACATGTGCTGCGATAGAAGTCAGTTTAGAATAAATAGGGCCAGAGTAAGTTGACTTGGATTTATACAAAGCTCACAGCACACTTCTTCGCACAGCCTACCCAAAATTTCCGTGTCGATGGCCCCATTCCCCCACTGGGCATCATATATAGACACGTCTTCCTGTAGGGGTTAACTTTGACCGTGTCTAGCAGAGGAACCTTACTATGAAAAACCTCACTATAAGATTGTCTTTAACCGCTCTCTCGCTTGTTCTCTGTTCCGGGGCTCCGGCCCAGCAAGTTCTGCAGCCCTCTGACAACTGTCGGGATCATTCTGCTTCTTCCATTGTGACCTTTGCCGATACAGTTCTAGAGAGAGAAGTGCATGAGGCTTTGTCACTGGGACCACAAGATAGCCTCAGCTGTTATCAAGCCGCGCAATTGACGACGCTGGATGCCTCCGGTGCAGGCGCGAGAAGATCAGTTTCAGGGTCTCCTGAATGGCAAGATCCCGAGCACCTATTTCATGATCTTTCGGGAATACAGAATCTCACAGGATTAACCGACCTCGCTCTCAGGAATCGAGGCCTCTCTGACATTAGCCCGCTGGCTGGGCTGACCGAACTGGTGAATCTAAACCTCCATACAAATTGGATTTCTGACATCCGCCCATTACGTGAGTTGACCAAGCTGGTCAGGTTGCGTGTTGCCGAGAATCCCTTGACTGATATCAGCCCACTGAGTGAGCTTACTGAATTGAGAGTGCTTCGAATGCACCGTCACGGCGACTTCATCGGGGGACAAAACCCCAGAACCCATATGGGAGCGACAGGCTTACTATTTACCAATGCCGTAACCGACATAAGCCCGTTGGCAAAACTTACCAAACTAGTGGACCTTAATATTCATACTCAGGATATTAGCGACCTGACACCATTGAGTGGCTTAACCTCTCTGATTGAATTGCGACTAGCAGCAAATTCATTCACTGATCTCAGTCCCTTGCGGGGGCTCGCTACGCTCGAGTACCTCGAACTTACTGGCAACGATATAACTGATATCACGCCGCTTAGCGGCCTAACAAACCTGATGCAACTTGATCTGCGTTTTAATCCAGAATTAAGCAATATACAGGCACTGTTTGAAAACCCAGGCATTGGGGCTGGAGATGTTGTCGAGTTAAGACATACGAATGTGTCATGTACAGACCAGGAGCGACTGGCAGAAAAAGGAGTAGAAGTTCGTACAGAAATATTTTCTTCTTGCGCCACTGCCACCAGACAGAGATAAAGAAGTAAGAAGTCTTTCCTCAATTAGGGTCTGAGAGAACCGCTAGAAATACAACCAATATTCAAATTCTCATGGCTACAAGTTTGCAGATTCCCTTGGTCTGTATTGCTCCAACAGCGCCCACAATATAGCCACTGTCTCAACATCAACTTCGCCCGAATAATCAGCTGGCCTGAAATGCAGTTGGAAAGCTCGCAAGGCAAATGTCGACTGCGAGTCTAGCTCGCCGGTGATTTTAATCTGGTAACCCAATGCCAACAGTGCTTCTTGAATTTTTGTTGCACAAGGCAGCGCGCCAGAAAACTGTAACCGATGCTTCTCTTTAAGCAACCCGTCTGGCCATGCTCCAATGCCCTGTTCATAGAGAACTTCCCAGGGAAACGAAGGGCCGGGGTCGGACTTTCTCATGATAGCGATATCAGAGTGGCCAACAATGTCGATGGGATTAATGTTTGGGTATCTACTCAAAATTGAATTGAGTAAACCGACAAGCAATTCGATTTGCTCATCGGAGTAGGAAGGGAAATCACATTCCACTTCGTCTAACTGAATTTCCGAAACAGGCACCTGGGTTCCAGAGCACTTGAATTCGTTGACCACTTCGATGCCGATTGACCGATCATTCAATCCAACTTCTTCACCCCAATAACTCACTCCGGCATGCCATGCCCTTCGATGTTCAGGCACTAGAGAATGCACGCGCAGTGAATAAAAAGGGTACGAGGGATCATTCAATTCTGGAACAAGGTAGTGAGAGCTGACAGGATTACTGGTTCGGGTAGTTAGCAGTCTAAGCGACTCCGAAAAATTTTCCGAAGTGGCGTGAATAACAATGAATTCGATTCGGCTATTTTGGTTTGTTGATTCGACAAAGACTGTGGCGTCGGCCACACAACCCACGAGGGTAGCTAGGACAATTAGAAAGCTAGAACGCGCCAATAATAGAGTTACTCTTCTACGAGCATTTAGAGCACGCGTAATAACTGGCTTGTTGGTCCAAAAATGATTGCGCATTAGATTATTCAGCATAATTTCAAATTTGAGTAATATCTATGAATTCTTGAAATCTTACCACCTCGCTCGAGAAAGTTTTAGACTTTGAACAATATGACACTGGATTTGACAGAAATATAAAAAGTAAATGGGGTCAGACTAGAATAAAAATACTGTTAGCGTTCCTAGGTGATCCTTCAAATTCAGGATTCATTGTGATCAAGTTGAATTATCGCTGCCGACTCGATAGATTAGCACTGTTCAAAACAAACAGATAAGGATGAAAGGGACGATGAACAAGCTCCGCAAAATACTACTATTCACTGTAACTGCTCTGGGGTTATCAGCTACCACCAGCCTCTCTTATAGCCAGGGGGGGTTTGCCGGGGTGGAACTTTCCATAACGCCTGTAGCTGGTAACGTTTACATGGTCCAGCGCCCAGGGGGCGGCGGTAACATCGGCGTTCAAGTTGGTCCCGACGGTGTACTCTTGGTGGACTCCCTGTTCGCACCACTTACGGACAGACTAGTAGCAGCCGTGAAACAGGTGAGCGACGAAGAAATTCGGTTTCTGGTCAATACCCATATTCATATTGATCACGTAGGTGGTAATGAGAATCTGGCAGACATGGGCGTACTGATCTTTGCTCATGACAACACGCGCCTGCGATTTTTCGAGGAAAGAAGCCGCTTCCCAAGGGCTGGGGGCAGTTACGCTCCTCAGCAACCTGCTGCAGCTAGACCGCTAATAACCTTCAACGACACCATGAGCTTCTATCTCAATGGCGAAGAGGTACGCGCTTTTTTGGCACCTCCGGCCCATACAGATGGAGATAGCTTCGTCTACTTTGCAGAATCCGACGTGCTCCATCTTGGCGATGTGTACCGCACCACTAGCTACCCCATTATCGATATCTACAACGGCGGCACCCTAAGAGGCACAATTGCGGCAATAGATCAGGCTATCGATTTAGCCGGCCCAGACACAAAAGTTATACCGGGTCATGGCCTCGAAGTCGTTGGTCGAAACGAATTAATAGAATTTCGTGACATGATTCTCGACATCCAAGGTCAAGTTCTCAGCTTGATCCGAGAAGGGAAAAAATTGGACGAGGTGATGGCGGCACAACCGACTGCCGCCTATGATGCGCAATGGACCGATGACCCTGGTTGGGGCCCGGTGGATTTTGTTCCAGTCGTCTATTATGAACTAGGCGGTTCTGGACGCTTGGCCGATCGCTAATCTAACTCTGCAAACAATTAATTCAGAACTTTAGGATCAAATCATGCCTTTAACAAGAAAGATTTCTCTTCTGTTTCTTATGTTGTTTAGCTCCCAGTCATTGATAGCACAGGATGATGATTTTGTTTTCTATTCTGAGCTGTCACGGGACTGGTATCAGGGTGGAGATTATTTTGAGTGGACATCTACCACTGAAG